>VFQU01000431.1_pt1 | contig 38054 bp, 39 predicted proteins | sample 3512311 | NCBI WGS metagenome assembly VFQU01 (sample SAMN10412377, study PRJNA504923) | tailings metagenome | isolation source: Relicate 3 Philex TSF3 active mining site | place: Philippines: Tuba, Benguet | collected 2017-08-29
GTAAGTGTACTAAAGCTATTGTTCAATTTTTTACTTCGAGTTTACAAAATGATTTAATTCATTATTCAGAATTTTCTGATACTCGTACTTCGGCAGGGATAAGATTCTATCTCAAGTCATATGACGTTCAGGTAAAGTGAGTTAAAATAGTATCACAGGGCACAAAAAAGATTCGGACATGCGTCGATTTGCATGGTGACAGGTTTGGAAGTGCCTCCTGCAATTACTTCATTGAGGAGGACTCTTATGAAATTCTTTCAACGTCAGAACTCGGAAAAAGACCAACCCCAAGTAGAACACAGTCCGCAACGTGAGCCAGAAGGTCATGTTCATCCGAACTATCGTCATTGGGTTTACTTGCGGAGAGCGAGCAAATAGCTTGCGGGAGTACTAAAATTTGCGACTGAAGGGGCTGATTGGATGCAGCCCCTTTTTTTTGCATTGACATTTTTGCATGGACAAAGGGAGAGTGAGGCTTCATAGCAGATCAAGGTCTTGTATGCTTATGCACCGAGGCGATCGCGTAATTCTAAGTGAGTGATTGCAACTTCGGAGGCAGAAGCATCGCTTTCGGCAGACGTGACGAATTCTGCATCCAGATCAAACCAAAACATAGTCCCAACTTGCAGAGTACTGTGAACTTGGAGCTTGGAGCCAAGTAGCTGGAGTAATTGTTGGCTAATCGATAAGCCTAAGCCAGAACCTTGTCCAGATCTGCGCCCTGACTCGGTTTGCATAAATGGTTTAAACAGCGACTGCATCTCGTGCGGCGCAATTCCAATCCCAGTATCTTCGACTTCAAAGCGCAATCGCGATGCTTCTATCCATAAGACGCGCAGAGAAATAGCACCTTGTTGAGTAAACTTCAGTGCATTGGTCAGAAGATTCATTAAGACTTGCCGTAACTTGCATTCGTCAGTTTGTACCCACTCTGGAACCTCTTGATCGCAGTGCAGCGTTAGGGTTAAATCGCGCGCGATCGCTTGAGGTTGATAGAGTTCTTCTAAACTGTGCAACATCTGGGGAATCGACACGGCTTGCAACTCGACAGTTTCTGCATTCGCTTCGAGTTTTGCCAACTCTAAAACACCGTTGATCAAATCTAAAAGGTGCTGCACACTTTGAGTAATCATCGTCAATCGCTCTTTCTGTTTCGGTGCAAGCGATTTATCGTAACCCATCAATTCGCTGCTGCTGAGAATAATGGACAGTGGCGTGCGCAACTCATGATTCACATTGGCAAGAAACGTTGTTTTAGCTCGATCAGCAGCTTCGGCTTCTTGTTTTGCCTGCATCAATTCAAGATTCTGCTGTTTTAAAGCTTGGGTGCGTTCTTCGACTTTCTGTTCTAAAGTTTTTGCATAATGTTGCAGCATGTCATGAGATTCAGAGAGCGATCGCCAAACCAAATGCATCCGCATGGTTAACGCGACCAATTTCATTCCTAAAATCGGAGCGACGATCGGCATCCACCAGCCTGCCAAAAATAAAAGATACGTTCCAGCAATGCCGCTTAACGTAACGCCAACGGCTAATATCAGTGCAAATCTCAACGATTTCACACGCCACCCTAAGACCGCACCGCCTCCGAGCCAAATTAACAACCAAGCGCCCCCGACTCCAGCCGGAACCCCTCGTAAAAGTGGTCTGCCCTCGATCGCAGCGCTGATCAACTGGCTGGAGAAATCTGCATGCACTTCAACGCCTGCTGAAGTCATTTGAGCCGTTTGCGAATAGGGGGTAAAAAAGCGATCGTTCAGACTTTCTGCGATCGACCCAATCACCACGATGCGATCTTGCATCAATCCGGCGGGAACCCGATCTTGTAGCACATCGTTAAAACTAACCGAGGTAAAGCGCTGCCTCAGATTGCGAAAATTCGCCATCAGCTGAAATCCACCCGTGTCCGCGCGAACATACCCCCCAGTGGTCGGCGACAAAGCTTCCAAGCGGGCGCGCCCGAGTTGGATCTGAGATGTTCCGGAGATCGGTTTTGGCGTAATGCCTTCTGCTTTGAGATACTCTAGCGCCAAGCGAGTTCCCAAGGTTTCCAGCGTCCGCGAATCTTTTCCCCATAGCTTATTGACTCTCAGCGAAAGCAGGTTGCGCCGCACTTTGCCATCGTGATCGAGAACAATATCGCTCGCTGCAATTTGATTGCGCTGACGCAGGATAGGCGGGGGATCAACGGAAGGAAAGTTGTTGCCGCTGATCGTCTTCTCAATGCCAATCAGATTGGACATTTGACTGTAAACCTTTTGCAAGGCGGCATGTCCAGGTTCAACAGGCAGATTTCGATACAGATCCATTCCCACGACTCGTGGCTTTTGGCGCTGAATCTTGGTGAGCAACTCAGCCAGGAGTTCATCTGAAATTGGGTATTGTCTGAGTGAATTAAAGTCAGATTCGTCGATCGTGACGATGACCAACCGGGAGTCGACAGGTTCTAAGAGACGTGCCCGAAACCATTGATCGAGCACCATTAACTCCAATTGCTGGAATGCGCCAGCAAGCTGCATTCCGAGAACTGCTGTTGCTGTTGCGATCGTGCTGAGACTAACTCTTACCCACTGCCGCACTGATTTTCACCACTCCTAGCCCCTAAGCTGCTGTTATTGTCAAGTCTTTACAAACTTTAGGGCAGTGTGATGAAGTTGTCTACCGCAACTGAAAATAATTAAGATCGCGATCCGCCACCTGTGGTGGTTCCGGGTGAACCTGAATTTGGAGGCGGTGTGATTTGGGCGTAGGCAGAATAGCTTGAAGCGGAAATAATCTGAATCCCAACCGACAAACCGATAGCGCAAACTGTGTAAGCAAGGCGAGAAGTAGTCATATTTTTGCCCAATGGAATAATCTGATGACACTGTTCTGAGTCTTCGATCGACAGTTTTGTCGTAACGAGGTTGAGCCATGATGTGAACCAGTAGGTCAGTAAATGAGCGGGTGAGTTGCCTCGGTCGCATCAAATGACTTAAGAGAGAAGAGATGGTTCACGCAAATAAAGAATAGAGCGATCGGTGAAACTGTCGATGGATACGGGGTTCGGACGCAATTAAGTTACTATACAAACCCAGGAAGATATCTCAGTATTTTTACGGCGGTTTCCTGCTTCTTCAAACAAGTTTTCCTGAAGAGATGATAGAGGTTTGATGAAGACCGAAGTTGATGTTCCACTGTCAGGCTGAAATGACCGAGTTGCAATTGATACACGCTTTATAAGATTTATGAATCGCCTGAGTAGTTTTGAGGAGATTGCGGCTTTCGGGGCGCATCCGGCAGAATGGAACGATGAACCAAGTTGATTATCTACGAATTAGTTTAGTCGATCGCTGTAATTTCCGGTGCCAATATTGTATGCCGGAAGGAAGTGACTTAGCGTATGTATTGCAGCAAGATCTGTTGACTCAGGCGGAGTTGCTGACATTGCTGCGAGAGGTGTTTATTCCAGTTGGGTTTACACGATTTCGGCTGACGGGGGGAGAGCCTTTGATTCGTCCGGGAGTCGTCGAGATTGTCAGCGCGATCGCACAATTTCCTGAAACCAAAGACTTGTCGATGACGACAAATGCCTTCTTACTAGAGTCGATGGCGCAGGATCTCTATGATGCAGGATTGAGAAGAATCAACATTAGTTTAGATTCACTCGTTCCAGAAATCTTTGATCAAATTATTGGTCATCGAGGTAAGTCTCGTTGGCAGCAGGTTTGGGATGGAATTCAAGCCGCGCATCGGATTGGATTTAGTCCTTTGAAGCTGAATGTTGTGGTGATTCCAGGTGTGAATGATCATGAAGTGCTAGAGTTAGCAGCTCTGAGTCTTGATCGAGAATGGCATGTGCGATTTATTGAGTTCATGCCGATTGGGAATGATCAATTGTTTCAGCAACAGGGTTGGATCGATTCAGAAACCATTCGTCAACAGATTCGAGAACGCTGGGGATTAACAGAAGCGACTGTGAAAGGAAATGGTCCAGCGGATGTGTTTCGGATTCCAGGGGCGAAGGGGACGTTGGGATTTATTAGTCAAATGTCGGAATGTTTTTGCGATCGCTGTAATCGAATGCGATTATCTGCCGATGGTTGGCTCCGCCCTTGTTTGCTCAATGAGATCGGACAGATTGATTTGCGATCGCAACTGCGATCGGGCGTTTCGACTCAAGCACTGCGCGAGCAGGTCAGTGAACTTTTAGGACTGAAGCCTGAGATTAACTACAAACAGCGTGATTCGGGCACCACTGGGAAGTATCACCGCACGATGTCGCAGATTGGAGGTTGAGAAGCTGAGAGTGACATGACAAATTTGCAGGAAACCAGAGAGAATTCCCAAGTATTGAATGACAGCGGGAAAATCAAATTTGTCTACGATCGTGATCGGTGCCGAGATTTTTGAGCGATCGTCTCAGTTGCAAACTGTAGAAATCTTTGCCGAGACTCAAGCGAACGGTAAGATATGACTGACCTTCTTCCAGTCTTGCCCATTATGGATCTCAAACCCTTCATCCGCGAAATTCCAGATTTTCCCAAACCCGGTATTCTGTTCAGAGACATTACAACTTTATTACAAAATCCAGCCGGACTAAGAGCCACGATCGAGCTATTTGAGGAAAAATGTTCTCACCTCAATCCTGACTACATTGTGGGCATGGAATCGCGAGGGTTTATTTTCGGCGCACCCTTGGCTTACCGAATGAATATCGGATTTGTGCCTGTCCGTAAGCCTGGAAAACTGCCCGCTGCGGTGCATTCCGTTGAATACGAATTGGAATATGGGACAGACACCTTAGAGATGCATCAAGACGCGGTACAGCCTGGAAGCCGCATCTTAATTGTGGACGATCTGATTGCCACGGGCGGAACCGCAGGTGCAACGGCAAAACTGGTTCAACAAATTGGGTGTGAATTAGTCGGCTGTGCGTTTTTGATTGAATTAAAAGAATTGCAAGGACGCGATCGCTTGCCGCAAGTTCCGATCGTTACGCTCGTCGAATACTAGCGCTATAATCACGAAACCGATCGCTCTGGTTTTCCACATGACTACTTCAACCCCTAGAAGATTCCAATCTGGTTTCGATCGAATCCTTGAAGCGCTGACCAGTGAAACTTCGATTTATGTGATGAAGCGATTATTGCAAGCATTATTTACACTCTTGCTTGCCGCCGCATTAAGCTTTTTCATCATTCAGCTTGCGCCAGGTGACTACCTCGATACGCTGCGCGAAAACCCGAAAATTTCGCCAGAACGGATTGATCAACTTCGCAAGCAATATGGGTTGGATCGATCTTGGATCGAACAGTTCTTCTTGTGGGTCTGGAACATCATTACAAAAGGTGACTTCGGAACGAGTTTTGTTTACAATCGCTCGGTTGTATCATTGCTCTGGGAACGAGTTCCCCCCACGCTTTTACTAGCAATCACTTCGCTGGTTGTAACGTGGGGCGTGGCGATTCCGTTGGGAATCTTAGCAGCGATTAAACAGCAAAAATGGGTGGATCGAGTTTTACAAGTACTCAGCTATGCAGGACAAGGATTTCCAAGCTTTGTGACTGCTTTGCTGCTGCTCATTTTTGCACAGAATACTTCGCCCCTGTTTCCAGTGGGAGATTTGACCAGCATTGATTTTGCAGATTTGAATTGGTTCGGTAAGATTCTCGATGTTGCCTGGCATTTGATTTTGCCGACTTTGGCTTTAGCGATCGCAGGATTTGCCGGATTGCAGCGAATTATGCGAGGTCAGTTGCTCGATGTGTTGCGCCAAGATTATGTGCAAACGGCGCGCGCAAAGGGACTGTCCGAAAATCGCGTGATTTATGTTCATGCGTTGCGAAATGCAATCAACCCGCTGATTACGCTTTTGGGCTTTGAATTTGCCAGCCTGTTAGGTGGGGCCTTTATCACGGAGAATTTCTTTAATCTCCCAGGCTTGGGGAGATTGATTTTGCAAGCTGTTCAGGCTCAAGATCTGTACTTGATTATGTCGAGCTTGATGATGGGAGCAGTGATGCTCATTGTCGGGAATTTACTCGCTGATTTACTGCTGAAAGCAGTTGATCCACGAATTAGCATTGATGACTTGAATTAGCATGGATTCTAGGCAGATGAGCATCAATCATGATTCGTCTGAACTAAACCTGACTTTAAAGTTCAGGACATCAAGATGAGAGCTAAAAATGTTTTCACAGACTTACTATTTAATTCGATCGAGAATTGACGGCAGCTATCTTGCTGCTTATCCGAAGTTAAAAGAAGACGAAGCGCGATCGCCTGCAAATGGGTATGTCCTACTCTTTCAAGAACAATTCGATGCATTGGGATACCTGAACAAGTATGCAGGTGAAATGAGCGATCGTTTTGTCACCGAATCGATCATTGGCTCGCAAATGACGAGTTTGCTTGATCGCTGGGGCTATAAGGGATTTGGCATCGTCAAAGACCCTTTGATTCCTACCATCGAATTTCTGTCAAAATCTTAGCCTCATCCACCTTGAGATAGGAATCACTGGAAGAAAAACTCACCCTGATGCAGATGGTGATCGATGGGAAAGTTTGAGTAGATAGTTGCAGATTTAACGCGAACTGCCTTTGGCAAGTTTCTAAAAAAACTCTGTACCTATGGAGGGTATCTGTATGAAATCTTTGTTATCTGGACTCCGGTTTTTCTTCACGGTTTGCCTCTGTGCAACGATGATGTTTGTCTCAGTGGTATCGAGCGCTTCGGCTCAAGCTGTTGTCAAAGACAAACCGATGACGAACGAAGCATCCGAAGTCGCAAAAGAATATGAACGGACTGCGAAAGACACGATCGATAAAGGTGGTTTGCAATCACTCGAAGAAGTTCGCGATCGCTCGAAAGGTGGCGCGATCAACGAAGTGCAAGGCACCGCAGGATTCTATAACATGAAGCGCCCATCGAATACCGACGCTAAATCGATCGAGCAACAGATCGAAGAAGGGTTAGATAACGCTGGAGAAGCACCTGCAAAGCTCAGCAGTGAAGCCAAGAAAGCTGCAAAAGATGCTGAGAAGACCGCTAAGAAAACCGCTAAGCAAGCAGAAAGAGCAGCGAAGAAAGCGATGAACTCAATGAATGACTAAATCCTACAGCTGGCTTAAACGTGGATAAATGCAGACTAAGGAGGTAATTAAGATATTGCCTCTTTTTTTTGCAATGATTTTTGCAATGATCAAGCTCCATCTTGATAAATGGAGAGTTCATCGACTCGAATCTCAAACTGATCGAGCATCTCTGGAGTAGGGTAGATGCGGATTCGAGCATCTGTAGAAAATTCTGCTAGCTCATTGCCCAGATTGACAACCTGACTGAGTATTGCCCAATTCGTTACACGATTAGGACAAACAATCACTAACGTGACAACATTCGTGGTAGTTGTGATTGCCCAAGCACAGGCATTGAGTAAGGTTTGGAGTTCTGAAGTGCACTGTTGTCGAAAGCGTTGGGTAAGAGATAAGTCAAGCTGACGGCGCAGGTCGCGATCGTCGATTCCAAGCTGTTCTGGGGGAAGATCATCCCAGGGAAGAAAGGGTGTCATTAGCGGGTTATCTCCTCTGATGCAATGAGCGATCGCTCGTAGACGACCTGTTTCAGTCGCCTCGATATTCCAAGGCTCGCGATAACGCCGATCGCTCAGAAATCATCTAAACCTTTGAATTGAAAGTCAGCCCTCCTGCTCAGAAGCTTTGCGCCATCTCAATCTCTGCGGCTGGAACAGCAGAAGCTTTTTTCAGTTTAGAACATTAGATTTGCAGACTCGCGATAGCTATTACCCTGTACTCAATCTCTAAACATAGCTCAGCACAACCTTTCTAAAGTCTGCCTGGGAAAGGGGATGAGAATTAGTCACTTCAGCAGCAGGCGATGTTTTAAACTAGACAGACACTCGATCGATAGACCCCTCATGTCAGACTCCCCTACCCCCCAATCCCCTACTCCCCAATCCCCTACCCCACTCCGCTGCCTCCTCGGCGCGATCGTTGCCGCTGTCCTCGCTTATGCGCTCTACAACATGACAAGCTCGATCGCGATTTCTTTCGCTACCAAACCGATCGATACCGACACGACACTTATCGTTCAGCGCATTTCCTCCGCCGTCCGCACCCTCGTTTTGGGCATGAGCGCAATGGGAACCGGAATTTTCGGACTTGCAGCTCTGGGACTATTTGCCCTCGCCATCCAACTGCTGTTCCGCAAACCGGATTCTTCCGCAAACTAAAGCAAAAAAACCGTGACTTCCTGAGCCAACTCCTGCTAAAATCAAAAGCCCGAATCGGCAAGAAGGCATGTCCAAATTCTTTTTTCTTGAGACTTTCTTGATCGACATCCTGCCAGTCGGCATCGCTTAGGGTTGCATCTGGTTCCCCAGCAAACCTCAACATATCATCCCTCGCAGAACTGCCCGAATTTCGGCACACAGTTTAACCCCAACGGAGACTGAAAATTCAAGTTTTCCACAGATCTTTACGCTACTTTTCCACAGGGTAGCGTAGTTTTCCACAGGAAAAAAGGTGATCCTGTGGAAAAACCGTGTTTACACTGAAAAAACCATCAGAAAATGTATAATAACAGGCTGTAGTGATCAGAATTCAGAAAGTGAAATCGCTGAAACCCCCATTCCATCGTCGTATTCTGCTGAAATGATCCTTTACGATACATTTTCTAGCATTGACAGAAATAAGCATTTGGAAGCACAATAAGACCGTTTCAGAAACCGCTTCAAAAACGGCTGAAACCAGTACATATGCAACGTCCTAGCCGATCTTAATGATGCAAACTCGCATCGTAAGCTCTGGCTGAACTTTTTTGTGTCGATTGAAGTTTTCCACAGCCTGTTGAAAAACCAGGCTCGTTTGTTTACATCTCCAAATCGAGAGCTTTTATGTACCCGATCATCAGCATCTTAACCGACCTTCCCGAAGCCCTTCATACCTCCTTGACCCAATATTTAGAGCAGCATCCAGATTGGGATCAAGATCAAGTTCTAACCGCCGCATTGAGCCTCTTTTTATTGCAGAATGGAGAATGCGATCGACAAATAACCTCGGTTTACCTCGATACGCTTTTCAAACACTCCACTTAATTATTTTCTATGGCATATCAGTGGTTTAAGGCGTTTCACATCGTAGGAATTGTCTGCTGGTTTGCGGGAATGTTTTATCTGCCTCGGCTCTTTGTCTACCATGCTGAAGCAAATGAACAACCCGAACCTGCCCGCAGCATTCTTAAGGCGCAGTATCAGATCATGGAGAAGCGCTTATACAGCATCATTATGACCCCAGCGATGTTACTCACAATCGCCATGGCGATTGGGCTAATTTCAACTGAACCCGATGTGTTGAAAGAGCCTTGGCTGCATGTCAAATTAGCCTGTGTTGCTTTGCTTGTGGGATATCACCATCTCTGTAAGCGCATCATGAAACAATTTGCATCAGACACTTGCAAAATGACAGGTCAGCAGTTTCGCTGGTTTAATGAGTTTCCAACGGTGTTTTTTGTGATTGTTGTGATGCTGGCGGTGTTTAAGAATAACATTCCAACCAGTGCAACGGCTTGGGGCATTTTTGCAATGACGATCGCGATGGCAGCATTCATTCAGTTGTATGCAAGAAAACGCCGCCTCGCTAAGGAACAGGAGGCGCAAGCGATCGCAGAATCTGTTTCGTGATCTCAAGTTGAATTCAAGTTGAATTCCATAAAAAATCGCGATCGCAACTTGTGCGATCGCGATTTTTTAATTCATGCTTTCACTAATTCCGTGCTAACCACTTTTGACCATTCAAGCGCTGCACTGCACCAAAAACCAAAAGGTCGAGCGAAACTTTCCGTTCATCAATCAGAAAAGACTCCATCGTACTCAGGAGATCACCCTCGGCGCACGCAAAGCCTTTCAGACCATTAATGCTTTCATCAAAGAAGTAAATGTTGAACTCGCGCAACTGCTTGTAACTCGGCTGCCACTTGCCAATCACTTGCCAACATTCTGGAGCCTGATCATATCCTTTGATCGGAATTTTGCGCTTCTCGAAATGTAGCTCTAGCGATCGAGTGCCTAATTTCTCTAGCCCTTGCTTGAGCGCCGGCAAATAATCTTGCTGAATGAACTCTCCAAATGGTTTGTCTTCAACACTAGGAGCCTTTTCTTTCTTCGCCTTTGCAGGTTTTAGCGCCTCATCAGATTTCGCAGCTTTCGGTTTTGCTGAGTTAACATTATTCTCAACGGCAGTGGGATCAGGCGCATTCGCAGAAGGAATTTCAGTCGTCGCAGATGTAGATTCGCTATGCAAGTTTTCTTTGACAACCTCCGGGACATTGCCACCGACGGTTGGTGGGAGTTCCTTGTCTTCACCTTGAGGGTTCGTTTCTTCCGTTGCCATAACACCAATTCCGTTTGGGAGTACTCGTCTTTAATAATATCGAACAGCGGCAAGTGAGCGAAAGGATTTAGGTGTCTCGATGAATCGATTTTCTTTGAAGGTTTGGATTGATGGAAGCGGGTATCCGATCCTCTGTTTGCATGGGCATCCCGGCTCAGGTCGCAGTATGAGCGTGTTTACTGAGCATTTCGCGCAACGGTTTTATACAATTTCGCCTGACCTACGTGGCTACGGACAATCCAAGACACGCGAAAACTTCGTCATGCTGGATCATCTGGATGATTTGCAGGGCGTGTTGGATCAGTATGGAATCGATCGCTGTTTAATTCTGGGTTGGTCACTGGGCGGGATCATCGCACTTGAACTTGCTGCACGATTTCCAGATCGAGTCAGCGGACTCATCTTGATTGCAACTTCCGCGCGCCCCTGGGGAGATCATCCCAAAATTAGCTTTCAGGACAATCTATTCACTGCAATTGCTGGAATTCTCAATGCAGTCCGCCCCGGTTGGCAGTGGAACATTGATACGTTTGCAAAGCGATCGCTGTTCCGTTACTTAGTCCGACACCATACACCCGCAACCTATCGCTACATTGCGAGTGATGCAATGTATGCCTTTCTCAAGACTTCGCTGGCTGCAAATCGAGCTTTGAATGCAGCGTTGAGTCCAGGTTACTATCGAGTTCAAAATTTTGAAGACATTAGCTGTCCAGTGCTCATGCTAGCAGGAGAACACGATCGACATATCACCGCGATTTCTAGTGTTGAAACTGCGAAAAATCTACCAAACTGCGAATATAAAGTTTATCCAAACACCGCGCACTTATTGCCTTGGGAGATCCCCGAAACAATCCTCGACGATATCGATCAATGGCTCGATCAACACCCTGAAAGTTGGAGGTGATCGTAGAACTTCATTCATCCACACCCCTAGTAGTTTTCTAGGCGAGGGTGATTCGGCGGTCTTCTCAAACTCTCAGATGCAGGGATCATGCCTGATAAAACGGTGTAGAGACGGCTCACCGAACCGCCTCTACAGGAATGGTTTAATACTGGCTACTAAACACGCCGGAGACTTTAAACCCCACATCCACCTTCTCGTCGTAAATCGTCAGATTCGACGGCTTACAACGCTTTACATCAATGCGGATATTCGTTGCGCCCTCTTTCTCCAAATCTTCTACATAGCCGCCTTGATGGGTTGCTGCTGTCTTCTGGTTTGGAAAAGGACCAAAATAATACACACAGCGGGGATTATCGGTTGTCACCTCAACCCACCAGGCAAAACCGACCGCACTAAGAAAACTTGTCCAAAGTTCATTCATAAGCCTGTTTATTTACCCAAAGAACTACCTGCAAACAGGAGCAATCATCCGTTCAAACTGCAAACTTTGAGAAGCATCATGCCTAGATTGTGCATCCGATCGACGGTTCAGTGCTGTGCTTGATGTTTCAAAACTGGAGTTCAAACTTCTTTATACTCCGTTACACTTAACTTTTCAATCCAAAAGTTGGCTTAAGTCCATCAATGTGGATGGTGCTTTCCCAGCGTTGGCGGAACACTTCATAAAGTGCCATTCCTGCTGCTACAGAAGCATTTAAGCTGGGCGTTGTGCCTTGTAGTGGAACTGAGACCAGTACATCACACCCGCGCTGCACCACTAATCCTAAACCTTCCCCTTCTGCACCGATTACCACCACAGCAGCTTTCGCAAATTTTACCGTATGAATCGGCTGACTGGACTCAGAAGCGGTGCCATAAATCCAAAATCCTGCTGATTTTAAATCTTCCAAAGCACGCGCAAGATTGACGACACGGGCAACTGGGAGTTTTTCGATCGCACCTGCTGCAACCTTCATCACAGTTGAGGTTACGCCAACAGCACGCCGTTGCGGGATCACGATCCCCTGTGCTCCTAAAGCTTCGGCTGTCCGAATGATTGCACCTAAGTTATGGGGATCAGTAATCCCATCAGCAACGACAATCACAGGCTGATCGGTTGCTGCTTTAGCTCGCACAATTAAATTGTCTAGCTCGGTGTACTCATAAGCTGCAACTTGGGCTGCGATCCCCTGATGATTGGCACCATGCGTAATTTGATCCAATCGTTTCGGGGTTACTTCATCAATGACAGTTCCGTTGGCTTTTGCTTGGTTTAGTAAAGACAAATAGCGGGGATCGTAATGCAGCTTTTCAGTTACCCAAATTCGGTTTAAAGTGCGCTCTCCCTGTAGAGCAGTTAAGACAGGATGGCGACCATAGAGCAGATCGGGTTCTTCATTGCTTTCAAAAGGTTCATCATGTGAAACGAAATGCGAAGGAATATCATCGCGCGCTTGTTCAGCTAAGAAGCGATCTCGCTTCTCAAATCGTGAGTCTGATCCAGGTGCAGACCGATCAAATTTCCGCCCCCCGAACTCACCTCTTGGGCGATCAAAGCTCCGTTCTTGTCGCTCACCCGCGGGACGGTCAAAGTTGCGCTCTTTCCGTTGTTCGCCCTTAAATCCGTCTCTTGGACGGTCAAAGTTGCGCTCACGGCTTTCGTAGCCGCCACGTCGTTCTCTTCTTTCGCCGTTGAACTCGCCTTTGGGACGGTCAAAGTTGCGCTCTCTTCTCTCGCCATTGAATTCACGGTTGGGACGATCGAAGCTGCGTTTTTCGCCGTTGAACTCGCCTTTGGGACGGTCAAAGTTGCGCTCTCTTCTCTCGCCATTGAATTCACGGTTGGGACGATCGAAGCTGCGTTTTTCGCCGTTGAACTCGCCTTTGGGACGGTCAAAGTTGCGCTCTCTTCTCTCGCCATTGAATTCACGGTTGGGACGATCGAAGCTGCGTTTTTCGCCGTTGAACTCGCCTTTGGGACGGTCAAAGTTGCGCTCTCTTCTCTCGCCATTAAATTCTGAACGATCCCGCCCACGTGCGCCGGAGCCATCGCGTTTTTCAAAGCGTCGTTCACCTGAATCATTGCGATTCGGACGATCGAAGCTGCGCTCTTTGCGCTCATATCGGCGCTCACCGGAACCCTCATTGCGATCCCGTGCAGAGTTATCGCGTTTTTCAAAGCGTTGCTCACCCGAATCGTAAGAGCGGCGCTCAGGGCGAGAATCGCGATCGAAACTGCCCTCACTGTCGCGACGTTTAGGAGCACCAACCCGCTTGCCCTTAAACTTCGGTTTGCCTCCACCAGCATCGCGATTTGCTCGACCCTTGGAATTGGAGTTGCGTCTATCGGAAGTAGCCATAATGATTTAATCCTGTTGAAGAGAAGGCGAAGAGATACGAATTTGAGACGAGCAGTAACCTTCGCCTCAAGCTTAGTATTGATTCTGTTTACTGAAGGTCGAGAAATCCTAGTAACTCAGACAAACGATCGGGGTTAGTGAGATAGAGATAGCCAATCAGTGCTTCCAAACTGGTGGCAAGCTGATAAATTTCCGGCTCAAGTCGTTTCGGGCGGTTTAAAGCGGCATTGCGACCTCGTTTGACAAACTCATGTTCAGCTTCGCTTAAGTGGGGCATGAGCGATCGTAAATGCGCGGCTTGGGACTCCGCCTTTACATGCGACACAACTTGCCGATGATAATCTTCAGAACGCTTCGGTGGCAAGAGAAACTGCCTCCGAATATACAGTTCGTAAACTGCATCTCCCAAATAGGCAAATGCAGTCGGAGAAAGACGCTGGATCTCAGACGAGGAAGGAGCAGACAACCCTGGAGACAATTCCAAAAAACCTAACTCATTTGAGATCACATCTGTTCTAGCTCCACGTGAGAAATCAAGCTTACTGATCCTAGCAGACCATGAAAAAACCGACTATTCGAGCGCAGACGAATAGCGGTCTAACTTCGAGAGGCTCAGCAAATAGAATTCGCTAGACTCCTGAAAATGTATCGACTTAAGAGGCAGATTGAATATTTTCAATCGCCGTTTCCACAGACGGTTGTAAAGCAAGAAATTGCTCTAGGCGAACTAGCTTCACGGTCTGTGTAACCCGTGCATTCGTGACAATCTGCAAGGTTCCAGAGGCTTGTTGCGCTTTTTTAGCGACCTGCACCAAAGCGCCCAAACCCGAACTATCCACAAAGTCGATTTTGGATAAATCTAAAACAACGTGCTTAGGACCATCCTCAATACACTTCGTCAGCACCTTCCGGAAGGTCGGTTCAGAAAAGGCATCAAGTTGCCCTACGAGGCGAAAGAGTTGATATGTATTGTCCCTAACTTCGCGTGTGCCTCGAAGACTGACTGTTAGGGTTAGTTGCTCAGGAATAGCCCCCTCCTACCATAATTGAAAAATCAAATATATAATTCGACGCTCCAGTATACCCTCTTACTGCAGACTTGACTACTGTTTGTTTTCGCGCATCGATTGCACGAAGTTCTCGAACAGATAATCGGCATCATGTGGACCTGGACTTGCCTCTGGATGGTACTGCACCGAAAACATTGGTAACGTCTTGTGGCGCAGTCCTGCAACTGTTTTGTCGTTCAAATTCAAATGTGTAATCTCGACAGTCGCGTCAGAGAGAGAATTCGCATCAATGGCGAATCCATGATTTTGACTGGTAATTTCAATTTGCTGACTCAAGCCACAGGGTTGATTTAATCCCCGATGTCCGAATTTGAGCTTGAAGGTTTCCGCTCCCAGAGACAATCCTAAAATTTGGTGTCCCATGCAAATCCCAAATAGAGGTTTTTGAGCTTCCAGTAATGCTTTGGTTGTCGCAATTCCTTCAGTGACGGCGGCGGGATCGCCAGGTCCATTGGAAAGGAAAATGCCGTCAGGATTGTATTTGAGGATTTCTTCGGGTGGGGTGTCAACGGGCACAACGATGACTCGGCAGCCGTAGCTTGCTAAGCGCCGCAGAATATTGCGCTTGACTCCGAAATCGATCGCGACGACGGTCAGGGGTTCTTCTTGGGTTTGAGCCGTGCTGCTAAATTCCCAAATCGTCTCTGTTTTTTCTGACCACTCGTAAACTTTGTCGGTGGAAACTTCTTTGACGAGATTTAATCCAGCCATACTGGGAGCGTTCTGAACTTGTTCTAACAGTTCGCCGGGATCGAGAATTTCAGTTGAGATTGCGCCATTCATCGCCCCTGCCGATCGCAGTTTGCGGGTTAGGGCACGCGTGTCAATCCCATAAATTCCCAGGAGTCGATGCTGTTTGAGATAATCGCTGAGCGTCGCTGTCGATCGCCAATTGCTCGGACGCTCACAGATATTTCTCGCAATTACACCCCGCACATGCGGGACATCTGACTCTTCGTCTTCTGGGTTGACTCCAGTATTTCCCAGTTCTGGATAAGTAAACGTGACGATTTGACCGCGATAGCTGGGATCGGTCATGACTTCCTGATAACCCGTCATTCCAGTATTAAAAACGACTTCTCCGATCGTGGTTCCGGTTGCGCCGAACGAGAATCCGCGATACGTCGTTCCATCGGCAAGCACAAGTAAAGCAGGCTGAACAGCAGAAGACATAAACAGGAGCAACTTCTAAAAAATCCTATCCATTATTTCATGTCTGTTTCAGGTTGCAAGGATTACCTAAGCTTTTACATAGATTTTGAGGGAACGCTAAGACAGACAGACTTCGGACGTCGGAACTATGCTCAGATTTGGAACTTGCGTGATTTTGCCGCTGTTAATGGCGACCTCGGCTGCAATCGGGGTGGGCTGTAGTCGGATGCAATTGACACAGACGAGATCGCTTCAAGTTGCGACACCTCCTGCTTCCCCCAAGCCAACTCCGACTCCGGAGACGATCGAAGATTTTTATCAATCGGCTCTCGACAGTGCTGCTAGTGCGCGATCAATTAGCCAATCGGCGCTGTCTCCAGAAGATTGGCAGTTAGTGGCGAGTCGGTGGAAAAGTGCGATCGCCGCACTCAAACAAGTTCCTAAATCTGATCCCAATCGCAAATTCGTCAACCAGAAACTTGGGGAATTTAATCAAGCTTTGGCAAATGCTGAGGATCGGGCTGCTCGAACTGGCAAAGAAAAAGTAGCAGTGCTTGACCCAGGGATTAAAGTTGATCCAGCGTTGTCGTCTAAAGAGATCGCGACGATTGCAGCCCAACGATCGCGCACGTTACAAGTCCCAATTAAATACCGAAAGAATAATATTCCGGTCGTGGATGTGTTGTTTAACAATCGTCAGCGATTTGAAATGATGGTGGATACTGGGGCTTCGGCAACAATGATCACCCAAGAAATGGCACGACAGTTGGGTGCTCGATCAATTGGTGAAACTCAAGCGATGACGGCAGCAGGTGTGACCACCGTGCAAATTGCAATGGTGCAATCGATGTCGGTGTCAGGTAAGACGATTCGAGATGTCCCAGTCTCGATCGGTCCTATGGATATCGGGCTTTTAGGTCACGATTTCTTTGGAGATTGCGATATTACGATCAAGCGTAATGTCGTCGAGTTTGGTAAGTGTGGTTAGGTCTTTCTAAGTGTTTTGATACTCAGTGCCGCGTGTGCCGAATTCTTTCTCGATCGCGGTATATGTGCTTTAGGCGTCAACCGCATTTATTTTGGGGAGTGGGGAGTGGGGAGTAGCAGCTATAGAGTTTAGATCTAGAGTTCAGATCTTGACCCTATCTCCCTATCCCCGAACCGCAGCTTGAGCGCAAAGAGCCTGAAAGTATGTAAGCCTCCAGGTTTTGCAAGATTATTCAGAGCAGTCCTTGAAATTCAGATCGCTCTTGAATGGTTTTCAGCACGGCTTTAATCTCTTGCGTCCGGTCTTTTTTCACAATGAGTGTGACTTTCCCATCCCGGACGACGACAGTATCGTCTAGTCCGATTGTCACAATTAATTCATCCTCATCTGAGGTGTAAACAATTGCGCCGCTCGTATCGAGACAAACATGCTGTCCGAATTCGACATTCGGATGATCCGCTGATTTCATCAATCGCTCGATCGCGCCCCAGTCTCCCAAATCGTCCCAACTAAACTGCACCGGAAGCACACAGGCACGATTGGTCTTTTCCATAACCGCGTAGTCAATGCTGAGCTTGGGGAGAGTCGAATATGCGTCAATTCCTTTCTCTTCTAGGAGTTGAATGATTTCAGGAGCGTGTTGGTGCAATTCATCGAGCATCACGCTGGCTAGAAACACGAACATCCCGCCATTCCAGCTAAAACGTCCACTGCTGACAAATGTTTCTGCAGTATCTTTATCCGGCTTTTCTGTAAAGCGATCGACCTTAAATGCCGGATAGGCTTGACCAAATAACCCAATCTTTTCACCCTGCTCGATATAGCCGTAGCCTGTCGCGGCATGAGTTGGCGCAATGCCTAATGTGACGATCGCTGAATGCTCAACTGCCGCCTCTACTGCCGCCATCAACGTGGCTTCAAAAATATCCTGCTCGGCAATCCAGTGATCCGCAGGGAAAAATCCGGTCACGACATCTTTGCCGTAGCGTTTTGCCACTTCGACCGTACTCCAAGCCACAGCCGGAGCGGTATCACGCCCTTCTGGCTCCACCAAAATATTTGCTTCTGGTAGCTCCGGTAACTGTTCGCGCACACCATCTGCCAAATGCGAAGCGGTCACGACCCAGAGATTGTCCCAACCGCCTGCTGTTTTTAATAAGCGATCGGCCGTTGTTTGTAACAAACTCCGTCCACTGCCATCGAGACAAAGAAACTGTTTTGGACGCTGTTTGCGGCTGAGGGGCCAAAACCGCTCACCTTTTCCACCCGCTAAAATAATCGGAACCAGAGATTGAGTCATAAGCGCACTCAGTAATTCGGGGCTAAACGATTTGGATTGTAATCAATGTCAGCACATTCTGAAGGTGCTGACTGCGATCTTTGCTGACTCTTCTAATTTTCCCAAGCTTGGTCTTATTTTCTGGTGAGTTCTACGGTTCTCTCCGGACTACAACTCCAGTATTGTGATTCCGATCGTAGGGAGACTAGCCGAAAGTCGAAGTTCGAGTGTAAAATTCCCAGGAAATGCTTAAGTTCGGACAAATCGCGTTTTTGTAGCCCAGACTACAAGCGGTTTTCACTCAGATTAACGAGAAAATCTATTTCCAAAAGCTGAAGGAAATTGAAAATTTTCTGGTTAAGATAACGAACAATATAGTTCTGGCGATCGTTTTGACCGAGATGTTTTTGAGGTGTGAGCGGAGTGAAAGAGTCTAGAAGCCAACCGACGCTAGATCCCACTAGTGTGCCTGGGCAGTCTATCCCGGCAAAATCTCGGCTGCCTGTTCCAGTGGAACCGCCTCGCCCAAAGCCTTCTCTGACTAAGACGTTGACTTGGATTGCTGCCTTTTTAGGGGCAACGACGATTTCTGCAATGCTTGGAACCACGCTTGCCCTGCTTGCTCCGATTCCAGGTGCGGCTCCAGAGCAAGGTCGGAAGCTGCTTGGCGACTTGTGGAGCAGCGGATTTCAGTACAAGATTTCTCGTCCGGTGAACGTTCTGGTGATGGGAATTGATCGGGTTGTGGACGCTAAGCCTGGTTCGGACGAAGTCTTTTCAGGTCGCAGCGATACGATGCTGTTGCTCCGACTTGATCCAACAGATAATTCGGTGAATGTGCTGTCGATTCCTCGCGACACTCAAGTCGAAGTTCCAGGAATTGGTGTGACAAAGATCAACCAAGCCAATGCCAGTGGTGGCCCTCTTCTTGCTCGCGAGACGATTAGTAAAACGCTCAATGGCGTAGAAGTCGATCGCTATGTTCGCGTCAGCACCGATGCGTTTCGTGAATTAGTTGATTTAGTTGGCGGTATCGATGTGTATGTTCCGCAGCGGATGGAATATACAGATAACACTCAAAAACTCAAGATCGATCTTCAGCCAGGTTGGCAAACTTTGGATGGTGCGAAAGCAGAACAGTTCGCTCGATTCCGCCATGATTCGTTCGGTGACATCGGGCGGGTACAGCGTCAGCAAGCTCTGATCAAGGCACTGCGGGCTAAATTGACGAATCCGTTGATTCTGCCGCGTATTCCAAACCTGGTTAGCATGATGCAGAAGTACATTGATACGAATCTCAGCATGGAAGAAATGCTGGCGTTGGTCAACTTTGGGCAAAAGCTGGATAAAGATGACTTTAAAATGGTGCTGTTGCCTGGACGGTTTAGTGCTCCGAATGAGTTCCGTGCCAGCTATTGGATTATGGATGAGCAGGGACGCGATCGCGTCATGCAAGAGTATTTCAAAGCTTCTACTGCAACTGCTGACGAACTCCCGCTGGCAAATCTGAAAATTGCCATTCAGAATGCTTCTAATGATCCCCAAGCTGGTGCGCAATTTGCGCAGTACTTGAGCACGCTGGGGTATACCAACGTTTACCAAGCTGAGAACTGGCAAGATCTCCAGCAAAAAACTCAAATTATCGTGCAAAAAGGCGACTTGCAAGGTGCGAAAGTGCTGCAGGGGGAATTGGGATTTGGCAAGGTTGAAGCCACTTCGACCGGAGAGCTGGATTCAGATTTGACGATTCGGATTGGCAGCGACTGGAGCGCTATGCGGTCTAAACTGCCTCAGTAGTCGTTAAGCTTGAGATAGCCCAATACTTCGGTTTGTCCTCATGTTTTTAGCGATTCCGCGATCGATCAGGCGTTTCATTTATGCGCTGCTAATTTTGGCATTAGCCTGGTTCTGGATTCTTATGGGCGCAAGCCCTGCTTATGCTGAAACCAAATTTCTCAATTACTCGAATGCCAATTTGACAGGTCAAGATCTCTCGAATCAAGATTTTGAAGGTGGAGTGTTTGTTTCGGCAGAGATGCGAGAGACAAGTTTCAAAGGCGCAAATCTGAAAAATTCGATGCTCACCAAAGGAAATTTGTTGGGTGCCGATTTGAGTGGAGCAAATTTGCAGGGATCGTTGATCGATCGAGTGACGCTCTACAAAGCAAATCTCAGCAATGCGATTTTAGTTGGAGCGACCTTGACAAACACGATTTTAGATGAGGCAGAAATTACCGGAGTCGATTTTACGGACGCGATCCTCGATCGCTATACAACGGCACAACTGTGTAAACGGGCGGCTGGAACGAATCCGATGACGGGTGTGGATACTCGTGAAAGTTTAGGCTGTCGTTAGGTGTAATTTTTTGGGTCGATCGGTGAACTCTAGACAGTGAATCTTCGGATAGAGATTGGAGTTCATTTCGTCAATGCAGAAAACCATGTTTGACTTGAAACATTTCGTACGATTTTGCTTCTTGCTGGTGATCGGATTGCTGATTTGTCTGATTCCAATTACGATCGCGACGCCGTTACGTGCTCATGCTGCGTTTGAGGCAGGGATGACGATGACGAAGCTTGACGCGATGCAGCGATACAAGATGGGACATTATGCCGCTGCGATCGAGATGTGGACTCGTGTATTAGAGAACACGACAGATCCTACGGAGCGATCAGAACTGAAGACGAATATTCAGAAGGCACAACAGGATTTAGCGCAGCAGCAATTGGAACGCAAAAAACAACTAGAGCAGCAAAAACCAGCGAGTTAATTCAGCATTACTCAATCTAGAACTCCGAGCTTTTAAAACTCGGAGTTTTTTGTACAGTAGGTTTGCAACCCGCAGCATCAAGATTTTTCTGACAGTTGTAAATCGACTTGATCCTTCGCAAAATACGATCGTAGAACCTGCCGGACTGATCGCCCTCCCCTTTCCTGCACCCAAATTAACGGCGCGAGCGCCACAAATCGGACGATCGTAGAAATCACGAATAATCCGGGCAACCCGCCATAATTGGCAAGCTCTGCGAGAAATCCGCCCGTTGTCGTTCCCAACGCACCGCTGACACCCGCGATCGCAGCCGCCAGTGCAAAATATGTCGATTGATTTTGCAGGGGTGCGATTTCAAGCTGAATATTGTTATTGCAAAGGTCGATCGCAGCCCAAGTTCCGCCCGCTAAGATGTGCAGCAACGGCAACCACAGCCAGAGGGATAACAGATCCGTTCCTGTCCCCAGCCAGAAAATCGGAGTCGCTGCGACAAGTACGCCAACGCTGAGGAGCAAAAATCGATTGCCTACGCGATCGGCAATTCTTCCCCAAAAAACGAGCATTAGCAAATTTGCCGCAGAAGTCAGACTGCTGTAAATTGTCACCCAACTCACATCCAAGCCCAAATTATCGAGCAAATAGAGATTAAAAAAGGGCGCACTCAAATTGACTGCAAACATCCAAATGCTGAAGTAAATCAGGAATCGGACAAAGTTGGCATCTTTGAGAACGGTGATTAAAGGAATTGCATCGGTCGCGATCTCATCGGAAGCCGTCACGGCTTTCTGCTGCTCTTGCGGATTCACATCGTTCATAAACCACTGAAATCCGAGACTGAGAATTCCCGCCACAATGCCGAACACTAAGATGACTCCGTACCCCAAAATCGATCCGGTTGCAAATTTCGAGACTAAAAATCCACCCAGTGGCACGCTAATTAAACAAGTGAGATTTGCCGCACTGTTACGAATGCTGAAATATCGACCGCGTAAGCGTCTGGGAACCAGCGCCGCCAGCCAAGACAGCCAGGAAGCCCCGCCCAAAGCGCCTAAAAAATGCGTGCAAAAGACGATCGCTAACGTGAAAAGAACGAGCGTATGATCCGCAATTTTTCCAGCAGTAAATAAGCCAATACAAATTGGCAATAAAAGCCAGATTAATCGAGAAGGCGTATAAATGGCCAGACAGTAATTATGGCGGCTAGTCGTACGATCGCCGAGCCAAGCTCCGAGCGGTTGCAGCAAATTCGCCATCATGGGAATCGAAGCAGATAACCCAATTTCAACCGGGCTGGCATGAAGTTCAACTAAGAAATTACTGAGGAGGACTCCTCCAGCAATATTGGAGAAAACTGCGGCAAAGATCCCATCTAAAGTAGAGGCGCGCAGGCTTGATCGAATTTCACTCTTAGAAAATCTCGATTCGGGCATTGCAGCCAACGGAAAAACGGCTTCACTGCCTGTAATTGGCTCTGGGGACTCTGTAATATGTGCGGGAGTGGGGGTAATCGGTAATGGCTCCACAGAATAACCTCGACGATCCGTGCCTGCGCTTCCAAAAAGTTTAAATTTAAATGTCACTTGGGATCGATCTCTCTTAGAAATCTCATGCCACAATTCCAATCAAATTAGAACCCAGTATTCGTTACATTGCTTCTTAAATTACTCTGCCTCAAGGTCGTATTTTATGGATTCTGTTGATTTAGCTTTTAGCTCAGCTCTTGATCAAGCAAAACTCGTTCGGAATAAAGAAATTTCTCCGCTTGAACTCACCCAGCTTTACCTGGATCGAATCGAGAAATTTAATCCGCACTTAGGCAGTTTTTATACTGTGATGCGAGAGCAAGCGATCGCAGAAGCCCAGACGAAAACGAATCAGCTATCAGACGTGGAAATACCGCCGTTTCATGGAGTGCCGATCGCGATTAAAGATCTCAATGCAGTTGACGGCGTTCCCTGTTCTTATGGCTTGAAAGTTGCAAAGCAGCGACTTGCGACGCAGGACGACCTCGTGGTCAAAAAACTGAAACAAGCTGGATTTATTATTTTGGGGAAAACCGCAACGGCTCAGCTTGGTTCTTTTCCTTATACCGAACCGCCTGGATTTCCACCTGCCCGCAATCCTTGGAATTTAGACTATACACCTGGGGGATCGAGTGGGGGATCATCTTCGGCAGTTGCAGCAGGACTATGTGGAATTGCTCAAGGCAGTGATGGCGGGGGATCAGTTCGAGGTCCAGCGGCGTGTTGTGGGTTAGTCGGACTCAAACCCTCACGCGGTCGAATTTCGATGGCTCCCATCGGTGAAGCTTTCTCAGGATTTGCCGTGAATGGAGTCTTATCGCGAACTGTGGCGGATGCCGCCGCCTTTTTAGATATGACAGAAGGCTATGTCACGGGTGATCCCTATTGGCTTCCTTCCCCTGAGACTTCTTTTCTCGAGTCAACTCGACAGGAGTTAGAACCGTTAAAAATTGGATTAGTGACCGCGATCGAGCCTGCTGGAAAAGCCGATCCCGACTGCTTAGCAGCGGTGATGAAAACGGCACGGCTGCTTGAAGAAATGGGACATTCGATCGAAGAAATTACTCCAGATTTAAGCGACATGATCGAACCGTTTATGATTGCTTGGCGCAATCAAACCGATGTAGGAGTACCGCCCTTTTTGCTTGAAAAAGTGAATCAATGGTTATGGTGGCGGGCAAAATTTACGCCTGCGAGCCGATTGGTACGATCGCAGCAGCAACTGCAAATTTTCGCTCGTAAAATCGTCAAGATGTTTGATCAATTTGATGTCTTGTTAACCCCAACCTACATGCATCCAACGATTCGAGTTGGGGAATGGAAAAATCTCAGCCCGATGAGAACGATCGACGAAATTATCAAATGGATTGCCCCTTGTCCTGCATTTAATGTCAGTGGGCAGCCTGGAATCAGTTTACCAGCGGGATTTGATCAAAATGGGTTACCGATCGGCATTCAGCTTGTCGGTCGTCCAGCAGACGAAGCAACGATTCTGGCATTGGCGGCGCAATTGGAAACGATACAACCTTGGGCACATCTTCGCCCCGAAGCATTCTCATCATCTTCATAAAAATCAATCGTCAATCTTCCAACTCCCTTACCCCTGAATCCCTTAGAATAAGTATCTGATTTAACGCAAATTTCGATCGGACTTTCGCTTCGCTTGCACTTTGTCCGTCCATAGAAAGCGGATCGAGTTGGCAACGTGGCGACTGATCGAGCTTGCATTCACCCTGAATCAGCATCATGCCCGTGATTCTCAGACTCAACGCTCAGCACATCATGAGCATTCGTGCTCATGCCGAACGCACCTATCCCGAAGAGTGCTGCGGGTTGCTGTTAGGCAAGAGTGACCCCACTGGGAAAACCGTCATGGAAGTGAAAGCCACGAAGAATGGATGGAATGACGACCAGAATGATCTGACGAAAATGCGTCGATACGAAATTGCTCCCGCAGAAATGCTGGCGGTCATGCAAGAAGCTCGATCGCACAATCTTGAGATTATCGGGATCTATCATTCTCATCCGAATCATCCGGCAATCCCTTCAGAATGCGATCGTGCCGCTGCCTGGTCACAGTACAGTTATGCGATCGTTTCAGTTTTGAATGGAACTTCGGCTGATCTTCAAAGCTGGAGCCTCGACGATCGGCAAGTTTTCCAACCTGAAAGCCTGCTGATAACTCCCTAGAAAACGATTGTCAACTTGTTCAGCAACGCATCATGTTAAATCCAAATCTGGACGAGATCCAGTTAACTCAAGATGATATTGCCCGATACTCCAGGCATTTAATTTTGCCGGAAGTTGGGGTCGATGGACAGAAACGCCTAAAAGCAGCCAGCGTTCTTTGTATTGGAACGGGTGGCTTGGGGTCGCCTTTATTGCTGTATCTTGCTGCTGCCGGGATTGGACGGATCGGGATTGTCGATTTTGATGTCGTCGATCACTCGAATTTGCAACGGCAAGTCATTCACGGCACATCGTGGGTCGGCAAACCGAAGATCGAATCAGCTAAGAATCGGATTCACGAAATTAATCCATTCTGCCAAGTTGATTTGTATGAAACGCGCCTCAGTTCGGAAAATGCGCTCGATATCGTCGCGCCTTACGACATCGTGGTGGATGGAACGGATAATTTCCCGACTCGGTATTTGGTCAATGATGCCTGCGTGCTGTTGAACAAACCGAATGTATATGGTTCGATTTTCCGCTTTGAAGGACAGGCAACGGTCTTTAACTACGAGGGCGGACCGAACTATCGAGATTTGTATCCAGAACCCCCGCCACCTGGATTGGTTCCGTCTTGCGCCGAAGGTGGAGTCTTGGGAATTTTGCCGGGTATTATCGGTGTGATTCAAGCGACTGAGACGGTCAAGATCATTTTGGGTACAGGCGAAACATTAAGCGGGCGACTAATGCTTTACAATGCGCTCGATATGAAGTTCCGCGAGTTGAAACTGCGCCCAAATCCAGTGCGTCCTGTGATTGAGAAATTAATCGATTACGAGATGTTCTGTGGCATTCCTCAAGCTAAAGCTGCCGAAGAACAGGAAAAAGCCAATATGCAAGAAGTGACTGTTCAGGAATTGAAGCAACTGATCGACAGTGGTGCGATCGGAAGCGAATATGTTCTCCTCGATGTCCGCAATCCAAACGAGTACGATATCGCTAAGATCCCTGGCTCTGTCTTGATTCCGCTGCCTGACATCGAAAATGGTGATGGCGTTGCGAAAGTCAAAGAATTGCTGAATGGGCACAAGCTTATTGCTCACTGCAAGATGGGAGGTCGATCGGCAAAAGCGCTCGGCATTCTCAAGTCTTCAGGAATTGATGGCATCAATGTGAAAGGTGGGATTACTGCCTGGAGCAAAGAAATCGATTCCTCTGTGCCGGAATACTAAATTAACCTGATTGGATCTTGAAGGACTCGGAGTTTTGAACGCTCCGAGTCCTTTCTAATTTCAAGATGCTCAAGCTAAGCAGATGGGCATTATTTTGCTTTGCTGAATAATCCGCCGATTTTTTCGCCCACCGAGGCGATCGCACCTTGCAGCACTCCGGGAACTCCAGGTGTCGGGCGGACGGCTAATTGAATTTCTTCGTCTTTAAATTCTTTCAAGCGATAGCCATATTCCAGCGATTCGCGCTCTTTGCGTAAGCCAGGGAAGAGACGGAATGCGCCTTTTAAGAGTTCTTCTTCGTTGGCGTAAATGGCTGCACTGATTTGAGAGGAGCGTTTTACTGCGATCGCGCCAATGGGAAACCATTGCAGTTTCTTTTTGCCCTGGACTCGGAGGTAGATCTCATATTCGGGTAGCCCTTTCGATTTGAAGTCGTCAAACTGCTTCGAGGCTTGGGCACGTTTTGCCGTCCCAGTCGTTTGCTTCTTCTCTTTATGAACCTTTTTTCCGAATCCAGGAGAGCTTGTCATAATCTCAAGTTAGAAGTGACCTTATTAACAAAAGTTTACGACATTTTAAGGAAGTTTGGGATCAGACTGCACCGAGCAAACTTGCCATGAGCGCTTTTTGAGCGTGCATACGATTTTCGGCTTGATCCCAAACTTTCGATTGAGACCCTTCGATCACATCATAGGTAATTTCTTCGCCTCGATGCGCCGGAAGACAGTGCAGCACGATCGCGTCTTTATCCGCATAACTCATCAACTCGGAATTCACTTGGTAAGGCTGAAAAATCGGAATTCGGCTTTCGGCGAGATCCTCTTGTCCCATACTTGCCCAGACATCGGTATAGAGCACATGGGAATCTTTTGCGGCCGCGATCGGATCATCGGTTAACAGCACTTCGGATTTACCGTTGGCAATTTTTTCCGTCAGTTGCACAATTTCGGGCAGAGGTCGGTAGTCTGTAGGAGTTGCAATTCGGACATTCATACCCACTAAGGCACAGCCCAACATCAGGGAATGCGCGACATTATTGCCATCTCCGACATACGTCAGCGTCAAACCGGAAAGGGTCGAAAAGGTTTCTTGAATCGTTTGTAAGTCGGCTAAAACCTGGCAAGGATGCTCTAAATCCGTCAGGGCATTGATGACTGGAATCTGCATTTCTTGAGCGAATGTGTCGAGATCTGACTGCTCAAAGGTACGAATTGCCAAGATGTCGAGGTAGCGATCGAGGACTCTTGCCGTATCTTCGATCGGTTCTCCACGGCTCACCTGAGTGGCGTTCAACGGCAAATCAAGAACTTGCCCACCCAGGTGATACATGGCAGTTGAAAAGCTCACACGGGTTCGAGTCGAGGCTTTATAGAACAGCAGTCCCAACACGGGCGGATGACCGTTGACCGTAATCCGTGGGTTTAATTTTCCAGATTTAAGCTGTGCTGCAATCTCTAGCAACTCCATCACTTCGTCTGGGCTGAGATCTGACAATTTCAATAAATCCCGTCCTTTAAGTGAACCCATATGATGCTCCTCACAAATCAAGAAATAAAAATCGCTCCTCACTTAGACAGTAAAGGAGCGTTGTTCTTTTAAGAGTAGCAAATCTACCAGGATTAGCCCCAAGTCATCGAATCTAAGACTCGCTGGATGGTGTTGCCAAATTTTTCTTGTTGCACTGCCGCTAATCCCCCGAAGAAAATCGAGGAGACTGTGAGGACGAGATAGTGAGCCAAGTGATATCCGCTTTGGTTAAAGTAAACTGCGATCGACAACGGAACCCAGGCGATGAACAGTCCAACTGCCAACCCAATCAGAAACATCAAAAATCGATTCTGAGCCATGTTTAAATTCCTCCGAATGCTAGTGAGAAACTACTAGCCCACGTCTTGCAGTTCCGCAGGCTTAACTAACAATTGCTGCATTTGCTTGCCCCGCTGAACCTGAACTTTCAAGGTTTGACCGGGTTTCACATTTTCCACCAGGGCTTGAAGCTGTTCTGCTTTAGAAATTGCTTGCCCATCAATTTCAGTGACGACATCACCTCGGCGGAAGCCAGCCGCAGCAGCCGGAGAATTTGGCACAACGCGCACGACAATCACGCCATTGACTTCAGGGACTTCAAACGGCGAATTTGGATCGGTATTGTTTTGACGCGCAATTTCAGGAGTTAAGGTCGTCATTTGCACGCCAATGTAAGGATGTGGAATCTTTTCACCCTTGGCAAGCGCATCTTTGACGGATTTCGCTTTATTGATCGGAATCGCAAACCCAATTCCCATCGCATCCGGGCGGATGGCAGTGTTAATTCCGATCACTTCGCCACGATCGTTGAGCAAGGGGCCACCCGAATTTCCGGGATTGATTGCGGCATCGGTTTGTAAGAAATCTAAGCGTTTATCGGATAAACCAATCTGAGCGCTCGATCGATGTAACGTACTGACAATTCCCAAGGTCACTGTGTTATCTAAGCCGAGGGGATTGCCAACAGCGATCGCCCAATCTCCAACTTGCACTTGGTCAGAATCGGCTAAAGGCGCAGTGGGCAGATCTTTGCCCTCAACTTTGACCACGGCTAAATCCGTCACTTCATCAAAGCCTCGGACTTTTCCTTCAAAAACTCGCCCATCTTTCAAAGTCACCGTCACTCTGTCCGCACCGTTGACGACGTGCGAATTGGTCAAAATAATGCCGCTTTTCTCAATCACAAATCCTGACCCTTGACCGCGCAATGTCTCCGATCGTGGAGCAAAATCTTCCCCAAAGAATCGGCGAAACATGGGATCATCGAGCATCGGATCAGCTCGTCTTGTGACGGTTTTCTCGGTGTCGATTCTGACGACCGCTTTCCCTACTTTTTGCACGGCTTCCGCGACAAAGCTGCCGCGTGTAATGGCGCGTGGAGCGGGTTGTGCTGCTTCGGTTATCTCGGCGCGAACCGATTGGGGAAGCGATAGGGTAAAGCCGAACATCAGCGCGAGCGTGACGATCGCAATTTGAATTCGCCGAAGCTGATTTGAGAGTTGAGCGCGTTGCATAATTCTTAAACCTAATGAAAATGCCGCTGTCTAGCCATTATTCCTATCCTACGACTGAAAACAAAATCGAGTCTGGTAGAGATTTCACCCCATTCTCCACACCTCGCACTAAGATCAGACAGGATCTCTAATGAGTTTGAAGACGATGACGACCTCAGATTTGCCTCACGGTACGGAGTCGCACTCTCATCATCACGATCATGAACCGCATGATCATGTCCATAGCGAAGAATCGATTCGGAAGGTGGTCAATCGTCTTTCTCGAATTGAAGGACATGTGCGGGGTATTAAAGCGATGGTAGAAAGCGATCGACCTTGCCCAGATGTTTTAGTCCAAGTTGCCGCAGTCCGCGGGGCACTCGATCGAGTAGCTCGTTTGATTTTAGACGAGCACTTATCTCAATGTGTGGCGCGTGCGGCTCAAGAAGGCAATATTGAAGCGGAAATTGAAGAACTGAAAACAGCCCTCGATCGCTTTCTAACTTGACGGTGTCTATATCGGAACAACTAGAAATTTCAATCACTCAGCGATCGCTCTTGGGTAGTCCGCTGTACAAGGGTTTTTAGATGTCGCAATTTCTCAGCGACCTTGATAATCTCTATCTCTTTAGAAGATTTCTTGATTACCCTTTCTGATACATATTAATCTCTCCAATATCGACAGTATTTGAAAGTGTGAGAATCCATTCAATTGTAGAAATGACATCTGCCAGTGAAATTGGAACTTGTGGTGTAAATCTACCCTCTTCAATATCTGCTATGACTTCTTCAGTTGCGATATTGCCTGGGTTAATGACCGTAATCCCAATCTTGTAATCACAGAGAGCAAGTTTCAATGCCTGGGCTGCTCCCCTTAACCCAAATTTAGATGCTGTATTTGCGACCTCGATCGTTGGAGAGTGATCCAATCCTGATAATGCGCCAATAAATACAGCTCTTAGGTTGTCAGACTGAGCAAGATTTTTAGCAAGCTGCTTGGTCAGTTCAATCGGCGCAATTGTATTGACAGCTATCACAAAGCGAGTTTCTTGATCAGAGCTTGTCATAAAGTCATATTGATCGGTAAATGCGCCGTTTTCCCAAACTCCTCCCATAAACAAGAGGGCATCGATCGTTGAGTTACCAATGTGACTGACAATGGATTGGATTCCTTCTGGAGTGGAAATATCTGCTTGAATCCACTTTCCTGCTATCGGCTGACTTCTGGAAATCGAGAACACAGAATCACCTTTTTGGGCAAAGTGCTGTGTGACAGCCGCTCCAATCCCCCGACTCGCTCCGACTACAACAATTTCTCTTTTCTTAGATTCCATATCCAACTCTTGAAACATGCGCTTTCTGAAATCTAACAAATGATTGCGGAGTATCGTGGAACCTTGGAATCTTTCACTCCGTTTCGCAAAAGAACGGAGCGAAAGATCAAACATAGAGGCTTAAGCAACTGAAGCAAATAGCGCTTCAAACGATTGCTCAGGGGCTTCTGGTTTTGCCACGATTTCTACAATTTTGTTGCGAGCACTGGGCTGAAAGGCAGACTCGATGCAAACTTGTGCAACTTTGGTGCGGGGAATGCTGCCTTCGCTGAGGGTATCTGCCGAGGACATGATAATGCGATCTTGATTGTCTTCGTTCTTTAAGCCCCCCGGACGCACGATCGTGTAAGTGAGTCCGCTCTTTTGTAGATATTCTTCTGCCTGTTTCTTCCAGACCAGAATTAACCAGAACAAGTTTAATGGGTGAAAAAACTGTGAGGTACACAGTGAGGAAACGAATACAAAATGCTCAATTCCTTTCGCTTTCGCAGCATCGACGAGATTCTTTGTGCCTTCTAAATCGACTTTATAGGGTTGGGTGGGATCGAAGCTCGGTTTCGCTCCCGTTGCGCAGAACAACACGGTGGAGTCTGCGATCGCGCCGACTAAGTCTGCTTTATTCAAGACATCCCCTTTCACCAATTCAACCCCGGTGGGTAAAATCGATCGTGCTTTTTCGGGATCGCGCACGAGCGCGCGCACAGGAATTCCGCGATCGACGAGTTGTTGAACAATCCTACGTCCCGTTTCACCCGTCGCCCCTGCTACAAATGCTTTCATAGAATTTACCAAATCACTGTCTATCAATATTTTGCTGACCCTTTCTAATCTACATCGTGCAGAAGTGTGATCAATGCCAGCTCGATCCGCGATTTTTTTGGCTTACCCTTCCCAAACCCTCGTACACGGAGTAGGATATGTAAGGCACATCCTTAACTTTTGTAAAGATAGAAATAGATGGCTGTACTCATCTGAAATCCGCATGGATTTTACTGATTTTCAGGAGAAGCCCCGACTGAAAGTGGAGCCTATCAGTATCCTTTGGGGAACCTTGACGTAGAACCACGGCAAACGGAAGAGAGAGTGAATGCAATCGCAACCGACCGATCCCTCAGACTTCGCGAATCCCAATTTCGCCCGCCCCACCGATGCTGCGGGTGGAAATGTGACTCCTGCTCACACGGATGCTCTGATTAATGAGCCAACGGTGTTTTCGAGCCAGTTTGTGGACTGCATGGAGATGAATGCTGATGCGCGAACGGTAGCAGCCTATCTGGATGTGCATCAAGAATGGTTTCGACGCTGCGCGCATCCGATGCAGGTTGAACCGATCGGGCAAAATAGCTATGCGCTGATTATTGGTCATTTTGGGGCGTTTGGGTACGATGTGGAGCCGCGAGTTGGCTTGGATCTGTTGCCACAGCAAGCAGGGATTTATCGGATTGAAACAGTTCCAGTTCCAGACGATACTTATCTGGGATATGAAGTAGATTTTCAAGCGGCATTGAATCTGGTGGAGCATTCAAGCCCTAGTGATCCCAACTTGAAAATGACTCAGGTGCAGTGGCAGCTTGATTTAAGTGTTGCGATTCAGTTTCCGCGCTTTATTCATGCGTTGCCGGATGCGTTGATTAAAAGTACGGGAGAGCGGATTCTCAAACAGGTTGTTCGTCAGGTTTCGCGTCGTCTAACGCATAAAGTTCAAGAAGATTTTCATTCGTCTCGAAATTTGACGGTTCCAAAGCGTGTACGTAAGCGGTTTTTGTAAGCGATCGCAGTTCAACTGATTTTGACAGACTCAAGTGCAAAATCCCTCGCACATCAAACGCGAGGGATTTTTTTAATTGGTTGGCTAAAGTACAAGGCAGCGTCCAATCATTCGCTAGAAATTACTAGGAAGTTGGGATTGCTTCTCTCGCGACCATCTGGGGCTTCACAGGATCTGAATTGCCATTTAGAGTTACAACCGGGGTCATGACCTGAACTGCATTTCGAGCCTCAATGAGCTTGATCGCTCTCGTGACACTTTCCGGCAAGATCACCACTAAACTGCCAGGAGTTGCACTTTCTAGCGCCGCCTCGATCGCTTGAGTTTCATCGAGAATGACTTCATATCGAGCATCCGGTTTCGTCGCTTTTACGCCTTGCACAATGAATTCAGCGGTATTGCCACGCTCGCGTCCGCGATTGTCGTCATCTTCTTTAATGATCATGCGATCGAATAAGTCTGCGGAGAGAGTGCCTAACTCGACAAAATCTTCATCGCGTCGATCTCCCGGTGCGCCGATTACTCCAATGCGATCGCCATCTGTCCAATTCTGGACAAAGCCACCTAATGCCTTATAGCTATGCGGATTGTGGGCATAGTCGATCAGCACATGGAAATGACCCAGGTTGAACAGATTCATCCGCCCCGGAGTTTGCTTCGTTGAAGCTTGGAAGGTCATTAAAGCCGCTCGAATTTCTTCAATCCGCACGCCCTGAGCAAATGCTGCCAAACTTGCAGCCAAAGCATTCGCAATCATGAATGGCGCGCGTCCACCGAGAGTCAAAGGAACATTGATCGCTTGTTCAATTCTCAGCGTCCAATCGCCTTTCAAGATCGAGAGATAGCCATTTTCATATACGGCTGCGAGTCCACCTCGTTGGGTATGCGATCGAATTAATTCATTCTCTGCATTCATCGAGAAGTAAGCAATTTGAGCCGAAACGCGACTCGCCATTGCTGAGACTAACGGATCATCTGCATTCAAGACGACATAGCCTTTGGGCAGTGCAGCTTCCGCGACGACGCTTTTGACTCGCGCCATTTCGTCGATCGTATTAATATCCCCAAGTCCCAGGTGATCGGCGGCGACATTCAAAACCACACCGACATCACAAGCATTGAAGGCTAAACCCGATCGCAGAATTCCACCTCTAGCACTTTCGAGTACAGCAACTTCTACAGTTGGATCTTGCAGGATTAATTGTGCGCTTTGCGGCCCAGTATTATCTCCAGGTTCAACAAGATAGTCCCCAATATAAGTACCATCAGTTGTGGTGTAACCTACGACTTGCTTCGTCTGTTTAAACAGATGAGCAATTAAGCGCGTTGTGGTTGTTTTTCCGTTTGTTCCAGTAATCGCAATGATTGGGATGCGACCATTGGAATGATTCGGAAACAGCATATCGATCACGGGTTCAGCAACATTGCGCGGAATCCCTTCACTCGGACAAACGTGCATCCGAAACCCAGGAGCCGCATTGACTTCGACAATCACACCATCGACTTCGCGCAACGGCTTTGAGATATCCTCAGTGACGATATCAATTCCCGCAATATCTAAGCCGATAATTTTTACGACGCGCTCAGCTAACCAGAGATTTTCAGGATGAATATCATCGGTACGATCGATAGCAATGCCGCCAGTACTGAGGTTCGCAGTTGCTCTCAGATAGCACATCTCGCCTGCTGGTAGTACCGTTTCCAAGTTGTAGCCTTTTTGTTCTAACAATTCCCAAGACGTGCGATCGACTTCGATCTTTGTCAGGACATTATCGTGACCTGTACCACGTCGCGGATCTCGATTCGTTTCATCAATTAATTGTTGAATCGTCGAGCGACCATCTCCTACTACATGTGCAGGAACTCTTTCAGCTACAGCAACAACTTTCCCATTGACGACTAAAACTCGGTGATCGCGACCCTGATAGAACCGTTCAATGATGACCGACTTAGAAACATCTTTGGCTGCATCGTAAGCAGCTTCGGCTTGTTCCCAGGTTGTAATGTTAATCGTAATGCCTCGACCATGATTGCCATTCAGCGGCTTAATCACGATCGGATATCCACCGACATCCGCGATCGCATCTTCTAATTCGTCTAAATAGCTAATAACAGTGCCACGCGGAACTGGAACTCCAGACGCTCGCAGCATTTGTTTCGTTCCTTCTTTATCCGAGGCAAGCTCAACTCCAAGAATGCCAGTCCGATTGCTCAACGTCGCTTGAATGCGCTTCTGATGGACACCAAAGCCCAGTTGAATCATGGCGCGCGCACCGAGTTCTGCCCAAGGAATATTGCGGGTTTCGGCTTCTTTGACGATTGTTTCGGTACTCGGTCCTAAACTGCACTCTGCGGCAATTTCGCGCAGGTCGTTGAGATCTTTTTCGAGTTCTTCTTTTGGATATCGTCCGGTTTCAACCAGGGTTTGGCAAATTCGGACGGCAGCCCTCGCTGCATAGCGTCCGGCGCGTTCGTGAATATATTCGATCGCAACTTGGTACACGCCCGGTTCGGCGGTTTCGCGAGTTCTTCCAAACCCAACCAGCATTCCGGTTAATTCTTGAAGCTCTAGCGCCACATGCTCAATGATATGTCCCATCATTGTGCCTTCCCGAACGCGAGCTAAAAAGCCACCTCGGCAGCCCGGAGAACAGAAATGTTCGACAAGTGAAGGAAGCAACTCGACCAGACCTTCGTAGAACCCAGGAATTAAGTTAGAAGGTGTTTCTGCCAGATCTTCGAGATCTAGACGCATTAAAACAACTTTATGGCGGCGAATACTCCAATAGTTGGGTCCACGTAACGTCTGAACTTTGAGTATCTTCATAGGGGTCTATTCAGGGATACAGGCTGGCGTTTAGTTAGTTGGCAATCGAGATCTGAACCAGATTACCTGCAAAAGCAGTTATCTAGTTTCAGATGCAATCTGAGCAGGGAAGTGTTCATGATAAACAGTTTGTGTAAAGAACTGTTGCCGCCAAAAGTCGAGAATTCAAGCAATTCTGTAACATTGTGCAACCTGATCTCATCGAAACGCTACCAGATCTCCTCGAATCTACAAGTTAAGAAAATCTGATTTCTTCAATCTCAGGGACGATCCCAGAATGGCTTTCTCCGCGATTCCCGCAAGAGCATGGTGCGCCGCCGCAAGTCAAATCGACAACCCGCACTGAGAACATGCAAGCGCAAATTTCCCATACAAATCGGGTCGGTTTTGTTGATTTCGGCTTGATTGGTGTAGTTCATTTCGCTGGGGTCGAGGATGGTGACAGCTCCTTTGCCTAGGACTTGTAAAATGCCGTCTCCTTCAAATAATGCACAGGTGTCTTCATCAATTCCAATTCCTAATCGGTCGGGATGGGCAACGATCGCGCTCATTAATCTCGCCATGCGATTGCGATTATGAAAATGTTGATCGACTAAGACTTCTGGAATGATGCCAAGTCCGAGGGTCATATCGACTAAAGAATGATTGGGAGATTCGCCACTGCCGCCGCCAGCAATCATGTGATGTCCCATAACGGCGGCACCAGCGCTGGTTCCTGCGAGGGTAATTTCGCCGGATTGGGCGCGCGATCGCACAATATCCATCACAGGCGTATCCGATAACAATCCACACAGGCGTAATTGATCGCCTCCGGTCAGGAAAACAGCGCTACATTCGCTGACATACTCTTGCATCTCGGGTGCGTCACATTGCGCCCGATCAAGAATGTTCAGTACCTTGATTTCCTGAGCGCCCATATCGGAGAAGATAGTGTAGTAGCGATCGCCAATCACTAGGGGTTCACGGGAAGCGGAGGGAATAATCGCGATGCGGGCATCACTTCCTCCTGCCCGAAAGAAAAAGTTTTGCAGGATTTCGCGTCCATGAATTTTATCTTCTGCGCCGCCAATTACCATAATGGCGGTATTGAGAGACTGAGGCATCTGCGGTTCAAACGATTGCAAGACTGACTCTAGCATGAAGGGATGAGGGATGATATGTGAAGGGTGAACAGGGAAATCGAAATTCGCATCGCGCTGGCGCGGGAGTTGTGTCGTCTAACGCTATAAATTTAATTTTTGATTTCTTATGACTCTCCATCATGCCAAACTATTAATTTTTTGTTAACAGTTCTTCGTTCTTATTTATCAACATGCGCTTCGATATTGTCACGTTGTTTCCAGATTTTTTTGCGTCGCCGCTGCAATCTGGATTACTGGGGAAAGCTTTGGCGAAACAAATCGCGGAGGTGCATCTGACTAATCCGCGAGATTTTGCGATCGATAAACATCGCCGAGTCGATGATGAGCCTTACGGGGGCGGGGTCGGCATGTTGATGAAGCCAGAGCCAATTTTCGCAGCGGTCGAATCTTTACCCGTACTGCCCCGTCGCGAGGTAGTATTTGTGACACCGCAAGGTGAGCCGATGCGACAAGATTTGCTCAAGGAATTTTCGGCGAATTTTGATCAGATTGTCATCATTTGCGGACATTATGAAGGGATAGACGAGCGGGTGCTGAATTTGGTGACGCGCGAGGTCTCGTTAGGAGATTTTGTGTTGACGTGTGGAGAGATTCCGGCTTTAGCGCTTTTAAACGGCACGATTCGGCTGTTACCGGGTGCGATTGGCAAGGAAGAGTCGCTGAAATTGGAAAGTTTTGAAACAGGATTGCTCGATTATCCGCAATACACCCGTCCGCCCGTGTTTCGAGAATGGGAAGTTCCGACTGTTTTGCGATCGGGCAACCATGCTGAAATCGATCGCTGGCGGACGCAGCAACAGATCGAACGCACTCGAACTCGTCGCCCGGATTTATATCAAGAGTGGCTGGAGCAGACGGGGCAATTTAAACCTGATGAAGTAAATCACGAACCATGTTGACGAAAAAATTCCGCTTACTCTGTGCCACGATCGCGAGTTCTGCTGTTTTGAACTCGATACACGTGCCGATGCCGTTTCGATCTTCAGAATTGCTGCTTGATTCTGCGGCATATGCGAAACGCAGTGGTGGTCGCAGCAGTGGCGGATCGTTTAATCGCAGTAGTGGGTCTTCTCGCTCTTCTGGCAGTTCGACTCCGGGTGGCTCAAGCTCTGGAAGTTCAAGTTCTGGACGCTCAAATTCTGGGGGATATCAGGGGGGTGGCTATTATGGGGGCGGCTATTATGGGGGCGGCTATAGCAGCGGGTATTCCAGTGGCGCGAGCATCGTGTTATGGATTGTGGCGTTAATTCTCGTCGGTGGTGCTGGATTTTTCGTGTGGTACTTGCTGAAGAGTGCGAAAAAGAGCAAGGGCAATGAACTTGACAATGATATTGTGACGGTTTCCATGATTCAGGTGGGATTGCTGGCGGAAGGTCGAGCAATTCAGAAGGAATTGACGGAGATTGTGGAGCAGGGTGAAACGGATTCGATCGAAGGGCTGCACGCGCAGCTGCAAGAGGCAGTTTTGGCGTTGCTGAGAATGCCGGAAAATTGGAGCCATGTGCAGGCGAGTTCTGAGACGGTGAAGACCCGAGACGAGGCAGAGAAAGCGTTTAATCGGTTGTCGATCGCCGAACGGACAAAGTACACCACAGAGACGATCTCGAATGCAGGAGGTCAGTTGGTGCTGAAAGAGTTTGAGGTTGATCCGGATAAGGAGCCTGCCTCCTATATTGTGGTGACATTGCTTGTCGGGACGGCAGATGATAAGCCGCTGTTTATGGAGATTCGATCGATGGAAGCGTTGACTGAGGTGCTGAATCAGTTAGCGAGTTTGAATGCAGAGTATTTAATGAAGTTTGAACTGCAATGGACTCCACAGGCAGACGGAGATAGCCTCACTTACGATGAGATGCTCCTGGAATATCCGAAAATGTTGCAGATTTAGAGTTGCGGAGAAAACGATTGAGGGGCGAGTTTCACCGCAATAAATTTTGGATAGGGAGATAGGGAGCAATCTCAATCTGGGTGCTCCCCACTCCCCACTCCCCACTCCCCACCTCCGAAAGTCTCTATTTTTTCGTCAATGCCGCGATCGCATCTATCAATTCCTCAGATTCCAACGGTTTCGCGAGATGCTTTTGAAATCCAGCGGCGATCGCTTGTTTTTGATTCAACTCTCCTGCATAGGCAGTGAGCGCGATCGC
>VFQU01000432.1_pt1 | contig 37909 bp, 34 predicted proteins | sample 3512311 | NCBI WGS metagenome assembly VFQU01 (sample SAMN10412377, study PRJNA504923) | tailings metagenome | isolation source: Relicate 3 Philex TSF3 active mining site | place: Philippines: Tuba, Benguet | collected 2017-08-29
TATGGCTTCAAGGGCCGCACGATTGACAAGCCGGAAGATCTGCGGCCAGCGCTCGAGGAGGCGGTGCGGGAACCGGGTCCGTACTTCCTGAACGTCCGGGTGACCCCGAACGAAAACGTTTACCCGATGGTGCCCGCCGGTGGCGCGATCAACGAAATGGTCCTCGACCAGCCGCAACCGGTTGAAGTGGCCAGCTAGGAAAAGAACATGCTGCAAACCATATCTCTGTTAGTGGAAAACAAGCCGGGCGCGATGATGCGCGTGGTGGGCGTACTGGCGGCCCGCAACTTCAATGTGGAAAGCCTGACGGTAGCCCCGTCGATTGACGATACGCTTTCGCGGATGACGATTGTCGTGGACGTGGAGCACCGCGTGCGGGCCCAGGTGGTCAAGCAATTGAACAAGCTGGTGAACGTACTGCAGGCCACTGACCTGACCGAAGAACGCAGTGTGGCTCGCGAGATGGTGCTGTTGCGGGTGCGGTCCGAGATGGCCAACCGTACGGCGATTCTCAAGGAAGCGGAAATCTTTCAGGCGCGCGTCGTGGATTCAAGTCTCGAAGGCTTTGCCATCGAGTGCACGGGCGATCCGGAAAAGCTGGATGAGTTTATTGATTTGATGCGCAGCTACGGGGAAATTGAAGTGACCCGCAGCGGTTTGGTAGCCGTATCGCTGGAACCGAAGAAGCTGCGCCTGGCCTCGCCCATTCCCGTGGGCGCGACCGAAGAAGAGGAAGAACAGGAAAGGGTACTGAGCAACTAAATGCCAAACCGCTATTACGAAAAAGACGGCAATCTGGGCCTGCTGAAGGACAAGACGATCGGCATCGTCGGCTACGGCAGCCAGGGCCACGCGCATTCGCTGAATCTGCGGGATTCAGGGCTGAATGTGGTGGTGGGCCTGTATGAAGGGTCGAAGAGCTGGGCCAAGGCGGAAGCCGCCGGGCTGAAGGTGATGACGGTCGCTGACGCCACCAAGGCAAGCGATTTTCTGATGATCCTGGTGAGCGACCACATCCAGGCTGACCTGTACGAAAAGGAAATCAAGCCGAATCTGACGCCGGGCAAGACGCTGATGTTCGCCCACGGCTTCAATATCCACTTTGGCTTCATCACGCCGCCGGAAGGCGTGGACGTGACGATGGTGGCGCCAAAGGCCCCTGGCCACCGTGTGCGTGAACTGTACACCGAAGGCGTTGGCGTACCGGCGCTGGTGGCCATCCACCAGAATGCGACGGGCAAGGCGCTTGAAAATTCGCTGGCCTATGCCCTGGGCCTGGGTTGTCTGAAGGCGGGCGTCATTGAGACCACGTTCAAGGAAGAAACCGAGAGCGATCTGTTTGGTGAACAGGCCGTGCTTTGCGGCGGCGTCAGCGCGCTGATCAACGCTGGCTTCGAAACCCTGGTGGACGCCGGTTATGCGCCGGAAATCGCCTACTTCGAGTGTCTGCATGAACTGAAGCTGATCGTCGACCTGATCTATGAAGGCGGCCTCGGCTACATGCGCTACTCGGTGTCGGACACGGCCGAATACGGCGACTACGTCACCGGACCGCGCATCATCACCGACGAAACGCGCGCCGAGATGAAGAAAGTTCTGGCCGAAATTCAGGACGGCACCTTTGCCCGCAACTGGATGGCCGAAAACAAGAACGGCCGTGGCAAGTTCCTGGCCATGCGGAAGGCGGGCGCGGATCTGCGCATCGAAACCGTGGGCAAGGAACTGCGCGAAATGATGACCTTCCTCAAGAAGAAGAAGGAAGTCGGCGTACCGCAGGAGTAAGCAACATGCGCATCCTTACCTTTGACACGACCCTCCGGGACGGCACTCAAGGCGAAAACGTCAGCTACAGCGTGGATGACAAGCTCGCCATTGCCATGAAGCTCGATGAGCTGGGCATTGACTACATTGAGGGCGGTTGGCCGGGGTCGAACCCAAAGGATAAGGAGTTTTTTCAACGAGCCAAGGGCCTGAAGCTGCACCACGCGCGGCTGACGGCCTTTGGGTCGACGCGCCTGGCACGCAACCCGGTGGAAAAGGACGCGAGCGTCAACGCGCTGATTGAGAGTGAGACGCCGGCGGTGGCCATCTTCGGCAAGAGCTGGGATCTGCACGTGCACCGGGCGCTGGGCATTACGGAAGACGAGAACCTGAAGCTGATTGCGGAAACCGTGGCCTACCTGAAGCGGCACGGGCGGGAAGTGATCTACGACGCCGAGCACTTCTTTGACGGCTACAAGTCCAAGCCTGACTACGCACTGCAAACGCTTGCGGCAGCCGCGGATGCCGGAGCAGATGCGCTGGTGTTGTGCGACACCAATGGCGGCACGCTGCCCGGGCAACTGGCCGAGATTGTGAAGCTGGTGCGGGCGCGGTTTGACCGGATCATCGGCATACACTGCCACAACGATTCAGACGTGGCGGTGGCCAATACGCTGGCGGCGGTGGAAGCCGGGGCGACGCATGTGCAGGGCTGCCTGAACGGATATGGCGAGCGGTGTGGCAATGCGAATCTGGCGAGTGTGATCGCCAATCTGGAACTGAAGATGGGGCACAGCACTATCGGGGCGGCGAAGCTGACGCATCTGACAGGGGTCTGCCGCTATCTGGCGGAGCTGGCGAATCTGCCGCTGGCCAACAATCAGCCCTATGTGGGCAAGAGCGCGTTTGCGCACAAGGGTGGCGTGCATGTGGCGGCGATTCTGAAGGACAGCTCCACCTATGAGCACGTTGACCCGAAGGCAACTGGCAACCAGCAGCGGGTACTGCTGAGCGATCTTTCCGGTCGTGGCAATGTGGCCTACAAGCTGGAAGAGCGAGGACTGGGCAACACGCTTTCGGCCGAAGCGCGGCGGGATTTGCTCGAGCGTATCAAAGAACTCGAGTATGAGGGTTACGACCTTGAGGCTGGCGAAGGCACTTTCGAACTTCTGGTGCGCGAAGCGCTGCATCCCGGGGCGCATTTCTTCGATGTAGTGAACTTCGAGGTGGCGACACGGTCCTTGCCAGGCGGCGAGAAGTCCACCACGACGGCTAGTGTGATTATCCGGCTGGGAGACGGGACGACGCTGTCGGCATCGGCTCTGGGGGACGGCCCGGTGAACTCGCTTGATCTCTCGCTGCGGCAGTGCCTGAGCCTGCGCTATCCGGAGATCGCACAAGTGCGGCTGACGGACTACAAGGTGAGGGTACTGGATGCGAAACCGGGTACGGCGGCCAAGGTGCGCGTACTGGTGGAGTGGAGCGACTTCAAGCGGTCCTGGGCGACGGTAGGCGTTTCGGAGAACGTCATTGAGGCGAGCTTCCGGGCGATGTGTGATGCGTTGCGGCTCGAACTGATGCGGCTACATGATTCCACAGCCGAACTCGATACGCTTTTGAATTCGCGCTAGCGGCGGCTACTTGCCGCGCACACGGTTCTTGGCGTCGCCAGTGGCGGCAAACTCCGTGATGTTTTCGAGCGTGGTCATGGCGATGGCCTGCAGGGCTTCGCGGGTGAAGAAGGCCTGGTGTCCGGTGATCAGCACATTGGGGAATGTGAGCAGGCGGGCGAAGACATCGTCCTGCAGCAGTTGACCGCTCTGGTCTTCAAAGAACAGGTCGGCTTCTTCTTCGTAAACATCGAGGCCGAGCGCGCCGAGGTGCCCTGTCTTGAGGGCTTCAATGACTGCGCGCGTATCCACCAGAGCGCCGCGGGAAGTATTGATCAGCATGGCGCCGGGCTTCATCGAGGCAATGGTTTCCGCACGGATCAGATAGTGGGTGGAGGGCAGCAGCGGACAGTGCAGGCTGACGATGTCGCTCTTGCGCAACAGGTCAGGCAGCGGGAGATACTGAACACCACTGGCGACCAGAGCGGCGTCTTCGGTAATGTCATGCGCGAGTACGTCACAGCCAAAGCCCTGCATGATGCGGGCGAAGACACGGCCAATCTTGCCGGTACCGATGACGCCGACGGTCTTGCCGTGGAGGTCAAAACCCATCAGGCCATCGAGGGAGAAGTTGCTCTCGCGCACGCGGTTGAAGGCGCGGTGGGTTTTGCGGTTGAGGGTGAGGATCAAAGCAGCCGTGTGCTCGGCCACGGCAAAGGGAGAATAGGCCGGAACGCGGACAACAGCCAGCCCGTGGCGCTTGGCGGCATCGAGGTCAATGTGGTTGAAGCCAGCGCTGCGGGTGGCAATCAGTTTGACGCCGAGTGAGGCCAGTTGCGCGATGACGGTTTCGTTCACGACGTCATTGACGAACACGCAAACGCAGTCGTGGCCTTCGGCCAGAACCACGGTCTCCTCATTGAGATGGGGTGTGAGGTAGTGGAGTTGATGGCCGGTCCGCGCATTGAAACGGTCAAAGAATTCGCGGTCGTAGGCATGGGTGCCGAAGAAGGCGACTTTCATAGGACGTCGGCAAAACCTTTCTTGAGTTGTTTGAAAACGAGGCCCCCGAGCACGAAGGCGGCGCTGGCCCACAGGGCGAGCACGGCGAGTTCGCTGAAGTCGGGCAAGCGGTGGGTGAGCATGCGGTCGCGGTAGGCGCGCACCAGATAGGAAAGTGGATTCAGCGCAGGCAGCAGTCGGAAGCGTTCGGGGATTTGTTCGAGTTCGATGAAGATGGGCGTGATCCAGAACCAGAGGCTCAACACCACGGTCACCACCTGGGCGGTGTCGCGCAGGTAAACCTGGAAAGCGGCCACCATCCAGCCAATGCCAATCGCAAAGAGCCCGAGAAGCAGCACATAAACGGGAAGCAGCCAGACGAATTCGCTCACTCCGCCATCAAAGAAGATGACCGCGACGAGGGCAATGAGGAAAGTCAGGCCGTGGTTCAAAAGCGAGGAAAAGAAGACGCTGACGGGGATCATCTCGCTGGGGAAGACCGTTTTGGTGATGAGGTTGGCCTGTTCGAGCAGCGAAGTGGAGGAGCGGGTGACGGTTTCCTGAAAGAGCATCCAGGGCAGGTAGCCAGTGAAGAGGAAGATGGTGTAGTTGTCGGTTCCCTGCCCCGGGGGGACGCCCATTTTGAGGCACCAGTGAAAGACGAAGGTCCAACTCAGCAGGAGGGTGAGCGGTTGCACGAGGCCCCAGAGCCAGCCGCCGAGTGAGCCGACGTAGCGGCGTTCAAAATCACGGCGGACCAACTGGTAGAGCAGGCTGCGCCGCTCGACCAGATTTCGCAGAAACCCCAGACCGGGCAAACCTGACATTCCTTACTAGGTTAAAACGCTACTGGCCCTTTTGGAGCGCGGCGCGCGCCTCGGCGCTGCGGCCGACGGCGCGGTAGGCATTGGCCAGGGCCAGCCAGAGGGATTTATCGATGCCCGCGCGGGCGGCGGCTTCGAGGTGGGGAATGGCCTCGGCTGGGCGCTGTAGAGCCGCGAGGGCGCGGCCGAGGGCGCCGTGGGCCACAGGGAGCTTAGGGTCCAGCCGCAGGGCGGCCTGGTAGTGCGTGAGGGCAGCAGCGGGGCCTTCGAGTTTCTCGACGGTATCGCCGAGTTCGAATTCGAGGGACGCTTCACGCACCCCCTGCGCCTTGACGCGCTCGAGGGCCTGGCGGGCTTCGGCGTAGCGGCCGGCGGTCCAAAGGCCGCGGGCAATATCGCGTTCGAGGCGGCGGAGTTCGGGCGAGGGCCCGAGGGCAGTCAGGCGGGCAAAGCTGTCCTGGGCGGCGGCATCGTCACCTAGCGCCACCTGGGCCAGCCCGAGGCCGTACCAACCGCGGGGGCTACGACTGTCTTTGGCGAGAAGTTGCCGCCACCATTCCGCCGCGGCGGCGGCATTGCCGCAGGCGGCCTCGGCCTCAGCGCGCTGGCCAGCGTATTCGGGAGTCTGGCTGAGCGAGGCCGCGCGCTTGAGGTAAGCGAGCGCGGGGCAGCCTTCATTCAGTTTCAGCAGCGATGCGCCAGCCACCAGATTGGCGGCGGGTTGGTCGGGCTGTTGCTGGAGAACGAGCTTCATGGCGGTCAGGGCTGCCTTGTACTGCCGGGCCGAGTAATGGGCGAGGCCGGCATTCAACTGAAAGCCCACCTCGGAGGGGTTGGCTTTGGCCAAGGCGGAATAGAGCTTGGCCGCCTCGGCATAGCGGCCGGCGCGCATGGCTTCGCGGGCGGCGTCGGCTTGCAGGAAGAGAAGCAGCGTGAGGATTAACGGCATCGGTTTTCCACCCAAACGGCGGGTTCGTTGAGGGCCGTGACAACCAGGTCAGGACAGCCATCCTGATTGAGGTCCGCGACGGCGATCCAGCGCCAGAGGCGACGGGGGCTGGCGGCCAACTCGGGGCCGAGTTCAAAGCGTTTGCCACCGCGATTCCAGAAGACGCTGAGCGGTTCCTTAACGGCGTCGCCTTTGCCGCCGGTGGCGCTGAGGGCATCACTGCGGGCGGCGACGAGGTCTGGCCAGCCGTCGCCATTGAGGTCAACAGCCGCGATGCCCCAGCCCGCCATGGTGCGGGTGAGCGGGGCCAGACCGGTCTCCAGGCCAGCGTCAATGAACTCCTTGCCAGTGTTGCGGTAGAGGGGAAAGGTTTCTTCGCGGAGGGCCGTGTAGATGAGGTCGGGCTTGCCGTCCTGGTTGTAATCGAACGCGGCGGCGCCCATGGCCGAGGGGCTCTTGCCGTCGGCGGGCACGGCGACGCCCCAGTCAAAGGCAGCTTCGGTGAACTTCAGCCGGCCCTGGTTGAGGAAGAGGAAGTTCATCTCGCGGTCGTTGGTGACGAAGATGTCGGGGCGGCCATCGGCGTTGAAGTCGGCAATGGCGAGGCCCATACCTTTGCCGGGGTGAGCATTGATGCCGCTGGCTTGGGAGACATCCCGGAGTTGGCCGTTCACGTTTTCGAAGAGCTGATTGGCGCTTTTGCCATAGAAACGGGGGTGGCAGTAGTCGGGGCGGCCGGCGACGCGGCAATCGCGATCAAGGGCGGGCGACCATTGCACGTAATTGACGACGAAAAGGTCGAGGTCACCGTCGCCATCGAGATCAGCCCATTGCGCGGCGTAGGCCCAGCGGCCAGCATTGGGCAGCACCTGGCGGGTGAACTTGCCGCCGCCTTCGTTGCGGTAGAGATGAATGAAGCCGACGCCCAGGACGGCCAGGTCGGGCCGGCCATCACCGTTGAAGTCGCCAGCGGCGGCGCCCATGGCGTAGCCTTCCTGGAGAATGCCGGTCGTGGCGGTGACATCGGCAAAACGACCGCCGCCAAGGTTGCGCAGGAGCTTGTGGGCGTGCTCGGGACGGGATTTGGTGAGGGCGGGCAAGTCGCCGCCATTGGCGAAGAAGAGATCGGGCAAGCCGTCGCCATCGTAATCGAAGGCAGCCACGCCGCCGGGCATGGTGCCGGGCAGATACTTTTTGGGACCCTCCCCGTTGGTGAGCACGAAGGGGAGATCGTGCACGCGGAGTTCCACGGATAGAGTCAACAGGGCCAGCCAGAAATACATCGCTTGCGTCCAGAATATAAGAATGCAACTGCTGAACGTGCCGCTGACTATTCCGGAAGGGGCCAACCTGATCTTTGGCCAGAGCCATTTCATCAAGACGGTGGAAGATCTCTACGAGGCAATCATCAATACGAACCCGAATCTGCAATTCGGGATTGCCTTCTGTGAAGCCTCGGGGGAACGGCTGATTCGCGTGGAAGGCAACGATGAGGCGATGCAGGCCGCGGCGGTGGCCAACGCGCAGGCCGTGGGCGCGGGGCACACATTCTTTGTGATGCTGCGAAATGGATTTCCGATTAACGTACTGGGACGTATCAAGGACGTGCCCGAGGTGGTGACGCTGTTCTGCGCGACGGCCAATCCGGTGCAGGTGGTGTTGGCGGAATCGGAACAGGGCCGCGGCGTGCTGGGGGTGATTGACGGCGGCTCGCCACTCGGCGTGGAAGGGCCCGAGGGACGGGAGTGGCGCCATGGCCTGCTGCGCAAGATTGGCTACAAGCGCTGAAGGTTTAGGATGGAAAGCATATGAAGACTGCCAAGATCGAGAAGCCTCTCGGCTTTGACACGCGCGCCCTGCACAAGGGCTATGACCCGGACGCGACCACGCATGCTCGCGCCGTTCCCATCTACCAATCCACGTCGTTTGCGTTTGAGAACTCCCAGGACGCGGCCGAGCTGTTTGCCTTGCAGAAGTTTGGCAACATCTACACGCGCATCATGAACCCGACAACGGATGTGCTGGAACAGCGGGTGGCGTCGCTCGAGAACGGGGTGGCGGCACTGGCGCTGTCCTCCGGACAGGCGGCGCAGTTTCTGGCCATTACGAATCTGTGCCAGGCGGGCGACCACATTGTGGCCTCGAGCACGCTCTATGGCGGGACCTACACGCAGTTTGACGTGAGCTTCCGCAAGATGGGCATTGAGACGACCTTTGTGGAGCCTGATAATCCGGAGAACTTCCGGGCGGCCATCCAGCCCAACACCAAGCTGATCTACGGGGAAACGATCTCCAACCCGCGCGGCAACATTCTGGACATCGAAGCCGTAGCGCGGATTGCCCATGACAACCACCTGCCGCTCGTCATCGACAACACTTTTGCCACGCCTTACCTTTGCCGGCCGATCGACCATGGGGCCGATATTGTTTTGCATTCGCTGACCAAGTTCATCGGCGGGCATGGCACCTCAATCGGAGGCATCATCGTGGACGGGGGCAAGTTTGACTGGAAGGCCGGCAACTTCCCGCAGTTGAACGAGCCGTCGCGGGCCTATCACGGCATGGTGTTCTCTGAGGCCCTGGGCCCGATTGCCTACATCATCAAGGCGCGAGTGGAGGGCTTGCGCGACATGGGCCCGGCACTGAGCCCCTTCAATTCCTTCCTGTTCCTGCAGGGTGTCGAAACGCTGTCGTTGCGGATGGACCGGCACGTGCAGAATGCGCAGGCAGTAGCTGAGTATCTGGAGAAGCACCCGGCCGTGGCGTGGGTCAAGTATCCGGGGCTGAAGTCGAGCCCCTATCACGCACTGGCGCAGAAGTATATGCCGAAGGGTCCAGGCGCAGTTTTCAGCTTTGGCCTGAAAGGTGGCCTCGAGGCGGGCAAGAACTTCGTGGACAAGCTGCAGATCTTTTCGCATCTGGCCAACGTCGGGGATGCCCGGTCGCTGGTGATTCAACCGGCGGCAACCACGCACCAGCAGTTGAGTGCGGAGCAGCAGGCAGCCGCCGGGGTGAGCCCGGACATGGTGCGGCTATCGATTGGTATCGAGAACATTGAGGACCTGCTCTGGGATCTGGAGCAGGCACTGGCCTAGTCGAATTCGAAAGGCTTGCGGGGCGGGCCCTTTTTGGGGTCCGCCTTGGCTTGTTTGAGGAGTTCGTCGAATTTGGCATTGAGGACGTCGGCCTGCTTGCGGGTGGCCTCAAAGCTCTTCTGGAAGGCCTCTTCGCGCTTGGCGGCTTCGCCCTTGAGATTCTGTACGGCTTTGGCAAAGTCCTCGATGGCGGGGGCTTTTTTCTTTTCCTCGTAGGTGATGACGGCTTCGGTGACCCGGTCGACTTTCAGTTTGGCTTCACAGCAAGGACAGGTAATCTCCATCAAATTTTTCATAACCAAATGCTATCGCAGGCCGATAAGACCTCCAGATAGGAGTAGCCCTTGGCTATGGTTTTGAATTGCGCCCTGATCGGGCCAGACCGGGATCTTGTTGCTCAATTGCGCACGGCCTTCGATGATTTGGGGGGGGTGCAGTTGACGCGGGATCTGGACAAATACCCGCACCAGCATGAGTTGCTGCGAATGGTGCGCAGTGTTTCGCCGCAAGTCCTGTTTCTGGATTTCTCAGACTCACAGCAGGCGCTGGAGATCATCCAGACCCTGCAGGAGGAATATCCCAGCCTGCAGATTGCGGTATTTCACAAAACAATTGAGCCACAAACGCTGCTCCGATTGATGCAACTGGGCATCCGCGAGTACATTGCGCCACCGTTTGAGCCGGACGCGCTGGCAGAGGTTATGATCCGGCTGCGAGATGCGGCCCTGAAAAATCCGCTTTCGGCGCAGCGGTCCAATTTCGTGTATTCGTTTCTGCCTTCCAAACCGGGCTCGGGCACAACTACACTGGCGACCAATCTGGCAGTGGCCATGGCCCGCCAAACAGAAACGAGTGTGCTGCTGAGCGACCTGGATCTGAACAGCGGGTTGATCCGCTTCATGCTGAAGCTGGAAAACGACTACACGATTCTCGATGCGGCGCGGCATTCCTCGGCGATCGATGAGTCGCTTTGGCCGCAACTGGTCTGTGAACGGGGGAACCTCGATGTTCTGATCACGGGCAAGATCACTACCGGGGTGCGGCTGGAGGCGTCGGAAATTCGCGGACTGATCGATTACGGGCGCAAGAATTACTCGGCACTCTGTTTTGACCTTTCGGGAAACATGGAGAAGTATGCCAATGAGGTGATGCTGGAATCGAAAAAGGTCTTCATCGTGTGCACACCGGAGATTCCGTCTTTGCATCTGGCGCGGGAAAAGACCCAATATCTGCAGGACCAAGGCATTGGGGATCGTATATCGTTCATTTTGAACCGTCATTCCAAAACGGATCTCTTGCAGATTGAGCAAATTCAGAATTTATTGGGGGCCCCGGTGTACGCGACATTCTCGAACGACTACCGAGGGGTAAACCAGGCGCTGGCCGACGGCCGGGAGATCGCAGTACATTCGGAATTGGGCCGGGAAATTGAGAAGTTTTCCTACCGGCTACTGGACCGGGAGATTCCGGATGGTGCGCAAAAGAAGAGCAAGAAGGAGCTTCGCGGCTTTGGTGAGCTTTTCAAATTTGGGGTTTCGCGACTGGCTCCGAGTAGCAATAGCGAAAACTGAGTCGCAGGCGCTAGACTGAAGCTCTGGCAATCTGCATGTTCAGTCGTTGGCTGATTTTCTTCATTGGGGCAACGCTCGCGGCGCAAGACTTTACACCGCTAAACCGGTTTCTGGACGGGGAGCGAAGTAAACGAAGAATTCCGGGTTACGTGGCGGCGGTGTACTACAACGGAGAAACGCGTTGGACCCGGGCAGCCGGAATTGCCGATCTGAAGGCGAGCCGGCCCGTGCGACGGGACACGCCGTTCCGGATTGCGTCCATCAGCAAATCGCTGACAGCGACGGCTGTGATGCAAATGGTGGAAATGCGTCTCCTGGGGCTGGAGGATGATGTTCGTCAGTATTGCCCCGCATATCCAGTGAAGCCTTTTCCCATCAGGCTGGGGCAGTTATTGGGGCATCAGGGAGGAATCCGCCACTACCGGCTGAAGGTGGACGCGGACGTAAACAATACACAACACTTTAGTTCGGTACAGGACGCCTTGCGCAAGTTTGCGGCCGACCCACTGGAGCATCCACCGGGCACCAAATTTCTCTATACGACTTACGGATATTCGCTGCTGGGTTGTGCCATGGAAGGGGCCAGTGGACTCAGCTATGAACAGTGGATGGCGGACAAGCTGTTTGCAACGGTGGGCATGTGCGACACCTTTCCGGAAAATGGGCAGCGGGGGCTACCGCGTCGAGCCCAAGGCTACCGCATCGACACGGCGGGAGAGGTGGTGGAAGCCGTTCCGGTGGATAACAGCGTCAAGGTGCCCGGGGGAGGCTATGTCTCAACCGCAGAGGACCTGATGCGCTTTGTGGATGGCTTGTACCGGCAAAAACTCGTACGGAGCGAGTTGCTTGAGCAGATGTGGACGAGCGGGCGGCTGGCCTCGGGGAAGGTAACGGGCTATGGGTTGGGGTTCAGCCTGGGACGGGTGGCTGGCGGAGACCGTGAGATTTACCATACCGGTAGCCAACAGGGGGCAAGTTGCCTGCTGTATCTTCGACCGGCGGAGAGGTTTGCCTTTGTCTGGCTGACGAATCTTGAACGGGTGGAGAACCGGGTGCCGCTGGCGCGGCAGGTTTACCGCCTGACGCAGCAAATCATGAACAATCGGCGCTAATAACCGCCTGTATTCTATGATTTAGAACAAGATATCCGATAAGATCCGGAAGGGGAGTGTTCTGATTTACCGCTGGTTACAAGGCTTGGCATTCATCCTGATGAGCCTGCAATTGAACGCAGAGCCCTCCGGAGAGTTTCGTCCCGGCCGGGTGGCAAACCTGCGCGAGGCCATCCACCAGGCTTGGCGCTGGACGCACTTTACGGAGGCTGACGGCCTGCCGGACGAAGAAGTGACGCGCATTGTGCAGAGCGGGGACGGCACGGTGTGGGTGAGCAGCCAGCGAGGAGTGGCCTGGTTTGATGGGTATAGCTGGCAGGCCGTGCCGTGCCCGATGATTGCCCATGGCGTGTGGCCGCAAATCATCCAGCCACTCGGCCCGGCGGAGGTGGGTGGGGTCTTTGATGGGCAGGTGCTGGTGGTTGGTAAGGAGAGTTGCCGCAGCCAGGCCCTCTCATTGGAAGGGCAGCCGCTACGAGTGTCGTCAGTGAGCAACATGGTGCCGGGTGGGGTAGTGGTGGCCGACGCCAGGCGGAGCCTTTACTTGTGGGATGGCCGAAGCGGGAGGGTCAGCCGGCAATTGCTGGACGGCCAAACCAATTTCAACAACCCCCTGAGCCTGACCCACGGGCATCCGGTCTTTGTCAGCAATCAGGATGGCTTGCTGGTGGTTTCGACAGATGGCGCGGAACGTATCCGGGACGGGAGTGACCTGGCCGACCGGCGGCATTTGACGGGGTTGATGGTGCGGTCCCTGGCGACGAATGGGAAGGGTGGCGGAGTAGCCTCGTTCGGATTTCCGCTGGAATGGTCGGGAGTCTGGGAATGGGATAGTGTGGCGCGCATGCGACCGGTGCCGCAATTGCGCTACCGGTTGGGCCGGTCACTGGCTTTGGCTGAGGACGGCACGGCGATGTTGCTGGACAGTTCCGCGGAGGCGTGGCTGCGCCAGGACGGCGCGTGGAAGCCACTCGAATCGCTGCCAGAAGCGCTGCGGAACGCCACCCACATTTATTTTGACCGGGACGGCAATCTCTGGGTGGCCAGCCCGAAGGGCGTCTATCTGCTGCGACTGAAGACGAATTACTGGACCCGGTTCACCTTTCCCAGCGGAGACGCCCGACGCAACTTCACAGCGTTGCTGACAACGCGCGAAGGCGCACTCTGGGCGGGCACCAACGCGGGGATCGTGATGATTGGTCCCGACGGAAAAGTACAATCCACCAGCCAAATTCTGGGCCGGAATCTGGGCGTAGTGACTGGCCTGGCGCAAACACCGGACGGGGCCATCTGGGTGAGCAGTGGTTCGACATTTGACGGGGTCTTCCGCTGGCAGGGCGGCCAATGGAAGCATTTTGGAATCGAGGCGGGGCTGGCGGACACCGTGTTTCATCGCCTGGAGGTGGACGGAACGGGCACGCTTTGGGCACTGGCCTCAGGCCGGGGCAGAGGCGCGGGATTAACCGGTGCTTACCGTTGGGATGGGCAGCGCTTTGAACACTGGAACGAAGCCAAAGGGTTGAAAGACGCGCGTGTGTATTCGGTGGCGGGAACGCCGGATGGGACGCTGTGGTTTGCCTCGATTGGGGCGATCAGCCGGCGGGACGCGACCGGTTGGCGGCATTGGGGCAAGCCGGAAGGTTTAAGGGAGAACGCTCCATTTCTGATCCAGACGATACCTGGCGGTGGGGCTTTTTTTCTGGATCGGGCCAACGGCATGGGACGCATCAGTGCCAGGGGGCGCCTGGAATACTTTGCCATCGGCGCCTCGTCGGCTTCGCTGGCGGCCTGGCACCGGCTGGAGGATCAGCAGGGGAATGTCTGGGTGACGACGCGGGGCGGCTTGCTGGTGCAACGGAAGGGCGAATGGGCGTTGCTGGGCCCTGCCGCCGGGCTGGATCACACCGAACTATGGCCGCTGGCGGAATGGCAGGGCCACATCTGTACGGGGTCTGAGGGGGGTGGCCTCTATTGTCTGAGCAAGGCGGTGCTCAACCGCCCGCCGCCGCGCGTTGTCTTTCGCAACCTGAGTACGTCGAACGGGGAAGTTTCGCTCTCGTGGCGCATCATTGGCTTTGAGGAAGCGGCGGCGAGAGGGGATAACCGCGCCCGCTACCGGTTGAACGGGGGGCCCTGGTCACCCTGGCTGGCGCAATCCACCCTGCGGCTGGCCGCCTTGCCGCCGGGGGAACACAAGCTGGAGTTTCAGGCGATCGATCAGTATGGCACGCAAAGTGAAGTTTCGCGGGCGCCCCTGATTCGGATTGAGTCTCCTTACTATTTGCAGCCGATTTTCTTTATTCCGGTCGGGCTGAGTTTATTGGCAGCGGGAACGGCCATCGTGCTGGTGATCCGGCGGAGCATACAGCACAACCGGCAGTTGGCGGAAAAGGAGGAGAGCTTCCGGGCCCTGATCGAATACAGCTCGTTGGGAATTCTGCTGCTGGACCGGAACCGGCGCATCTTCTATGTCAGCCCGGCGGTAAAGATCATTCTCGGCTACGAGCCCAACGAGTTGCTCGGAGACTTGCGGACCGATATCGTACACGCCGAGGATTTGCCGCAATGGCAGAGCCGGCTGAATTCCCTGCTGGAATCCCCAGGGCAGACACAGCGCTACAAGCTACGGTTCCGCCACAAGAATGGCGAGTTGCGCTGGATTGAAGTCATCAACCGGAATCTGTTTGATACGCCGGCAGTCGGCGCGATTGTGACGAATCTGCGGGACATTACCGACTCGACCAATGCCGAGTTGGCGGCAGCCGAGGCGCGGGAAAAGGCCGAGCGCGCCAATCAGGCCAAGAGTGACTTTCTGGCCATGATCAGCCACGAGATACGAACGCCGATGAACGGCATTACTGGCATGTGCCAGTTGCTGCTGGAATCGGATCTGGACCCCAACCAGCAGGACTATGCGGAAACCATCGCGCAATCGGCCCAATCACTGCTGGCGCTGATCAATGATGTGCTGGATTTCTCGCGCATTGAGGCGGGTAAGTTGACGATTGAGCGGGCGCCGCTGGACCTGCAGGCCTTGCTGGCGGAAGTAGCGCAGTTGATGCGCGTGCGGGCCAACGAGAAGGGACTGTTGCTGGATTTGCAATATCCCGAAGACGTACCGCGGGCCTTCTTCGGCGATGCGCTACGGATCCGGCAAATTCTGTTCAACCTGGTGGGGAACGCCGTAAAATTTACCGCCGCTGGCACCATACGCATCGAAGCGACAGTACGTTACGAATACGGCAGCCGCTACTTCGTAACGCTGAGCGTCAGCGATACCGGCATCGGAATTCCGGCGGATCAACTGCAGGCGGTGTTCCAGAAGTTTACGCAAGCCGATCTTTCCACCACCCGGCGCTATGGAGGCAGCGGGCTGGGCTTGTCAATTTCGCGGAGCCTGGCGGAACTGATGGGGGGCAGAATCTCGGCCATGAGCACATTGGGCGAAGGCAGCACTTTCCAGCTTGAGTTGTTCCTGGACGCGGCGCCGGAGAACTCCATACAGCGCCGCGAATCGGCCGTGGAATCCTTGCTGCCGCTGCCGGAAGTGCTCGAAGTCCTGCTGGTGGAAGACAACAAGGTGAATCAGAAACTGGCAGTGCGGTTGCTGGAGCGTCTGGGATGTCGAGTGCGCGTGGCGGATAACGGGTTGCTGGCGCTCGAACAAATGGACCGCTACAACTTTGATGTGGTGCTCATGGATTGCCAGATGCCAGAAATGGATGGCTATGAGACAACGCGAAGGATTCGCGAACGCGAGCAATCCACGGGCGGGCACATCCCCATCATTGCCATCACCGCCAACGCGATGGAAAGTGACCTGGAGCGTTGCCTGGTGGCCGGAATGGACGGTTATCTCACCAAGCCCATCGACTTCGCTAAGTTGCGGGCGAAGTTGGAATATTGGGGAATAGATTCCCACGTCCCAAGAGCCACTTCGGATCCAGACGCCGCTTGACGGCCTGCATGGCGGCGATTTCCGCGTCGCTGTAGAGAAATGGCAGGAAGTGGCGCTTGCGCTTGCCGAGGCCATGTTCAGCGGCGACAGTGCCGCCCAACTCCACACTCTTGCGTGCGAAATCATCCATGAGCTTCTTGCCTTCGAGAATCAGGTGCTCACTGGCCGGGAAGAGATTGACGTGCACGTGAGCATCCCCAATGTGACCGAAGATGACACAGGGGGCGGGAAAGCGGCGGGCGATCTGGTCGCGATAGTAATCCAGCATTTCCCGGTTCTTCTCAACAGGCACCGAGAAGTCTGAGCCCAGCTTCGGGAAGCCCATCTGACGCACCAGATTGATGACTTTTTCCGGGAGCGCATGCCGGAAAGCGCGAAAGCGTTCGCGATCGGCCTCGGTGGTGCCAAACCAGCTCTCCTCGGCCATGGCGTGCTGCTGGTCGAGACGGTCCACCCATTCGTCCACAGCGGCTTCGTTTTCGACGATCTGCTCGACGATGACGCAGGCCATGGCAGCCTGAGGCAGGTCCGTGTATTTTTCGCGGATCAGGTCCAAGGAAGCCTTGTCGGCATACTCGAGCATGCGCAGACCGGGAATGTGCCGCCAGGTTTCAACGGCATCAATGGCGGCATCATCGCTGGCGAAGAAGACAATACCGTTCAGCAGTTCCTTGGGGAGGGGCAGCAGGGTGAGTTCGGCTTCGATGACGATGCCGAGGGTGCCTTCCGAGCCAGCGAAGAGATCGACCCAGTCCATGCCTGGTTCGAGCGGATAGCCGGCGGAATGCTTGGTGGAGCGGGGTTTGGTGACCGCGGGGACGTCAAAGTCGATTTTGTCGCCCCGGCGCACGTCGAGCACGCGGCCATCCATGAGAGCAACGCGCAGGCGGCGAATCCAGCGGCGCGTGGCGCCATAGAGGAAACTGCGGGAGCCCGAGGCATTGCAGGAGATGGTGCCACCGATGGCGGCCATCGTTTCGGTGGGGTCCGGCGGGTAGAACTGCCCGGATCGTTTGGCGGCGGCGTGCAGATCCCGGAGAACGACGCCCGCCCCACAGATGGCGAAGCCGTCATGGACTTCAAGGCGGGTGAACTTCTCCATGGAGATCGACCAGCCGCCCTCGGGGACGCGGCCACCGGTGAGGCCGGAGCCGCCGCCCGCGATGGTGACGGGGATGGAGTTGGCCTGCGCTTCGGCCACGAGGGCAAGCAGTTCGGCCTCATCGGCGGGGATGCAGATCTTGTCGGCATGCCCCTGGTAATTGGAAGCATCTTCGAGATAGCCCCAGGACATTCTAGACCTCCAGGATGACCGGCAGAATCATGGGCCGGCGTTGGGTTTCTTTATTGAGGAAACGCTTGAGATCGACGCGAATCTTTTCCTGAATGACGCCCCAGTCGCTGCGCTCTTCGGCGTTTGATTCATCGAGGGTCTTCATGACGAGTTGCTTGGCGAAGCCGAGCAACTGGCCCGAGTCACCGAGGGAAACGAAGCCACGGCTGATGATTTCGGGGGAGCCCTGTAACTGCCCGGTGGCGCGATCTATGGCGAGTACGGGGATGACGAAGCCGTCCTGGGCGAGATGGCGGCGGTCACGAATGATGAGGTCCTCGACGACATCACCCAGTGAGCCGGAATCAATGCAGACACGGCCGGTATTGATCTTTTCCCCCTTGCGGGCGCCATGGGCGTCAATCACGAGGCTTTCGCCATTCTCGATGATGAAGGTGGATTCGAGGCCTTGCCCCTCGAGGTGTTTGGCGAGCCGGGCATGACGCATCAGTTGCAGATACTCACCGTGGACCGGCATGAAGTACTTGGGCCGGACCAGGTTGAGGATGAGATTCAGCTCATCACGGTGGCCGTGGCCACTGACGTGAATGGGCGGGGTGCCGCCGCCGTAGATGAGGTCCGCGCCGCGGCGGGCGAAATGGTTCAACATGCGGCCGATGGGCTTCTCATTGCCGGGGATGACGCGAGCGGAAAGGACGACGGTGTCACCCGGCTTCACCGAGACGTTCTTGTGGTTATCGACGGCAACGCGCGAAAGACTGGACATCGGCTCGCCCTGAGTGCCACTGACCAGACAGCAAACGCGGTGGGGGGCGGTTTCCATGACATCCTGCGGGCGCAGCAGCAGATTATCGGGGATGCGCAGCAGGCCGAGGTCGTGGGCGATTTCGGTGGTGGCGAGCAGACTGCGGCCGATGAGAGCGACTTTGCGGTCGTACTTGGCGGCCACGTCGAGCACCTGCTGAATACGCGGAATCGAACTCGAAAAGGTGGAGAAGATGAGCTTGCGAGTAGCGCTGGCGAAAATCTGTTCGAGACGAGGCCGCACGGCGCGTTCGCTTTCGCTGTAGCCCGGACGCTCGACGTTGGTGGAGTCGCTCATCAAGAGGAGGACGCCGCGCTTGCCGTACTCGGCAAAGGCATGAAGATCGAAGTGGAGATCATCGACGGGCGTCTGATCGATCTTGAAGTCAGCGGTGTGCATCACCACGCCCAGCGGTGTGGTGATGGCCAGCGCGACGCAGGAGATGGTGGAATGCGTGACGTGGATGAAGTGAACGGAGAAGGGGCCGAGTTCGACCTTGTCGCCAGGGGCCACTTCGCGCAGGTCAGCCTGATCGAGCAGACGGTGTTCTTCGAGACGGCGCTCCGCCATGCCAAGAGTGAAGGCGGTGCCGTAGACGGGGATGTTCAGTTGTGAAAGGAGATAAGGGGTGCCACCGATGTGGTCCTCGTGAGCGTGCGTCAGAATCAACGCCCGCACCTTCTCGCGGTGCTCCTTGAGATAGCCAAAGTCGGGCGTGACGACATCGACGCCCAGCAACTCTGTATCGGGGAACATCATGCCGGCATCAATCACGATGATGTCGTCGTTGTAGCGGAGAGCCATCGAGTTCATGCCGAACTCGCCCACGCCTCCGAGGGGGATTACCTGTAACTTGCCTGTGGGCATTCTTTTGCTTATCCCTAAGGATAAACTGTCGGTGAGATGCGACTGCTACTGCTTTTCGTTTTCGCCCTGGCGGCGATGGCTCAGCCGAAGGGCTACACGGCTCTTTTCAATGGGAAGGACCTGACAGGTTGGCAGGTGCGCGGGGACGGCCACTGGAACGTAATTGAGGGGGGCGTGCTGGTGGGGCAGCGGGATTTCAACTCGCGCGAACTGGCGCCGGGCAAGCGTTTCACCACTGAGGCGGAGTACCTGCGCTGGCTGAATCATCAGGCCTGGCTGTACACGGAAGCGGAATTTGCCGAGTATGACCTGCACGTGGAGTTCTGGACGAAAGATCATGGGAACTCGGGCATTTCGCTGCACGATAAGACCCGGGCGGCGGCGGCCATCGCCTTTCCCCCCGACTTCACCAAGACGCCCGCGAAGACGGCCTACGAGATACAAATCAACAACAACTACCCCGACCCGCACCCGACCGGCAGCATCTATGGCTTTGTGGATGCGCCGCGCGAGGCATTGAAGCTGCACCAGTGGAACGCGCTCGACATCACGGTGCGCAAGGACATCATCGTGGTGAAGCTCAATGGGCGTGAGGTAGCGCGGACCAAGCCGGACGCGCAGCGCTCCACCTCGGGACCGATCGGGTTGCAGTTGCACGACCAGTTCAGCGTGATTCACTTCAAGAACATCTGGCTCAAGAAAGTCTCTTGACTCTCCCCTTGGGGGAGGCTGTTTGCTAGAGGTATGTACGCTATCGGTGAGTTTGCGCGCATTGCGCGCGTGACCATAAAGACACTGCGCTTTTACGACGAAGCGGGTTTGCTGAAGCCAGCCCGGGTGGATGCGACTAGCGGATACCGCTACTACCGGGCCAGTCAGTTGCCGCGGCTGAAGCGCATTCTGGTATTGAAGGAACTGGGCTTCACGCTGGAGCAGTTGGCGGGGATGCTGGAGGAAGGCGTCGCAGCAACGGAGATGCAGGGCATGTTGCGGCTCCGCCAGGCCGAACAGCAGACCCGAGTACAGGAAGAGCTCAACCGCCTGGCCTTGATTGAGCAGATGATTGCCGAGATTGCCCGGGAGGGCGCGCCGCTGGACGTGGTGGTGCAACATACGACGCCACGCTGGGTGGTGAGCGTCAGAGACGTGATTGGCAGCTATGGAGAGATTGGGCGGCTGTACCCGGAGGTGTATGCGCAACTCGGGCCCAAGGCAGCCACCGCTACACCGATTGCCGTCTGGTACTGCCCAGCGGAACAACAGGGGGAGATTGACGCCGAGGCCGGGGTGTTGGTGGATGGTCCGATGGAGGTGGGGGGACGGCTGCGCTGTTACCAACTGGAAGAAGCGCAAGTAGCCAGCTATACACACCACGGTTCCATTGAGCAGTTCAGTGATGTGTATTCGCGGCTGACGCGCTGGATGGAGGAAAGTGGCTGGCAGCCGTGCGGGCCTTGCCGGGAGGTGTATCTGCAGATCGGCAACCCGGTACGGCAGGATGATCCATCCTACGTGACAGAAATCCAGTTTCCGGTGGAGCGGGCGGCATGAAGAAAAAGAGTGCGTGGGAGAAGCTAAAGTGCGGCAAGCAGCCGCACATTGTGCCCGAGTATCAGGGCCAGCCTATGCTGGTTTCTTCTCCGGAAGAAGTGGAAAGCGTGGTGGCCCAGATTCCGCCGGGGCACACCATGACCTTGACGCAGTTGCGGCAGGAATTGGCGCACCGGCACGGCGTCGAGCATACATGCCCGATGTCGACGGCGATCTTTGTGAACATCGTGGCGCGGGCGCACGCCGAGAGGGAGGAGGAGACGGGCCAGACGGGTGTGCCGTGGTGGAGGGTGTTGCGCGCCGACGGCTCGCTGAACGAGAAGTTCCCTGGGGGAGCACGCGAGCAGGCGCGACGGCTGGCCGAGGAAGGAATCGTGTTGTGAGCTGTGCCATGATGAGCGCATGAATCGAATCGCATTATGGCTGGTGAGTGCGCTGGTGTTGCTGGGACAGGGAGGAAGACAGCAACCTGAGCGGGTGCGGCAAGCCGTACAGCTGGATATAGAGGGCAAATACAGCGAGGCCCGGCAGTTGTTGGCTGCTGAGATTGATCAAGCCGCCACGCCACTGGCGCGGGCGCAGGCCGAACGGGTGATGGCCCTTTCCTACGCCTTTGAGCGGAACTGCGCGAAGGCGATTGAGTACGAAGAGAAGGTGATCGCCTACTGGGTGACTCGTGAGCAGGAAGAGCCGCGCAATGCTTACTATCAGCAGGGAGAGATGGCCAATGAGGCGGCGCGCATCTGTATCGATGCGGGAGACCTTGCGCAGGCCGAGCGATGGTATGCCAAAGGATCGGAGCTGGGACTGCGGGAACCAGGAATCAGTGCGGACCGCAAGGCGTTGTGGGAGTTCCGGCTGGAACACGCCAAGGCGCGAATCGCGGCGCGACGCGGGCAACGGGAGGTAGCGCTGCGGCATGTGGCGGCAGCGGAGGCAGCGCTGGGAAGAATGACGGAGTTGAAGGCGCAGCAGGCACCCTTCTTCCCCTATCTGCTGGGCTATGTAGAACTGTATCTGGGCAACGCGGCAAAGGCGCTGGAGCATCTGGGGCAGGCCAACCAGAATGATCTGTTCATTATGGCGCTGAAGGCAGAGGCCCTGGAAAAGCTGGGCCGCAAAGCGGAGGCGCAGGAACTCTGGAAGAAGGCTGCTGCGGGGCGGGGACACAATCCGCCGGCGGCATACGCGATTCCCCTGGGGAAGAAGAAGTTGGGTTAGGCCCCGAGGAGCGCGATCTTCTCGTTGCTCAGATAGCCGAAGCGGTTGATCCAGACGCCGTGCGGGGAAGCTTCACGACCGAGTTTGAGCCGGCGGGCAAAGTCCTCGACGGGCCCGTAGCCGTGGACGAAGGAGAAGACCGGGAGTTGGCCAGCCGCCGCCTGGGCATCGCGGACCTTGCGGAGTTGCGCGTCGGGGCCGACGGGGTGTGGCTCATGGGGTTCGGGATAGCGGTAGTCGGCCAGGCGGGGGAGATAGGGCGGGTCCTGTATTTCGAGCCAGCGGGAAAGGACTTGGACGAGCAGGGTTTCGTCGAGCCCTGGGTTGGCGGCCATGAGGGCATCGCCGTAGAAGCGGAAGATGACGGGCCAGTGCATGGTGTAGAGCTTGCAGTGCAGGGCAGAGAGGTAAGGGGCCAGGGGGGCATAGTGCATGCCGCTGGCCGTGGCGAAGGGCGGCGGGAACACGCCGAAGGCCAGGGCGATGCGCGAGGGAATGGCGGCGCGGAGACGGCGTGCGAGATCTGTCACGAGGGCTGATTTGAAACGAAGCCAATCGTAGATGCCAGGGTGATCGAAGAGGGTAGTGAGAAGGGGCTGCCGGCCGGAGTCGGTGGCCAGTTGGCGCTCGAGGTGGCGGTTGGTGAGGCCACCGTGGAGAAGGCGATACAGCGCAAGGGTGGCCTGCTGCATACGCGGGAAATCGAAGCCAAGGCGGCGGGCGGCGACGGCGCAGTGGGGATTGAAATCAAGAAAGACGTCGTCGAGGAAGTAGGGCGGGTATTCGGGCCAGTCGAAGCGGATGCCGTCGATGTCGGGGTAGGCGCGGAGCAGGTCGCGGGTGAGGGCGAGGGTGTAATCGAGAATGTGGGGGCTGGCGAGCGAGCCATTGTTAGCCAGGCGGCGTTTGGGAATGGAGCCATCGGGCAGGCGGGGCTTGTCGTCGTCCTGCGGGCCGCCGAACTGGACGCGGTACCCGGGTGGGATGGCGGCCTGCACCTGGAGCCAGGTCTGGATATGGCGGGACTGGGCGGCGCGCAGGAAGCGGGGAATGACATTGCCCTCGCGCTGGGTGAGCGAGGTGGGGGCGGCGGGGCGATAGCGCAAACCGCGGTAGAAGGGCAGGTGGGGTGTGAAGCTGGGGGCGGTGCTGACGAGGAGTTCGCGCTTGCCCCAGAGGGGACGGTCCAGCAGGCGGACGGAACCAGCGCCGGCATCGATGGGGGGTTCACGGCCGGCGTTGGGGTCGGTCGAAGGCTCCATGACGTAGGGTGAGGTGGCGATCATGGTGACGCGAGCGGCAGCGAGACGCTCGACGACAGCGTCGACGCCTTCGTTCTGGAAGTGTTCGGGGAGGACGGTTACGCCGGTAGCCATAGGGTTAAGGGGATTGTATCGGGGATAAGGGTCAAACTGGAGAATGGTTCCCGATCGGCCACCCCTTATTTAATGGATCGGCGCAGCTTGCGCAACTCAGGGGAGTCGACATAGGCAGGCTCATCTGGCGTGACCTGGAGATCTGAGTAATCGAGCTGGAAGTTTCCCAGGAAGCCGGATGCACCCTTGGGTTTCATATTCCGGACTTGAAAGAGCAGATGACGCTCATAAGTGTTGAGAACCTCACAATGATAAGTGCCTGCGGGATTTCCGCCTGCGATCACGCGACCCAATTCCGGGCAGGCCTCAGCCAGAAAGCGCATGGCTCTTTGATCGTCTTCGTAAACACCGCTGGAATAGGAGACACCCGCGAGAGCGCGCCTGGCGCGCACCCGCACCAAACCACTGGAACTGACGATACTGGTGCTCAAAGGGGTATGAGCCGGAGGAGCAACCTGATCAATCTCGAAGAGAAAAGAAAGAGTAATTTGTCGCATCGGACAAGTGGCGGAAAATTTGGCTTGGCTCAAAACTGCTTCTACTGCCTGAGACAGTAAGCCATGCGCTCCAGGCTTGATCGAAGGCTTGGGCAGCGTACCAGGAACAAATTCAACTTGGACATCGACACCACCGAGTATCTGCGCCGCCCTCGCCAATGGAGGAAATTGCGGCATGGGCAGTTCCTCAATGCACTCAAATGGACTTTGGCCCAGTAAAGCTACAGCAGCGAAAAGGAGGGGCAGACAACACCGCATGCGAGTATTGCAGCACAGACTGAACTTGATTTGGGGTAATCGTCAGGCGCTGTCGCGGATGACGCGGCAGGTGTCGTCGGAAACCGTAACTTCGCCAAGAGAATGGCGGGGTTGGTTGAGCAGTGGCGTGAGGAAGGCAAAGAAGGCGTTGAGGTCCGCAAGGTTGGAAGCGAGGCCCAAGGAGACGCGAATGGCGCCGGCGCTGCGGGGGACGCCGCGTGTATCCATAAGGCGGACGAAATTGGGAAGGTTCAACTGTGGGCCCAAGGCAAGGCCGGCTGAGATGTCGTCACCTGTGAGACCTTCGGCGGCTTCGTTGGCGCCGGGGTTGCAGAAGCAGCCGGTGCGGAGGGAGATGTTGGCCTGGGCGGCGAGTTCCTCAATGCGGCGGTAATCGTGGCGGAGGCCGGCGGGGTCGTAGAGATTAAAGGTGAAGGTAGCACCGCGGTCCGCTGTGGAAGCTGGGCCATGGAGGCGGACAAAGGGTGCGCCATTGGCATGACGGAGACCCTGAACCTGGGTGAGGAAATACTCACCGAGGAGCTTGAGGCGCTGGCGCAGGCCCGCCTGGTGGGCACGCGTGAGGAGAGCGAAGCCGGCGGGCAGGGCGGCAATCGAGAGGTAGTTGATGGTGCCGTCTTCAAAGGCGGCTTCGCCCTGGCTGAGGAGGTGTTGCCGGTGCTGGACGGTGGTGAAATCCACGGTGCCGCCGGCAAACCAGGGGCGCTCAAGCAAGGGAAGTGCGTTGCGGTGGATGAGCAGCGCGCCGAGGCCCGTGGGGTAGCCGAACATCTTGTAGAAGGAGACGCTGACGAAGTCGGGCTGATGCTCGCTGAGGTTGAGTGGGTTGGTGGGAACGTAAGCGGCGGCGTCGAGCAGGACACGCCAGCCCTGGGCTTGGGCCTGGGGGATGAGCGAGAGGGGGTGCTGCACGCCGGAGTAGTTGGATTGGGCGGGAAAGGCGAAGAGGTGGGAGGAGCGGGGGTCGGGGTTCTGGAAGGAGAGTTGCGAGAGGTCGAGACGGAGGTCCGGCGATGTTAACGGCGTATACATTACCTGAGCGCCTTTGCGGCGAGCAAATTCACGGATGCCGTTGACGGAATTGTGATTGTCCCAGGAGAGCAGGTAGCGGCTGCCGGGCGCGAAGGGGAAGGCTTCACCGATGAGCTTGAGCGCGCCGGTGGCATTGGGGGTAAAGACGAGGTGGTAATGTTCGGCGGCGTGGAAGTAGTCGAGCACCTGGCGGCGAGCCGCTTCGACGAGGGAAGTGATGGCGAGTGAGGCGGGGTTGGCCGAGTGGGGGTTGCCGTAGGTGTGATCGCGCAGGAGCTGGTGGTGGGCGTCGAGTTGGGAATCGCCGTGGAGGCTGGCGCCGGTGTAGTCGAGGTAGATGTGGCCGGTGCGGTCGAGGCGGGAGAATTCGGCGGCGCGGAGATGGTCCAGCGCCGCGGTCTGGTCATTGTCAGAATACGCGGGGAAGCTCAAATCATCAGGATAGAGCGAAATGCCGTCAGGATTGAGGCTGACGGCGGAAGATACCCAGCGATGTCAAGCCGGCCAGGGCGAGGATCACGGAAGAGGGCTCCGGTATTTCGCCGCCTGGGGTTGGAGCATCCGGAGCATTAACCGTAAGGCGCAAACCAACCGAATCGCCCTGAATGTTGAAGTCGGCGCGTCCGAAGTCGGGGCCAAAATTCACCCGGAAAAGCACGGTGTCTCCCGCCAAAAGATTCGTTGCGAAGTTGATCGGCACATCCCCGTTCCCGGTGGCAGAGGTAGAGCCAGTCGGACCTTGCAGAGCCGTGGGGCCCAGCAAAGACGAGGAACCATTGAGCTGTGCCGAGACCAGCACAGTCGCACCGGGTCGTAACGTCCCCAAGCCATTGTCGAAGGGCTGCTGCAAGCCGAGAAACGAACCACTGAAGCTGTGCAGACCCGCATTGGCGGCAGTGAACTGCACAATCGCGTCAAAATCGGGGCCCGGGGCCATGTAGAGTACATCAGCAGGAACCAGCAACCCGGTGCTGTTGCTTACCGGCGCACTGACCGTTTTGCCCACGAAGGGGAAATTGTTGGGGAAGGGATTGGAAAGGTTGTTCCACCAGCGGAAGATGTCGCCGGCTAAGCAGCACGTATCGCTGAAAGCCGAGAAGGCGCCGCCGGTGCCCGAGTTCCGTCCGTAAGCCCAGACTCCGTTGGGGTTGGTGGTAGAGGAAAAGTCAGCCACGGCGTCGTAGATGGTTGCGGCGTGTATTGGCGTGGTGAGGATCAGTAGCGCGAACGCGGTTGGGAAAAGTCGCTGGATACGGAATGTCGAGATGTCCATTGCTTGGCCCCTCCTTGGGCGGATGCCGCTATTTTGCGTCGGGGTGGCAGGGAAAGAAATGTAGCCGCGTGAAAAATCCAGCAGGGAGTACTAAACCGCCTCGTGAATCGTTATGAAAATCTGTGAAAGCTACTGTTTTCTGCGGTTTGGCACTGGCTCAGTGGATTTACATCCGCCAGCGCAAAATGCATATTGGATGTTGGCCATGCGACAAACTTCCAGAGCCGTCCGCTACCAGTTTGCTGAGGCTAGCTGGGATGCGGTGGCGCGACAGTTGGTGGTTCGGGGTGACCTGCGCAAGTTGCCCTGGCGCGCCGCCGAGTGCCTGCAAATGCTCATCGAGGCCCAGGGCAGCCCGGTGACCCGCGAGGACTTCGTGGAAAAGGTTTGGGGCGGGGCGCTGATTGAAGAATCCAATTTGGGCCACGCCATAGCCAGTTTGCGCAAGGCGCTTGACCCCGCACCTTCTGGCAACAGTTACATCGAAACGGTGGCGAAGGTGGGGTATCGCCTCGCAGTGCCGGTGGAGGAGTTCGTTGAACCCGCGAAGGCGATGGCGGCAGGCCGAACCAGGGATTGGAGAGTCAGAGTTGGCGCAGCGGCAATGCTGTTGGCAGCACTCGCGGCGATGGGTTTATGGTGGAAGCAAAATGAGCGGCGCGAGCGGGCGGAATTGTTGGCGATGGAGGCCTTTAGCGTGCTGCGGAAGGGGCGGCCGGCGGATGGCGCGGCGGCACGAGTGATGATTGACACCGCGACGCAGTTGTACCCGGAGTTGCCGCTGGCCCTGGCGGCGCATGCGGAAATCTCCGCGCGGTATGGAAAGCCACCCTTTCAGGAGGCGCTGGAACTGGCGCGCCGCGCGGTGGCGGCGGACCCAGCGTGCCGGGAGTGCCGGGCCGTCCTGGGATACGTACTGATGACGCGCGCCTGGAATTGGGAGGAGGCGGGCAAACAGTTGCGCAGCGTGGCCAATGCCGAAAAGGCTCCCACCCAATGGCGGATCTGGTACGCACAGTGGCTGCTGGTGGCCGGTTCGCTCGAGGAAGCCGAGAATCAGGCCCGCAAGGTGATTGGCACTGAGCCGGGCCAGCCACAAGGACACTCGCTGCTCGCATCTGTTCTATTTCTTAAGCGGCAATTGCCAGAGGCGGAGCGGGCCGCCGCCACCGCGCTGACACTGGACGGGCGACATGTGACAGGACACCAATGGATGCAGCGAATCTGTATGGCCACCAATCGCGATGAAGAGGCCCTGGAATTCCGGTATGGAGCGGTAAAGGCTTGGGACAACGCAATGGAGGCGCATCACCGGGAGTTTCACGAGCGGCTGCTGCGGCTGTTGAAGACAGAAGGACGGGAGGCAGTGGTAGCGGCGCTGCTGGAAGAAGTGAGTCAGGGGCCCGCCATCGAAGCCACCCGTTACCACCGGGCGGTGTTCCAGGCTTGGATCGGCAAGTATGAAGAGGCGCTGGTGGAGTTGGAAGCGGGAGCTGTTTCGCGGCCTTTCCACATGATCTATACGGCGAGAGACCCGGCCTTTGAACCGTTGCGGGAAAACCCGCGGTTTCGGGCGGTGGTGGAAAAACTGGGGCTGCGCATAACCTAGGGGCCATGATCAGCCAAGGGCGGCGGGCACCTCAGTGCCTATAGACGAATGCTATTGCGCAGCAGCGCGGCGAAGCTTCTGCAGGGCCGGGGAATCGAAGTAGGTGGGCTTTGCGGGGGTAACGCTCAAGCTGTGCAAGGAGATGTGGTAGTTTCCGAGCAGGCCAGACGCGCCCTTGGGTTGCAGGTTGCGGACCTGAAACTCCACATAATCCGGATAAACGTTCAGAACCTCGCAATGATAACTGCCTGCCTCTTTGCTGGCTGAGATGACGCGGCCCAGTTCCGAACAGCCCTCGGCGAGGAATCGAAGGGCGTTGTTCGGGCCTGGGTCTTCCATGGTGCCGCCGTGACCATTAATCTCGCGATGGGATGCCCGGATCCGGAATTGCCCCTTGGGATTGATCACACTTTTGCCCACATCCAACTCCGAATATGGACTATTCAGATCAAATTCAAAGAGGAAGGATAGGGGAATCTCCCCGACCGGGCAGGTAGCGGTAAACCTGGTTTCGCGGAGGGCATTCTCCACCGCACTCCTGAGCAGAGGATGCGCTCCGGGGTGTAGTTTGGGCTGAGCAGGAGCGCCGGGGGTAAAGGTAATCGTGTACTCCACCAAGCCGCTAATGTTTGCGCTTCGCGCCAACGGGGGAAACTTCGGAAGGACCAGTTCTTCAATGCACTCAAAAGGACTCTGGCCGGGCAACGACATAGCGGTGAGTAACAAGGGCAGCCAGTGCTTCATAGGGCAATTGAAACACAGACGAGGTCAAGTACGCGAACAGGGTAGACTTCCGGAAGAGCATGATGAAATGGCGGCGGGAAGTTTCGTGGCAATGGCGGCGCTGGCGGGCGAAGGCGCAGGCAAGACCGGGATTACAGCAAGCCATGGAAATCCTGCTGCTCGCCGGAATTGTGGCCTTTGGCGTCGAGATGTGGACCGGCGCCGGCTTGAGCGGTTTGTGGATGCGGCAGCAACTGGAAACCCGGGGCGTCTACAACAGTCAGTTTCCGGCCTTGCTGGCCTTGGGGGTATATGCAGGCATTCCGGTAGGCCTGGTGACGCTGGTGCACGCACCTGGACGGCGGGGTATGTGGACGACTCATTTGCTGATGTGGGTGCTGGCCGGGTTGTTTCCCGGGCTTTGCCTGTTGGCGCTGGCGATGCGGTTATCAGCGCCGGCCATCGAAGGCAAAGGGGAATTGCTTGAACTGGGAAACGCAAGCGGCCCACAGCGCGAAAGGCTGGTTGCGCCCTGGGGACGGCTGCGCTGGAAGGAAAGGCTTGAGTATGAATCCGTGGGCGTAATTGGACGGGGGCCGACCACGAAAACCGTGCGGCGCCACGAGTTGCTCGTGCCCGCCGGACAGGAGGGGGAGAAAGTGCGGTTTCTGGTGGCGCTGAAGGAGACGCCGGGACAAAGCTTGCCGGAGGGGGTACTGCTGCGCAATTCCCTGCCCTGGTTTGTGCGAAGTACGCTGGAGCGGCGGGGGGTGCAGTTTGCAGACGAGTATTTCGTCGTGCACGAAGACCGGTATGGTGCGACACGGGGCAACTGGGATGCCATGCTGTTCTGGACTGGCATCCCGAGCCTGGTCATGGTGCCGGGGCTGCTTTGGCTGGAATGGCAGCGGCGGCGGGTGCGGCGTTAGGGCGTGGTGCGGAAGGCGCGCTCGGTGGTGTCTTTCGGATCCACCGAGACGGGCGCATCGCGCCAGAGCCAACGCATCATGTCGGGGAAAATGGCGCCACCGTGCTTGGAACTGTGGCGGCCAATGCCCCAGGTGTAGTTGAGGTCGTAGCCTTTGGCTGTGAGGGCGTCCTTGAGACGGACGTTCTGCAGGAACCAGTCCCACTTGGGGTCGTACTCGCCGTTGCGGCGAACGCCACGGTTGTCGTTGCGGCCGTCCTGCAGATAGATGCGCAGGGGCTTCTTTTCGGACTTGGCGACGATGTCGGCATACTCGTGCCCACCGCGAATGTTGGTGAAGCTGCCGATGAAGCTGAGCACCTTGCGGAACTCGTTGGGGCGCTGCCAGGCAACGGTGAAGGCGGCGATGGCGCCGGAGGAAGCACCGCCGATGCCGCGGTCGTCCGGGTTGGAGGAGATGTTGAAGTCCATCGACGATCACGCGGGCGTACTTGTCATCAAGGGCGTTGTATTCCTGGGGACGGTTGGTGGTGCGGTCGCCCCATTCGCGGGCGTTGGGTTCGGGCTGCTCCGGGGTACGGCCGGGGTTAATGAAGACTGTGATCATGACCGGGATTTCCCGGCGGTGGATGAGATTGTCAATGACGTTAGTGGCGCGGACATCACCTTCCGGATTCATGAAAGCGTGGCCGTCCTGAAAAACCATGAGGCGAGTGGGAGTTTTGGCATCATACTGCGCGGGAACGTAAACCCAGTAGGTGTGCTGCGTGCCGGGGTAGGCTTCGCTGGGCAGTGTGTGGGTGCCGTGCAGTGTGCCCGGCGGGACGCCGTCCTGCGTGAGGGAGTCGGGGCCCAGTGTGTAGAAGGCATCGGGGGCGGTGTCGGGGGCCGGCGGTTGCGCAAAAGCGAGCGCGGCAACAAGGAACGCGTAAGCAAATTTCATGATTTGCCGTGTATCCTATCGCAGTTGCGCGCGTCTGGAGGAGTGATGAAGCTTCTTCTTGGATTGGCGATCAGCTTGACGATGTGGGCGCAGCACCACGATCACGCGCATCATCATGCGGATGTGGATCAGAAGGGAGACCGGGTAATGGGTTTCCCGCATGACCAGACAACCCACCATTTCCGGCTGCACAAGGATGGGGGCGCGATTGAGGTGACGGCGAACCGGGCCGAGGATGCCGCGAATCGGGACAAGATCCGGATGCATTTACGGCATATCGCGGTGAAGTTTCAGGAGGGGGATTTCGAAATGCCCATGCTGATCCATAGCCGGGTGGTGCCGGGGTCAGACGTGATGAAAGACCGGAAGGCCATGATCCGCTATCGATTTGAAGAGTTGAGCCAGGGTGGTCGCGTAAAGATTGAGACGAAAGACCAGACAGCCCTGAAGGCGATTCACGATTTTTTACGCTTTCAGATCAGCGACCATCGCACCGGCGACAGCGGCAAGGTGGAATAGCTACCACTGCATCAGGAAGCCGGCCCAGGTGAGACCGGCGCCAAAGCCGAGTACAAGAACGCGGTGGCCCTGGTGGAAGACGCCCTGTTCCATACCCTGAGCCAGAGCCAGGGGAATGGAGGCGGCCACGGTATTGCCGACGCCGCCGATGTTGGAGATCCAGCGTTCGGGGGCAATGCCGCTCCGGTCGATGAGAGCCTGGATGATGCGGCGGTTGGCCTGGTGGACGATGACCCAATCCACGTCGCCTGCCGTGAGCTTGGCTTTTTCGATGAGAGAGGCAATGGCCTCAGAGCCTTTTTCGACGGCGAAGCGGAAGAGGCTGCGGCCGTCCATGGCGACAGAGAGTTCGGTTTCCGAATCGTTCAGGGAAGCGGGAGGCAAAGCGCTGCCGCCGCCGGGCACATGGAACATTTCCTTGCCGGAACCATCAGAGCCCCAGAGCCAGCTGAGGAGGTGGGATTCGCAGTCGGGAGTGGTTTCGAGAACAATGGCCGCCGCGCCGTCACCCATCAGAATGCGAGTATTGCGGTCGGTCTGTTTCAGATACTTGGTGGGGGTGTCGCTGCAGACGAGCAGGACGCGGCGGGCAAAGCCAGTGGCGAGGAAGTTGATGGAGGTGAGAAAGCCAATAGCCGCGCCAGAGCAGGCAGCATTGATGTCGAAGGCGCCAATGGGGGGCAGGTCCAGTTCTCGCGCGATGGCGGGCGCGGTGGGGCAGAGCATGTACTGCGGGGTGAAGGTGGAACAGAGCAGGAGGTCGGGGTCGGGAACGGGGTCAAAAGCCAGAGCGCGGCGGGAAGCTTCAACAGCCAGGCTAAGCGTGGTTTCCTCGAGATTGGACTGGTGGCGTTGTTCAATGCCGCAACGGGCGAGGATCCAATCCTCTTCAACGCCCAATTCACCGGCGAGCGTTTCATTGGTGAGCACGGCACTGGGCAGGGCGGTGCCGCATCCGGCGATGCGGAAGCGGAAATCGGTTAAGGCGGGGGACATCTGCAAACTACCTTCTAGGGTAGCGGATATTCCACCCGAACCTGGAAGAGGCCCCAGGGCGGCGCAGACTGGGGCACCTTGGCGGGCGGGCCGGCGAGGAGAAGCGGAAGATCAGCCGGGGACTGGTTGCCTTTGCCGACTTCCAGCAGAAAGCCCGTCATGTGCCGGACCATGTGTTTGAGAAAGCCGCTGCCGGAGACGCGAAAGTAGAGAATTTCGGCCTCGCGCCAGAGGCGGGCGTTAAAGATGGTGCGCACCTTGGAGCGGTTGAGGGTATCGGTGGGGTCGGCACTGGCGAAGGCGGTGAAGTCGTGAGTGCCGGCAAAGCGCGCGGCGGCCTGGGACATGGCGGCTTCGTCCAACGGGAAGGGGTAATGGTAAACGTAATGCCGCAGGAAAGGCGGGCAGATCTCTTCACGCCAGATACGGTACTCGTAGGTTTTGCTGATGGCGTCGAAGCGGGGGTGGAAATTGGGGGCGCACTCATCCACACGCAGAATGCGGATGTCAGAAGGGAGCAAACGATTGAGCGCGCGGCGAAGATTATCGGCCGGTATGGGGTTGGCCAGATTGAAAGCGGCGCAAACGCCAAGTGCGTGCACGCCGGCATCGGTGCGGCCGCTGCCAATGACGGCCACGGGGGCGCCTTCGAGTTGCGTGAGGGCGGCCTCGAGGGTGGATTCAATGGTGGGCAGGCCGGGTTGAACCTGCCAGCCGTGGTAAGCCGTGCCGTCGTAGGAGACGATGACGCTGAGGCGGCGCATGGCCAGGCTAGGAAGGGCGGGAGCCTGGCTTCACCACGGGGATGCCTTGCGCGCAGAGGGGGCAACCGACGGGTTCCCAGGCGGTGACTTCGAGGGTGGCCAGGGCGATGCGGGGAACACCGACATCGGCGCGGCCGGCGGAACGATCAATGATGGAAGCGGCGGCGAGAACCTGAGCGCCTGAGGCATGGAGGAGGTCCACCACTTCACGGGTGCTGCCACCGGTGGTGATGACGTCTTCCACAATCAGCACGCGCTCGCCGGGCGTGATGGCGAAGCCGCGGCGGAGCGACATGTTCCCTTCCCCATCGCGTTCGGTAAAGATAAAGCGGACGCCAAAGGCACGGGCTACTTCGTGGCCGATGATGAGACCGCCCATGGCCGGAGCGCAAACCAGATCAATCGCAAGATCGGGCAGGGCGGCGCGAATGGCCTGGCCGAAGCGTTCGGCGTGGTGCGGGTATTGCAAAACCTTGGCGCATTGCAGGTATTCAGGGCTGTGGAGGCCGCTGGTGAGGCGGAAATGGCCGCTCAGGTAGGCGCCGGTTTCACGAAATGCAGCAAGGGTAACGTCAGTGGAGTCAGACATCGTCATCTCAAAGAATACCGCCATCAGGTTAGGATAAATAAAGCTTCAACAATTGCGGGAACAAAGCACTGTGTCGTGCCGTTTTCCTTCTAGCAACCAGAGCCCGGAACCGAATCATCCATGAAAACATTTCGCGAGAGCCTCGCCGTACTGTGTCTAGCGTTGACCGTATCCAGCACGACGGGGTGGGCCCAAAAGGACCCAGCCTTTCAGTCGAGCTTCGACAAGAACACCTATTGGTTGACGAAAAACTACCGTCCCAAGGACTTTGACCCGGTACGGTTGGGCAATTCCAACCGGCTGGAGCAACTGTTGCGGGCCGGCAAGCTGTATCTGTCGCTGCAGGATGCCATTGCGCTGACACTCGAAAACAACATTGATATCGAGATACAGCGCTACGGCCCAGAGTTGGCGCGCTTTGACTACGCGCGCGCCCAGGCGGGTGGCCAGATACGTGGTGTCACCACACAGGTGACGCAGGGGGCGCAATCCGCCGTGAACCTGGTGACCGGTGGCTTTGGAGCCCAGGCGGGCGGTGGTGGCGGTGGCGGGGCCACAGCCAATACGGGCAGCAACACAGGAACGGTATTCACTGTAACCGGTTCGACAATTCCCAATCTGGACCCGATTCTGACCACCAGCTACTCGCATGGCAAGAACTCGAACCCGCAGACGAACTCGTTTGTCACGGGTATTTCGGCGCTGGTGTTGAGCACGGACAACTTCAACACAGGCATTCAGAAGGAGTGGTTAACCGGTACCCGCGCCAACCTGAACTATTCGAGCAACTTCATCAACTCGAACTCACCGAACAATGACTTGAACCCGTTCACACGGTCCAACGTGCAGGTGAGTCTTTCTCAGCGCCTCTTGCAGGGCTTCGGGCGGGCCATTAACAACCGCAACATCCGGGTGGCGAAGAACAACCTGAAGGTGTCAGACCTGACCTTCAAATTGCAGGTGATCACGACGGTGAGCGCGACCATCAATCTGTATTGGGATCTGGTGAGCTTCAACCAGGATGTGGCCGTCAAGAAGAAGGCCGTGGACCTGGCGCAAAAGCTTTACGAGGACAACAAGAAGCAGGTAGAGATCGGCACGCTGGCGCCCATCGAAATTGTACGCGCGGAAGCGGAGGTGGCGCGCACGCAACAGGACCTGACTGTGAGCGAAACGCAGTTGCTGCAGCAGGAAGCCATCTTGAAGAATGCGCTGAGCCGGAATGGCATTGCCAGCCCGGCGATTGCCGACGCCCGCATCATTCCCACCGACCAGATACGCGTGCCGGAACGGGATGAACTGGTGGACGTGAAAGCGCTGGTGGACGAGGCGCTGAGCAAGCGGCCGGAACTGGAGCAAACCAAGCTGGCGATCACGAACACAAAGATCGGCATCTCCGGTTCCAAAAGCGCGTTGCTGCCCTCGCTGGACGCCACAGCAAGCTTCACGAATAACGGTTTGGCCGGGGCGATTAATGACCTGGCGGCGCCCGGAGGCCGTCCGCGCTTTGTGGATCCTTTCTTCATCGGAAACTATGGCAGCGCGTTCGCGCAGTTGCTGCGCCGCAACTTCCCGGATTATTCGGTGGGCTTCAACCTGAACGTGCCGATTCGCAACCGGGCGGCACAGGCAGACTATGCGAACGACACCCTGCGCCTGCGGCAGCAGGAACTGCAGGAACAGCGCCAGTTGAATTCGATTCGCCTCGAAATCACGAACTCGCTGATTGCCCTGCAGCAGGCCCGGGCTCGCCACGAAGCAGCGGTGAAGAGCCGCCGCTTGCAGGAACAGACGCTCGAAGCCGAGCAGAAGAAGTATGCGCTGGGCAGTTCCACCATCTTCCTGGTGATTCAGGCGCAGCGCGATCTGGCCACCGCCCAAGGCGTGGAAGTTACCTCACTGGCGAATTACAGCCGGGCCAAGAACAACCTGGATGTATCGACGGGACGCTTGTTGGAAGTGAACTCGATCAGCCTCGACGACGCCCTGCGCGGCACCGTGGCGCAAGGCCCGTCACAGATTCCGCAGAATTAGCTCGGCGTGGACATGGGCGAGGTAATGAGCCTCGTCCGGAAAAGTATGCAGAGTGGCTCCGGGGATGACCTCCGCGAGCCACTTTCCGCATGCAGGCGGCACTTGAATATCCTTCAGGCCCACATAGATGTGGGCGGGGCAGGAAATCGAGCTGGGGTGAAAATCCCAGGGGTTGCGATAGAGGTGAAGATCGGCCAGAAGATGCTGGACCCCTTGCCGCATGGCGAGATCATGCGAAGCAGTGAAGCGCTCGAGGATGTGGGACTGATTGAGGCGGCGGCGGTCTAAAGGGTGGAAACCGGCCAGTTGCAGACGCTCGAACAGAGCAGGCGAAGCTTTGCGCAGTAAGTTCAGCGCCCCAAACGCATTGAGAGCAAGAGAGGGAGGACGGCGGAGAAGCCAGTCGCCGGCCCCGGCCCACGGAGGCTTGGCTTCCGTGAGCCCGGAGCCAAAAGGGGCCAGCGGGTTGATGAGCGTCAGGCTGAGAACACGCTCCGGCAGATAGGCCGCAACCGCCTGAGCAAAGGGACCACCACCGGAAAAACCGGAGACGTGGAAGCGGTCAAGGCGCTGAGCATCAGCCCAGACGGCGACGCGCGTAGCCCAGGTGGCGAAGCTATGGTGGGCGGGGTGGAAGCAGGAATGGCCATAGCCGGGCCGGTCCAGCGAGTAGCAGCGGAGGTTGAATCGGGAGAGTAGCGACTCCGGGGCGAGTTCTTCCAAACGGGAACTCGGCCAGCCATGGAAATGGAGGATGGGACGGCCTGCGGGGGCGCCGCGGACCTCCCAGCTAACGGTTGAAGAACTTACCCATGAGGCGGCCGACATCGTCAATGACATTGCCATCCCCATTGAAATCGAGCATGCCGAGCAGTCCTTCCGGCTGTGCGGGCCGTTGCTTGGACAGGGCGCCCATGGCCAGCGAGGCAACCAGTGGCAGCATCTGCTTGATGACGGACTCGCTGATGCCAGTTGCCGAAGAGACTTGCGAGGCCAGTGCCCGGCTGGAATCCTTGCTGCCCAGAATGTGCCCCAGAATGCCGTTGCCATCAGTGACGGTCGCGGGCTCGGTCAGTGCGGCGGGGTTGTCGAGGTAACGCGAGTGCTGCCCGCTGGACAGGGCGCCCAACAGGCTTTCGAGGCCCCCAGGTTGAGCAGCATTGCGCTGCAAGCCTTGGGACAAAGCCGGGAGCAGTTGACTGACAATGGCCTGAGACTGGCGTGCATCGAGGCCGAACTGGTTGGCAAGGGTTTGCAACGGCTGCCCGCCGTTGGTCTGGGAGAGGATTTCAAGGAGGTTCATTAGAAGATAAAGCTCAGACCGCCACGAAGTTGCTTGGGGGTAGGAATCAGCCACATGGTGCGGCCGGTGGGAGTCTGTACCGGGATGTAGCCCTGTTCAAGCATGTTGCGCATTTCCGCATTCAGCTCGAGCCGACCGGGGAGCCCGAGAAAACCGGGAATCGGCTGGCGAACGCCGAGGTTGAGACCCGCTTCCGCCAGGCCGGGAGTGGTGAGAGAAGTATGGAAAGGGGTGAGGGCGCGGTAATCGGTCCAGAGATAGCTCGAATAAAGACGAGTTCCGGCACGAGGAATGGTGCCGCTGATCTTAACGCTGGCGAAGCTTTTTTGCGATCGGCCGATGCCGGAGCGAATCGAGGCAGCCTCGGAATTCTGCGCTTCAGACAGCTGAATCGAGCGTTGGTCGGTACGCAAAATGCCACCCAGACCGTAAGCAGTGGATATGCGCCAATCCGCAATCACCTGCTGCGACCAACCCGCGAGGAAGCCGTTGCGGCGATAGCCCCCGATGTTGAAGATATCCGCGTTGGTGGCAAGATCAGGAACCAGGTCGATACCCAGGAGGTTCTCGCTGGCCCCGAAGGTAGCGATGCCGGCATTGGTTGTGTTTTCCTGATAGGCGGAAGCAAAAAGCTCACCGGAACCCAGCTTGCGGGTGTAGCCCAGTTCGAGATTCTGTACGCGCTGGGTTTGCGTGGTGCCACTACGACGGGTGACGCGAGGGAAGAGCGCCAGGCCGGAGAGTTGACGCTGCATTTCAGCTTCCTCGCCCGTTCCGCGGAAGAGCAGATCCACAGGCGGTAAACCGCTGGAATACGCGGCGCGGAAAGAACCCATGTCGCCTCCTTCCACCGTGAGCCGGGCAAACGGACTCAGGTAATTGAGGCGTTCATAGAACTGGACGGAATCGAGAGCAGCCCCGTACTCAATCAGGACATTATCAGCCACCCGCCAACGGTCAAAGAAAGTGGAAGAAACCGAACGCAGGACGGGGGCTCCGCTCGTCCGGGAACCCAGCGGGGAAACCTGGGCAGGGGGCAGGTAAAGCTGGCGAACCGTGAGGCTGACTTGCGGATTGGGTGCATCGAGGCCCAGGGGGGAATCGACAAGACGCTGGTAGCTGGTGCGGAAGCCTGCGGCGGGGATGCCGCTCATGAGGCCGTATCCCAGATTACCGGAGAACTGGACCTGATTCCTGCCAGCGAAAGAGGTACCGACGGCGAAGGCGGTGCCGAGGTCTGGCTGGGAGCCCATGGCGAAGCTGGTCACAGAGTCGCCACCAGAAAGCTGGACAATGGCGCGGGTATCCGAAAAGAGGTTACGGGCTTGGGGTTGTGACGGAGGAGGAAGGGGGTCTGTCCACGTGGGCAAGGCCCGCAGGATGGGCCGCGGGGAGAGTGAGCCGAGCAAAGTGGCGCGCCAGTC
>VFQU01000433.1_pt1 | contig 37887 bp, 39 predicted proteins | sample 3512311 | NCBI WGS metagenome assembly VFQU01 (sample SAMN10412377, study PRJNA504923) | tailings metagenome | isolation source: Relicate 3 Philex TSF3 active mining site | place: Philippines: Tuba, Benguet | collected 2017-08-29
GAATGACCTGCCGAAGTTCGGTGAGAATTGGGTGCCGAAGTTGTGAAAATACGCAATGTGCCCAAGCTAAGAGTTGCTGCATCGAGGTCGAGGGGGGAGCATTGGAAACCCAATAACGAATCGTGCCATCTTCAAGCTTCTCAATGACGAGCCATCGTTCTGCTCCAGGGCGGAAATACGCTTGTGTCGTGACTTCTCTGACTCGGAATCGAGCGGCTTGTACCACTGCACCCGAAGCGAGTCGAATCGTTTGCCAGTGCTGAACGTGCTGCCTCCACTTTGCCGCAGAGTCTGCCTTCTGGGTTTTATCTGCAATTTCCGGGTACTGTCTGGGGCGACCCGTTCGCATTTGGCGATTGTTTGTTTCAACATCGATTGACCAGTAGCTATGAGACTCTGGAATCTGTCCCATAAACGTGTAATGACGCTGGTCGAGTGCGACCAAAAACGGGCGAATCTCGCCGTATCCTGCATCGAACACGACACACTGAACTTCAAAAGGAGGTTGAGCTGTATCGAGTAGGTGCAATGCAATTCGCCACTTTTCTTGGAAGGTGTGGTAGTCCTTAGGAACTCCAGCCTTTTCGAGTCGCTCTGGTGCTTCAGTCCAAGTTTTGGGCAGATAGAGTTGGGCAGCGATGGGGAAGTGAATTTGACCTGCTACAACTGCTTCTAGCGTCACCACACTCTGGCAGTTCGCAACTTTTCCCAATGCACCACAGTACTGTGGCGCAACTCCCACAGAGACAGTCCCTTTCTTCGGAAAACTCGTATCATCAAGAGCAATCACTGCCTGCCGGATACGAAAGCGTTTGCTCATGAGTTTAACGAGTTTCTTGTGCACAGACTGTTCATTCCACGGACTCTGGCTGACAAATTGTTGCAGCGATTGAGCGTTACTGCCGACGACCCGTTCTGCCATTGGCTCAATCGACTTCCGCTCTCCAGGCAGAATTAGCCCGCTCAGATACTGCCCACAGTTGCGTCGCCGTTCGCTACGTCCCAATTCTGCTTGGAATTGGTTCACATCAGCCATGATTTCTCGAACCAGCTTTTCTGCTTCTTTTAAGGTCATGCTCTGCTAGTACTTTGGTTCCTACTTCTATTGTAGAAAGCCGTGCGGCTACTTAACGGAGTAGTGTTAGAGTATGTGGAGCAGTACACTCAAAATCTCCTGCACTGCGTGCGCCTCTACCAGAAATCCTACCCTACCCTCCTAACTCAAATCCAAGGAGGAGCAGAAGAACTGGACTTGGAATTTGTGCAGCAGGATTTGCCCAAAATCCTCAATTCGATGCGGATCGGGACAGAACGCATTCGGCAAATTGTGTTGTCACTTCGCAATTTCTCACGACTCGACGAATTGGAATTCAAAGCGGTGGATCTGCACGTGGGCATCGACAACACGCTACTAATATTGCAACATCGCTTGAAAGCGACTCCAGAACGCCCAGAGATTCAAGTCAAGAAGGAGTATGGCAGCTTGCCGCAACTCAATCAGGTGTTTATGAATATTTTGGTGAATGCGATCGATACACTGGATGAGCAAAATGCCAAGTTAGGACAGCTAGAGCGCCAACTCAGCCAAATCAACATTCGGACTTCGGTCATCGGAACGCAATGGGTGAAGATTGCGATTGCTGATAATGGAATCGGCATACCCGAAGCGGTGAAACGTCGGATTTTCGACCCGTTTTTTACCACAAAAGCGATTGGTAAAGGGACAGGCATTGGAATGTCGATCAGCTACCAGATCGTGACCGAGCAGCACGGTGGCAAACTGGAATGTTGCTCAGTTCCATGTCAGGGAACAGAATTTAGGATTAGGATCCCAATTTGCCAACCAAGCATGAAGCTGTGACTTGATGAACAAAAGCAGGCATACTCGGTAGTATCCATTCATTTATTTAAGCCGCAATCTTGTACCCCTGTCATCCAAGTAGAGACTATCTCCTTATCCAGCACAATCAAGCTGGGATACAGCAGAGGCACGACTCGATCGGTTGAATCGCTGAGATCGACGACTATCGGCAATGTCTCGAATCAGCGGTAACCTGGCACCAATATAAGCATAGAGACTACAGACTTCCTCGCCACTCAATAACACCTGAGCAGAGACTTGTCGCAAGAGGGCGGCTACGAGGGCAGTATCCGAGAGAGCTAAGAGGTCTTGGCTCGGCATTTCTTCAGCCGCTGTCCAGAGTAACTGTAGCTTGAGCGAATTAATTTCCATGAGCTTACCGCCCTCGGTTTAATTTTAATAATTTCTTCAACTTTGCCAGATTAGGCGGAGTAGAGCGGCATTGAGGATGACAAATGAAAGGAAAATTAACTGAGCGCTGCTTTTTCGCAGGTGATTATCACATTGCAGACAAAAGCGCGTAATCTTAAAATCAGTTTTAGTATTTCGACATGATGCTTAACATGCACTTCCATTCCAAGCAACTGCTCAATGGGCGTTGAGGCATTTATGAAAGCCATCGACTTCTAGCAACGATCGCAAGTCAGCAGGAGTGCCGAGCCATCATTCAAAGGCTAAATCATCGGTATCCTAATTCACAACCGAAAATCGAGGTGCTTTATTCCAGGATGGATGCCACCATTCCTGCGCCGATAGAAGCGACCCCTGACGTTCTAATTGCTCTAAGCATGAGGTGACTCAAGGACGATTGCTCATCTACCAGACCTCTGCCGACGTTTTGAGGAAGTGGTACGATCACGATGTACATTGGGCAAAAAGTATTAGTCGTTCCCTCAGTCGCTTGATTGGGGGATTTTTAATGCGCGATCGCTGGAGTAGAAGTGCGAGTGTGCGTTATTGCACCTCAGCATCACGCTAGTGAGCGAGCAGATGAACGTTATATTGTGAGAGCGAAGCAATTGAGCAATGGACAGATGGAGAGCATCGATTCTGACATTGAATCAACTAAGCGGCTTTCAGACCTGGAAGAAGGCGATATCGTAGTTCTGACGCTTGATCCTGGGTTTCACATCGATAACCCAAAGTTTGCAGCAATGAATAGACCTGCCGTCGAAAAAACGGCAAGAATTGCGCGCAAGCTTTCACATTCGCTGACGGTTGAGGGGAGACGGTTCTCGAGATCCAGCGGCAAAGAGATGGCGAACGTTGGCAACAGGCAGTGGCGGATTGCAGCGGGAAGCAGGGTTTGTATTTCAGTTCCAACTGAGGAACAACTTGCACGACTCCCAGACCCAGAGGGGAATTACATAGAAGTTCAGACACGCAAAAGACGTGAAGCAGAAATCGAAACGCTTCTGAGTCGTATAAGAACCCATCTTGATCTGGATTCTCCTGAATTTGATCAACGTGCATCAGCACTGAATTTCTTTTTAGTGGATAACAAGGAAACCTTAGAGTGGGTGCTCAGTCTAGCGATCGAACGTGTCACCACCGAAAACAAAGAGTTGAAGTCAAAAATAAGGCAGTTAGCAATAATTCTCGCTCATGCCTCAGCCTTAGCTGACAGGCTCAAGTTTGGGATTGACCATTCATAACAAGCCCTTAGCAATCAATTGCAATAAAGCCTGGGATCGTAGAAATTTCAGTCTCAGTTTGGGCACATTAGCCCCGACCCCCTTACGAGAGAAGACATATGCTGAGATTGCTGATTTCCCTTGGACTCTTCGGCAGTTGGTTAACCTTCGCAAGCCAGGTGCAAGCGCAACAGGTCACGGCTGATGGCACACTGGGGAGCACGGTGGCACGATCAGATAACGCCTTTACCATTACCAACGGCAGGGCGGCAGGCGGAAATCTCTTCCACAGCTTTCGTGAGTTTTCGATTCCTACAGGTGGCTCTGCAACCTTCGATCTGGTGAATACTCCTAACATTTCCACCATCTTCAGTCGCGTGACTGGGGGAAGTGTCTCAAATATTGATGGCATGATTCGGACCATCAACAACAGCAATGCTGTGAATCTGTTTCTGATCAATCCTGCCGGGATTCTGTTTGGTTCTCAGGCTTCCCTCAATATTGGTGGTTCTTTTACTGCGACGACAGCGGATAGCATCCTCTTCGCTGATGGAATGAAGTTTGTTGCAAACTCTCCAGCAGATTCATCTCTTTTAACGATAAGCGTGCCGATTGGGCTGCAAATGGGGAGCGGTCCTGGCGCAATCTCGATTCAAAATGCTGGACATGGCTTGATCTTCCCAATCAATCCTTTTGCGTCTTCTCCAGATCGAAGTAATAATCCTGCGGGATTAAGCGTTAATGCTGGAAAGACTCTGGCATTAATCGGTGGAGAGATTTCCTTAGAGGGGGGTGTACTCAATGCACCCTCCGGAAAAATCGAACTAGGAAGTGGCAGTAATGGCATCGTTACTCTAGACACGGCTTCACCCCTTCAGCAGTTTGGGTATAGCAATCTTCAGCAGTTTGGAAATATCCAGCTCGTTCGTCAGTCATTGGTCGATGCAAGTGGTAGCCCTGCGGGAGCAATTCACTTTCAAGGACGGAATATTCGATTAACCGATGGTTCTGCTGCTCTTTTAGTCAATTCAGGCAGCGCAAATGCAGGAGATATCCGGGTTGATGCCACTGAATCTGTTGAACTACGGGGCATCGGAACCTCAGGATTTCCACAGAGCCTACTGAGGGCAGATAACTTTGGCTCAGGAAATGGAGGGAATATCGTTGTTTCTGCTTCCCAACTTGTTTTACAAGATGGTGGATCGCTGCATGGGTTTAACTTTGGAGCAGGAAGAGGAAGCAATATTTCTGTCGAGACTCAAGGCTTGCTGAAACTTGTAGGGCTATCGCCTCTGAGTGGATTTGCCAGCTCCGTAAACACTCAGACCGTTGGTTCTGGGAGCAGTGGTGATATTCATGTGAGAACCAATCAATTGCAGATTTTAGGGGGCGCTGTACTTGGTAATTCCACGTCTGGAATAGGGCTAGGCGGAAATACAACTGTTCATGCGAATTCAATCGAGATTAGCGGCGAAGATCCACAAAGCGCCGCAGCTAGCGTCATTGTGGTGGGTACATTCAGTCAGACCAACGCCGGACAACTTACGATTAATGCCTCTACAGTAAAAGTGGCAGATGGAGGAGGCATTGTTGCATCGACGGTCAATGGCGGAGATGGAGGCAATTTACTCATCAATGCTTCAGATAGGATTGAAGTCAGCGGAGTCGGTTCTGTTTCTGGGCTTCCCAGTCGGATTGGAGCCAGAGCGGATGTCCTTGCAGAACCCATTCGCAAACTGTTTGGATTACCTGATCCGAAAGACATCACAGGCAACACAGGAGAATTGACGCTGAACACGTCTCGCCTACAGGTTACAGATGGAGCCATTGTAGGTGTTGATCATCCTGGGCTAGGTAATGCGGGCAATTTGCAGATTAATGCTAATGAGATCGTCCTGGATCGGGCTGGAAGAATTACAGCAGAGACAGCTTCTGGCAAAGGTGGAAATATCAATTTGCAAGCCCAGAATTTACTTCTGTTACGCCGAGGCAGTGAAATTTCATCGAAAGCTGGCGGCACAGGGCAGGGCGGTGATATCAGCATTAATGCTCCGATTATTGCTGCTGTTCCGATGGAAAACAGTGATATCATCGCGAATGCCTTTAAGGGGAGAGGAGGCAACATTACCATCACGACTCAAGGCATTCTGGGTTTAGAATTCCGTAATACGCTGACTCCCAGAAATAATTCTACGAATGACATCACTGCTAGTTCCGAGTTAGATGTCAGTGGAACGGTACAAGTCAACAATGTAGGGGTTGATCCAAATTCTGGTTTGATTCAACTGCCTGCGGATATCATCGATCCAACTCAGCAAATCGCAGCAAACTGTGCTGCCAATCAAAGCAGTAGCTTCGTCATCACCGGACGGGGTGGGGTTCCACTCAATCCGATGCAGGACACAAGGCACGATCTCACTTGGAATGATGTCCGTGACTTGGCTCATCTTTCAACAAGGGCAGTCAACGCCAAGCACAGTGTTGAAGAAATACTTCAACCCACTGCATTGATGGAAGCAACCACTTGGTATCGCAATCTCAAAACCGGAAAGGTCGAATTAGTTGCAGCCCAACTTGCAAAGACTACTTCAACGGCGACTTGTGCTGCAAACTATTGAATCCAGTGCAATCTCAGATGAGAGCAGTAATTGATAGTGCATCAAGTTAATGTGGGACTGGTAGAGTAGAGGTGGATCCTCACTGGAAGCCAATCTATGGAATGTCCTCTATGCGGTCACGCTAAAGCTCATAAACATGGCAAGATGCCCAACAGTCATCAGCGCTATCTCTGTCCAGCTTGCGAGCACACGTTTTCAGAGAATTTTGACAGTCTCTATTACCGCCGTCATGTGAGTCCTGAGCAAATTCGGCAAGTGCTACAAGCCCATAGCGAAGGCAGTAGTTTGCGCGGCATTAGTCGGACAACTGGACTGGCTTACAACACGGTCGTGAGCATTGTTCGCTCAGCAAGTCAACGAGCGCAATTAGTTCACAATGCAGAAGTTCAAGCTGTCCAGACTGATGAGGTGAGTGCTGACGAACTATGGTCATTTGTCTCAAAAAACAGAAGCAATGCTTGACCCAGGAGCGAGAAGCAGGAGATTGCTGGATTGGACTGAGCTTAGCCAACACCAGCGGCTTGATTCTAACAGCACGAGTGGGCAAACACACTGATGAACTGATTGAACAGCTCGTGTTCAACACTGAAGGAAAAACAGATTGCAAACAGTTCAATAGCGATGACTGGGGTGGATATGAGCGGGTCTTGCCGCCTGAAGTTCAGCATCACATCGGCAAAGACAAAACACAACGATTAGAGCGCACGAACGGCATTGTTCGACAGCAGACCGGACGCTGGCATCGAAGACAGAACAAGTTTGGCAAGGTTTGGGAGCAGACAAAGGTGACGACTCGGTTAGTCGTGAGCTACTTCAATTGGATTTGGCAGCATAGTCGATTTCGCTCCACCGCCGCACAGCGAGCAGGATTGTCGACTCGTACTTGGACTTGGCATGATATTGCAGTCTATCCCACATTATCTTGATGCACTACCCAAGAACCCTTGCTTTTGAAAGTTACAATTCTAGGGTAACTTCAGATTCGATTGTAAGAGAGCCACACCTCGATGCCAGACAGAGCAAGCTCAAACTGATTTACAACAATTTCTGCCGACACAAGTTATTTGGGCAGACGAGATCAAGTAGAAAAAGAAACCTCAAAAAACTCAACAAAAATTGAGTGACGCATCGTAACAAAATGTAATATCAAAAATCAATTTTCTAATCTCAAGAAGCAACACGCTCAATTGCTTGAGACTGAGCAAACGCTTCTGCTAACTCCTCAAACGAGCACTCTAGCATTTCACAGAGAATTTTAGTTTGCTCAGGATTGAGTTTTGGAATGCTGTAGCCTGTCTCCCACGCGCTCACTGTTTTGTGGCTAATGTTCAACGCCTTCGCCAGTTCTTTCTGGCGAATACCCTTCTTATGTCGCTGGAAGTGCAGCCATTCAGCGAATGTAGAAGCAGAGACAGGCAGGTTCATTGGGTAAACCATGAATCGACGTGAAACCAGCATACCCCAAATTTTAGATTATGGGCGCAAATCCAGACTGGTACTGCCTTTGGAAGTACCGATCCACCGGAAAAGTCCAAGATATTAGACTTATCTAAGCGCATGGATCATTAGAAATTTTTCCGTTTAGTCCCAGAATACACAATCTGAGCGCGTGTCGCTAAATTCAATTTCTATTCCGGCTATTTCTGTTTCACCCCAGTTCATCCAGAACGATCGCTCCGTTTGCTCAACAACTTGGGCAGCGAGTTCAACCTGGATTTGTCTGCGAATTTCAGCAATGCGATCGAGTCCTGTTTTCAGAGTTTCTAGAACTTGTCGCTGAGTTTGAACCTGAGTTATGTTTCCGATTAATGCTGTGGGGTTCAGCGACATGCCTACAGGCAATGGGATCAAGCGCAAATAAGCCTCAACCGCCTGAGCTAAGTCCTGTCTATTTCGTGATTCCTGAGCATACAAGACGCGATCAAGGGCGATTTGAGCGTGAGCTACCGTTTGATGAGTCACGGCCCCTAATCCAGTTTGGTACTGCCCTTTCTCTGGATTGAATCGAATTGAGGTCTGTTCGTGAATAATTGCGGCATCAATTGCGAGGTGTTGAATTTGCGCTTTGAGCGATTTGGCGCGTTTGCCAAGAACTTCAAAATTGATCGATTGATTGGGAGTGCGATCGACTTCTGCCTCCATGTAGCCCTTGGCTTTTTTGTCCCGCACAATTTGTTGTAATTTCGTTTGTGCCTTGGCGACATTGCCGCAAGCGTAGGAGTGGGTTTGTCCCTTGTAATTCACTCGCCCATATTTCGCGAAGACTGTGCCATTGGGTAAAACATAACCTTGCCAAAACTTGTTGTGATTGCTAAGGCTGTCTACGCAAATCAGATGAACCGAAGCGATCGCACTCGAAAGATCTGGAAACTGATCGGAAGTCATGACAAATTTCCTCAAATGTTTGACAAATTTTCTTGTGCTTGGAAACTGCCGCAATTCACAATGTCGAATTCCATCTGCGCGGGTTGCCGATGAACTCTGATTTGAGGCTGACGCGGCTGAAAATCAGGAGATAGATTTCGATGAGGTTTTTGATGACTGGTTTCAACTTGGTAATATGCAATGCAGCGATCGACAAATTGGCAATTCACACAAATACACATCGCAGCCTCCTAGTTTTCTTCCCAAACGACAGTGCGATCGCTTTCAATTTGCTCCTCGATCTCCGGTGCAACACATAATGCTTGTCCGTTTCGTGCCCAACGATCGAGGGCTGCAAGTTCTTCAGCATCACCTAGGGATCGCGGTGGTTTGCGTTCAATTTGCGCGTGGAGATCTTCGATCGTGACTTGTCCAGGTCGGCGTTGAGCATAGGCTTGAGCCGCACAAGCAAACACGATGTCGTGAATTTCGCTTCCGGTATACCGCTCGGTGTGACGGGCAAGCGGTTCGATTAAGGCTTGAACGGCTGGATTTTCGAGATCAGCATTAGGACTCAGCAATTTGTAGCGTTGCATCTGAACTTGGAAGATTTCACGACGAGCCGCTAAATTTGGTAATGGAACGTGATACACCTCAGAGAATCGCCGTAAAAGTTCTGGTTTGAAACATCCGGGACGGTTTGCCGTTGCTGCTACGAAGACTGCTGAGGTATGTTCTTGAAACCATTGCAGGAAGTAGCCAAACATCCGTTTTGTTGTCCCGCCATCAGATTCGCTGCCCGTTCCACCATCGAACATTTTGTCCATTTCATCAATGAACAGAATCGAGGGAGCCATTGCTTCGGCTGCTGCGATCGTTTGTCTGAGATTTTCCTCTGATGCTCCAAGTTCTTTTTGCACGAGCTTACTGGTATCGAGGATCAGAATCGGCAGTCCCCATTCTTTTGCAAGACACTTAATTCCGAGTGTTTTACCCGTTCCACCGTAGCCTACGAGTAAAACACCTCGCGGAAAAGGTAGATTCCAGCTTTCCTGTGCTTCTGGCTCTAGAAGTGCCGCTTGTGTGATTGCCCAAGATTGCAGCACGGGCATTCCTTTCACTGGAACATCGGGTGCTTTGGCATATTGAATTCCGCGTGCTGCAAACTGTTGCTTTTTGATTTCGAGAATGTCATCGATCGACTGTGCTTCGAGCCGTTTACGCTTGATTGCAACCAGTTGAATCGCGTCGTCTATGCCTTCGGGAGTCATGCCGAGCAATGCGCGAATGAGACGTTTGCGATCGTCTTCGGACAAGTGCACTTCAAACGATTGAGCTTGAGCTTTAGCACTGCGTTGAAGGGCTTTGAGCCTGTGTTCAAAGATTGCCTCGGCTTCCGTCGCTAAGGGTAAGGGATTTTGCATATCCACCACCAGATCTTGGAAAATTGGCGGTGTTCGCAAACCATCGTGCAAAATGATCAAGGAGTTTTGCGATCGCTTCAGCAAATTAAACACACGTACCGACAGTCTCACAAAAGCGGGATTTGAGTCCCTAGCTGCAATGTAGCGGTAAAGATCTCGTAGCACAAATAGAGTCGGGCGAGATTGTTGATCGGATTCACCTTTAGCTTGAGTTTGACAAGCAGATTCGATGTAGCGCAACACCGCTTCAACCATGTGGAGATTTGTCGCGATTTTCACGCCTGGGACAGCAACCACTCCGGTGAGTTGTTTGCCTTTGTACTGCGGGGTCAGCGTTTCAAGTCCACTCACGCCTAGCGACGCATCCCAGTGAAGCACCTGTAAGTTCTTCGGGATGGCATACTCTGTGACGAGCGATCGCAAAATGAGATCCGGTTCCGACGCAGTTCGGGTATCGATCGCGATCGTAGACATTTTGGCGTTGAAATACAGCTTCAGTTGCGCGACATCGAATGCCATTATTACCAGCCTCCAATCGAGATATCAGTGTTCACTTGAACGGGTTGTTCGTGGTATTCGGGTTTCAGTTCCACTTCGGTTTCACCCAGTTGAGTTAACGGCTTTGTCAGTTGGGTACAGCTTGCTCCTTGATGCCCCACGACTTCGACTTTCATAGCTTGTCCCCGTTTGCGGACAATTTTGATCTGAGTCATTGATCTACCTCCAATGAATTACCAAGCACTGCCAACGGTTTCGCTTGAGATCTGAACAACTTGGGTCAGCGTCGTTTCGATCGAGCCATCGTCTAGTACGACATCTTCACGAGTCCAAAGATGTGCCGGATAGTCATGCTGAATCACTGCTTCGTCATGGTGAAACTGCACTTCTTCACGAAAATGCTCGATCGGGCTGAGGGTGCGTTTTTGGCGTTGCGTTCTCGGAAAGGCTAAACCGAGCGCATTTTGGTTAAAGTCCCAAGCGTCAGCCACAAGCGCGAAGCATTCCTGCTGCTCATTCCATCGGAAACCGACATCCAACTGTGCTTGACGTTGGGGGGTGTGCAGATGTTGGCGACGAATGATGATTTCGGCTTGGGCTTGATTGCGTCGATCGTAGTCGCTAATTAGTTCAGTCGGATGGTCATGAACTTCAACTTCGGCAGCAATGCCTTTTTCAGTCAGTAATGCTCTCAGTCCTTCGATCAGAGCATCTCGGTTGTTCAGTTGAGTGCGAATCGTTGCAAAGTGGCTCATAGTTACTCTTCCAATTTGAATGGTTACTCGCCGAATACGACCCAATCGGATCGATCAATGCCCTCTGACTCAATACGATCGAGGTCTGGAGTTTGAAGTTTTACTTCGAGATCGGCTAACAAATTGCTGGCTTGCGATCGCAGCAAATCATGTTCAGAACGCTGATTTGTTGCAGTTGATTGAACTTGATTTAAGTGAGTCAGTACCTCCGCAAGTGAGTGATCATGCTCAGACAAAACAGCAGCACTTTCTGCCAAACTTTGAAACTGTTGCTTGAGTCCAGTTGGAAGTTTGCCAGGGCAGTAGTCTTTGTTCAGAAGCTTTCGCAAGTTGTGAATGAGCAGTTTGAGAATTTGACTCCGTAGCTCAACGATCTTTTGATCGATCGCACTTCTAATCTGTTGCTGTTGATAGCTGAATGCCTGCTGTAAAGCATTCAGTTCTGCATTTGCCTGAGCTTGTGCAATTTGAATTTCCGTTTCTGCTTTTTGCTGTTCTGCTTGAGATTGAGTCAGCATTAATTGCGCTTGCGATCGTTCTAGTTCCAATTGCTTCAGGGCTGTATCACGTTGAACTGCATCTTGAAAGCTTTCAAGGCGGAATGGACCTTTCAGTTGAACACCGAATCGCTGCTGAATTTTCTCGATTTTGGGATAGCGTCTTGCATAGACTTCTAATCGACGCTGAGTTTGCTCATCGCACAATTGGCCTGCCGCAATCATCGGCTGAATTTCCTCACGCAACCACCGTTCTTTTGACGATCGATAAGCTGCCAAAACCTGATTGAGCTTTTCGACACTCAGCCCTTGCAACGCTCGAAATCGATCAATAAAGTGACCAAAACTAGAACCAGGAATCGCACGATACGGGAGTAGATCGATCGTGCATTCAGCATAGATTTTGCGCCGTTCTTCAGTGAGATCTGCGATCGCTTGCTTCAGTTCTTCAAAGACCTTGATTTGTGGCGGTTTTGCTTTACGCCCTAATGCTCGCCATGCAATCAGAACTTCGCTAGGTGGGGCGAAGTCTTCGACATCGATCGCAGCAACTCGTGAGTCACCGCCACAGATTTTGATCTCTGCGTAATACATTCGCTCCTCGTGAAACAGACGTAAATCTCGTTCGATCGTCCGAATTGTGAAACCAGTCGGTGCTTTGGAAGTTTTAGCAGTCGAAGCAGGCTGTGATTCTGCAACAGGTTGAGTTTGCGAAGGCGGGTCGAGAATTAGCATGGCTAAATCCTGAAACACATCGCACTGCTGCTGTGCAGAATGAATCATTACTTTGGTTTTTCTGTTCTTAGAATACTTCTATTGTCTGGATAAATCAATACAAATGAACTATATTAATTTTCTTCTTATCATTAGGATTTCGAGTGCGAGATTGCTTCGGCTATGATTCTCATAAGGTAGAGCTTCTGCTTTGTTGCATTGAGAGGAAATCTAGATGCCTGCGATCGACAAACTTGAAATCAGGATTGCGGATATTACGAAGCTCGAAGTCGATGTGATCGTGAATGCTGCAAATACATCTCTCTTGGGTGGCGGTGGCGTGGATGGGGCAATTCATCGCGTCGCAGGTTCACAACTCCTCGAAGAATGTCGAATGCTTAGAGGCTGTAAAACTGGACAAGCCAAGATTACCGAAGGCTATCAGCTACCCGCAAAGTTTGTGATTCATACGGTCGGCCCGGTTTGGCAAGATGGCACGCAAGGAGAACCCGAACTACTGGCTTCTTGCTACCGTGAAAGCTTGAAATTGGCAACTCTGCATCACGTGAGAACGATTGCATTTCCAGCGATTAGCTGCGGTATTTATGGCTATCCCATCGAGCAAGCTTGTACGATCGCGATTTGTGAAGTAGTCAGCTTTCTGCAAGACAATGGCACGATCGAGAAAGTGATTTTCGCGTGCTTCAGTCCCGAAGTTCAGGCTGCTTATCAAACGGCTTTGACTACGATCGAGTAACTGGCACATCTTTTCAGTTTTGAGAAACGGCGGCAGCTATAACAAAGCATCCTCGCTTCTCAGATCATCTGTGAGATTTTATGCAAATCTTTCTCTGTTTGATTTTGTTACTGATCTCCTTGGCGTTTCCCTTCGCTTTGCATGGTCAATCTGCAACGCCAGAATTTGAATCTTATCTGATTAATGGCAAGTTCCGAGCAGGTGAAACTGCGCTGCTGACGAAATTACAACAAACCCCCAACGACGATCGCACTCGCTTCAGTGTCGGTATACTGCAATTGATGGACGGAACAGAACGACTGATGCAGTCGCTCTATCGCTATGGACTCCGCCAAAATACCTTCACTAGCTTTTTTCCGATTCTGCGTCTACCTGTCCCAACCAATCCCAATCCGCAAACTGTCAACTATGAAGAGACGCGGCAGATACTTCAGACCTTGCTGACTGATCTTGCAAAAGTACGATCAACGCTTGATCCGATTCAAGATCCCACCATCAAGCTGCCGATCCGACTGGGACTAACCCGAATGGACTTCAATGGGGATGGCAAGCTCGACAATACTGAATCCTTCTGGAATGTTCTCACTCGCATCACCGGAATTCGAGCGACTGAGCAAACTGCAGAAGCTTTTACGATCAACTTCGATGCCGGAGATGTGGCTTGGCTGCGGGGATACTGCAACTTATTAGCCGCGATCGGGGAAACAGTTCTCGCCTACGATGAGCAGCAATTGTTTGATGCAACGGCACATCTAATGTTCACCAAACCACAAACTCCTTATCCGTTTCTAGCAAACGGTCGTAAGGTGTTTCAGTACGGCGACAATCTCGATCTGGTCGATGTTGTTGCATTCTTTCATCTGATCAATTTTCCGGTTCTGGAGCCACAGCGACTGACAACTGCACTACAGCATCTACAAACCACACTGGCGCTCAGTCGCGACTCTTGGAGGCTGATTGTCGCGGAGAAAGATAACGATCGAGAATGGTTGCCGAATCCGAAGCAGAAGGGTGTGATTCCTAATGCTGTCGTGACCCAAGCGATGATTGATAGCTGGCTCAGTTTTGTCGGTGAGTCGGAAGAATTATTAGCGGGCAAAAAACTCGTTCCATTCTGGAGATCGCGTGAAGTTCGAGGGATCAATCTCAACAAAGTGTTTACGCAGCCGCGCAACTTAGACTTAGTGCTATGGGTACAAGGCACTGCACCTGCGCCCTACCTGGAACTAGGTAAGCAGACCGATGCTAATATTTGGCAACAACTTCTATCTGTGTTTGGTGGACGCTTTTTCGGCTTCGCGGCTTGGTTCAACTAGCAAAAACGAGTCTCAAGCTTTAATTTGATAGCGAGAAGGATTCTCCTGCACTTTCTCATAAATGCCTTGGTGGGAACCTCTTCCGAGAATTAGGGCAACACTCTTTCGAGCAGTTTTCAGATCCGCTTCTTTCACCGATTGATACAGCGAGCCGATCACGTCATCGGTGGTCATTGGCTCACTTGCCCCCTGCATGATTTGCTGCACTGCCTGTGTCGGTGTCATTGATTTGAAGGTACGCTTGAGGGTCAAAGATTGTGTGGTCGCAGTAGACTTTGATTCCTTCGGCTCTGATGCGACTTCAACGGGCTTCGCTTTTGCGGCAGCTTTCTGAGATTTGGGTGCTGCTTTGGGCTTAGATTGTGTAGGTGCTTTTTTGCTGTTACTTGCTGTCTCAGTAGGGCTATCACTTCCCAATAAATGGTTGATCTGTTGTAATGTCTGATCAATCTCGGCGGTTGCCTGTGTGACAGCCGCTTCAATAATTGCATCGCGTTCGTTGATTAAGCGATCGCGTTCCTGCTCAAGTTTTGCTCTGGTGTCTTCTGCCAAAATTGAAAATGCCATGATTGAATTGCCCTCACACTACAACAAAAAGCCATTGTACTCGTGAGTGATTCTTTTATTGAAAAAATTTCTAAAACCTTATTCCTCTATCTTCAGAAGCATTTTGAAGGGATTGCCTATGGTTGATCACAAATTTCAAATACCAGCAAGTGCAGCACATTTGATGAACTGCTCGAACTTGATTTAATTTCAAACTCTGTGTGCAAAATTGCATTCAGACAATTACATAAGCGATCGGTTGATGTACTTCCCAGCATTTGGCGCAAAAAGTAGACTTGATTAGGATTGCGAATCTCAGCGATTTGGGCGATCTGAGCATTGTTATGTTGTCCTGCTTCAATCAGCGATCGGACATAAAGCCACAGTCGAAATCGATTTGCTAACGTCCGAATGATTTTGAGAACAGGTTCATTCAGGGTCATCAATTGTGCCAATAGTTGCAAAGCTTTTTCTCGATTGCTCTCCAGCAGGGCTTGAGCAAGATCAAGCGCGGTTGCTGTCGTTGAAGTGATTAAGTTTCCAACGACAGCCGGGATTAGCTGAGTGTCATCGCCGTTGCTGTAAAGAACGAGCGTTTCGAGTGCATGGTGTAAAGCGCGAGAATCGTTCCCGATCGCTTGCTGAAGAACTTGAATCGTATCTGAACGAAGCCTTAAACCGAATTGGATTGCAGTAGTTTGAATCCATTGATGAATCTGGTCAGTTTGCCAGGGTGGGAGGCGATCGAACTTTTGGATCTGGGTGCATTGCTTGAATAATTGAGTTGGTGCATCAGAACTGCTGAAGATCAGATGTGTTGTGCTTAGCGGAGCGGCTAAGACTCCTTTGAGCAACGGGTAGAGCGCGTGACCGAATGCAATGGCAGGGAAGTTTCGCACCCAAATAAAACGATCTCCAGACCCGAATGGTCGAGTCAACGCAGTTTCGAGCGCTTGGCGTAGCTCACGATCTTTTGACTCTCGGACAATAGAACTATTGAGAGAATTAATATCGAGCGACTGTTTGAGCGTATAGATGGCTTGCTCGATTGCAAACTCATCATTGCCATAAAAGTAGTAACCTGGCATGGTTCACCGATTCATAAACTGCGCGAGCGTTTGCGGGGAGTTATACCGAGTTTGAGTGGTTCCTGTCTCCAAATCAAAATACGTTGCCCATTTCTTTAACTGTCCAAATAACAGTCGATTGAGGTAGTCAGATGCGATCGCGGCACACATTCCGTTAACTGATTGAGATTGAGCATTCAGTATGGCAATCTCCGCGCAACTCATTGGTGCATGGGTTAGCTGCTCTAGTCTAGGCAGAAGGATCTCAGGATGTACCAGAGCCGGGGATGGCAGTGTAAGACAGTGCGAAGGGGTTTGAAATGCCCATCTCAGATGATTTGGTGTAGGAGCGCTGCCTAGTAAGATTTGCCCGGATTCTCGATGATTACCCAAATCTAGCCACCAGCGTTTCGGCAAATCAGAGGAAGAGTTTTGATTTAGAGATTGTGCGATCTCACTTCGAGCAGGTCCGTCGTCCACACAGCCAATCAGGAAAATCAGCCAGTTATAATATCCTTGGAGTAGGTCAGCATTGAAAAGTGTTGGATAAGCATGAATTTCAACTCCCCACAGCAATGAGTAACGAGCCGTCAGAACTTGAGCTTTATTCAGTCCAACTTCCGCATCACTAAACCGCTGCCTGGGAATGTTTTTGATTTCAACAGCTTGCGGATCAATAAACAAAGCTTGAGCGCGTTTTCCTTGCTGTGTTAGTAATCGGCAAAACCTGGCGATCGTTTCTGCCATGTATGAGCCATTGCCACCGCATCCAATGAGAACCAGTAATACTCGGTCAAATTCGCCAAGCCAAATCGGTTTAGCTTCTAGATAGTCAGTGTTGATAATGTGCATGAGCGTTACCTAAAACTCTGAAACCTCGAAAACCCAATGCGCTGGAATTGACCAAAACATTCCATCAATGCCAACACGAGTAATCAACTTGGGAACTGTATCCACGTCCGCTAAGATGGCAAAAATCCGAAAGCCTGTCGCGATTTGAGTGTCATCGGCTGAAAAGGTCGTTGCATTTGGCGGATGGCTATGAACCTCGATCGTCGCTGTCTGATAATCATTGTCGGATGCTTCAGAGAGAATTGGCTGAACTGAATTGCGAGTCTGTATCTGAGACGGTACAGTTAATTTCCATTCATCCTGGCTCCAATGAAAATAGAATAGCGTTTCGACGAAGGGGCGAGGAGAGTTTGCAATTCCAATCATTTGAGTAACTAAATTTGCACTAATCCGAGGACGACGAAGCGTAAGGCGTGGTGCGATTGATTTCAGCCCTGGAATCAAGAGCGATTGAACTAGAATGATTGCGCTGAAGTCAGGTCGTTCAGCACGGATAAAAATACCGTTGCCTGCAATTAGGTAATCTCGAATGCTGCCATAGTGTTGAGGTAAGCTATCTTGATGAATAAAGTGATAGCCGATCAGTGAGTGAGTCATAGTTGCCAAGAATGGGGTGAGTGATTCAAAATAGCGTGACAAGCCTCGTCACAAGTTTTCCAAGTGCAAGGGCATAGATCATTCAGGGGATATTTCCGTTTCGTTGAGTTCGCGATCTTCCACAACTGCCATCGAATATCTTCAGATTGCTTTGATTTACCGTTTGTTTGATGGCTGTTGAAAAGTCCCTCCCACCACGTTTGCCAAATTCGATCAATCGTTTGAGAATTTGCGAACGGTTTTTCATTCTGCCCAAAACACAGCAGTCCGTTACTTGCTGCATTCGGGAGTGGAGGCTGATAAAGTGAAATCGTGGGTTCAAAGCTCTGTTTGATCGCCCAAAGGTAGACTTGAGCCTCGATCGCACACAAAACGAATCCAGGTAGCGGTATTGTCAAGGTAACACGCTCTTGATCGACAGGACGAAATTGAGAATCCAGGAGCAGGGTTAGTGTGTAGCGTTGAGGTGGATGCACTTGAATCAGCCAGTGTCGATCGCCCATTTTTCCAAGTCGCACAACATTGGATGAAAGCCAACCGCTATCTTCTTCTTGATGATCAAATGCAAGCTTAACGGCTGATGGGCTGATCACTTTATACTGATGTTCGCCTTTCTTGCCGCGATAATGATAAAGCAGTTGATCCTCAGCAAAGATGATTTCTGCCTGAGCATTGATAAGCGGACGCGGGACATCAGCTAGTAATTCAGGAATTAGATTGGATGAAATGGTCATATTGCTATTTGGAGGTAATCATCTAAATTCATGCCTAATTGACCAATTCTGATTTAGCTCTGATGCAGTCATAATTTTGATATTGGGAACTGCCGGAATTGATTTTGCTGACTGGTTCCAGAGTTCTATCAGTTGAATCAGCCGAGCAGGGCGCTCTGTGAGCCAATCGACTAAAACTTGAACGTGTTGCTGAGCCTGAATTGCTCTACGATAGTAATAAGTTAGCTCCTCGATCGCTTCTACACTCCACGTCCAAAAATCGACATATTCATAATCGTGATTGTCAATGAATGGATTGTTAGTATCGCGATCAAACATCTGAACTGCAAGGTGAAAATAGTTTAGTGGCTCGGGCATTGATTCACAATTGAGCTTGAATTTTTGCCAGTCAATTTGGCTCGGTGAGATCGGAGCCAAAAGCGGAACTGCGAAAAATGTTTGCTCAACCATGTCCCACTCGACCTGCTCGGACAGTCCTAGCAAGAGTTTTTCTAGGATATCAAGCTCCTCCCATTCATACTCGTCGTACCAATAGTCAGGTGTGATTGAGTAGATCGGAATGCCAGTACATAGACCTTCATCACCATCAACAGGTAGGTAAAAAAGTCGATCGTGAATCAATGCAAAAAACTCCAGTTCTTCCTCACTGTGCTGCTCAGACTCCCAGTAACGCCTTGCAGTACTCAGACGAAATTCAAATGGGAAGAAATGCTGATAGAGAAAACGCAGCTTGAGGTGTAACTCAGCCGTTTCTAAATAGCTTAGAGCAATGTCTGGATCAACAACCATTGCTCTGAGCCAATCCAGTTCATGCCCATAAAGTGACGGAATTGGCAAAATGGGAAGAACGGTTTGAACTGTGGGAGGCGGGTAAGACATCGCTTAAAAGCCAGAGAATGGTCGAGATAGAGGTAAGGGCGTTCTGCGATCGAGTTGACTCAATGCAGTTTGAATCGTTCTTTGCTCGATCTCGCCCTCGTGCATGGCTTGGCGAATGTTTTCTTGCATCATGAGTAAACACTCCGGAGTGAGAGCATTTTGCCAGTTTTGATAGCGGAGTTGCAGATAAAGTGCGATCGCTGGATTTTGATGAGCAGGAGCCTCTTCCAAAATTTGCCGAATTGCAGCAAGTGACGCTCCATTTTGCCCAGCCTGCTTGATCAAAGTAATTGTGCCATCTTCGTTTCGTTGAACTTTAGCAGTTCGGGCGCTGGCAATTCCATAGGCGCTGAGGGTGCTTTTGAGAGCTTCGTCATTGTTCGCGATCGCGGCTGGAAGTTGAATCGCTGAACGATCGCCATCGTAGAACACTGAAATTGTTGGCTCTGTAGATTCGTTTGGTGTCGTCATGATGGTAAGTCAAATAAACTGCGCTGTGTCCCTTTCACTTCCTTGGCTGGGGTTAGCTTTTTGCTCGATTCTATATGCTCAGGGCGTTGGTTGAAGGACGAGGATTTCTGTTTTGCAGTTGGGTCTAGCTTGGGTTTAGCAGCTTCGGCGTTTGCTCGATCGATTTGGCGTTGAGCAAGAACTTGTCCGTATTCAGAAATCCAAGTTGGAAGATGCGATCGCACCTCATCCAATTGGTTTTCTCGAAACATTGGAAGCAAGTGAGCCACTTCATCAGGACTGTGAATTCCAGGCAGAATGAGTCGCCCATTTGGATCTTGATCATCAGGCAAGAGTGTGAAGGTAAGAAATAGCAGTGAGGGCAGAGAATCAGCATTTTCAGGCTCGGTTGAAGTAGTTAGTTCTCTCGAATCTGAGCCATTCACATCTGGCTCAGTCGGCGGAATTGAATCATCTGTTGAAGAAGTCATAGGCATTGAGAAAGCTATTTATTGAGAAAGTACTGTTGAAGGTTTGGATTACGCTGGAGAATTTTCTTAGCTTTAGCTTCAATTTGACGAATGCGCTCACGAGTTAGATTGAGAATTTGCCCAATCTGCTCAAGTGTCATCGGATCGCTATCTAGCCCAAGCCTTAGTCGTATTACAGTTTGCTGCTTTTGGGTTAAGCCTTCCAGTGCTTGTTCGATCGAGTCGCGCAGAAGCATTCGATCAACAGATTCTATTGGTGTTTCATAGGCTGACGTGTCGATTTGCTCATCAATGAAATTGATTAATGGATCATCCGAATCAGAATTAATGGGACGATCGAGAGAATCAATCGATTGAAACGTTTCCTGTAGCTTGGTTAATTGCTCGATCGACACTTCGAGTTCAGCGGCGAGTTCTTCTCGCGTTGGGCTACGACTAAGGCGAATTGTTAGCTGTTGATGAACCTTGTGCATCTGATGCCACTTTTCATGGAGGTGAACCGGAATACGAACAGAACGCCCGTTGTCCATTACCTCACGCGCAATAAATTGCCGCACCCACCAGACCGCATAGGTTGAGAATTTGTAGCCCAGTTTTGGATCAAACTTTTCAGCTGCACGATCGAGTCCAATTCTGCCAGCTTGCATTAAGTCTAAAAAATCTTCTGTGCTGTAATGCAAGCGGCGTTTTTTAATGACTGACACTACAAGGCGTAAGTTGTGCTGGATCATTTTCGATTTAGCACGATTGCCCTTTCGCAGAATTGCTTGAATCTCAGTAGTAGAGATTTGCAGTGCCTGAGATAATTCATTCAACGTTGGTTCGCGATCGAGTGATTGAACGAGAGCTTGCTTTCGAGTGAGGATTGTCATCATCTGCTGAATTTGAGTGCCGTATTCTTGCTCTTCGTCTTCTGTCAGTAGGGGGTATTGACCCATTTGATTCAAATAATCTCGAATCGAACTGAAGTTAGGAGTCATAGGACAGTTACTAGATTTCGACGGGCATCAGTAGAAAAGTCAACCTGGGTTGGTCAGCAGCACTCTCAGGTGCAGCAATCAGAAGCGGTGACTTTTCAGCAATGATGTGGAGCTTGGCTTCGGTATGGTTGAGTTTTTGGATCACTCGCTGAAGGTTAGCTGCATTAAGGTGTGTGGTCAAAGAAGCTCCATTGATTTGTCCAGAGATTGATTCGCAGTGCCCACCGCTTGCAGATTTGCTTTCTGTATCAAGTCCGGTTGAAGTTGCCGTAAATTTAACCACTCTTGTATTAATGCTCGTAACCATAACTAGATGGCGGTCTAAACAACTAATGATCTGGCTTTGATCAATCGTGACGGTGGTTTGCACTTGCTGTCTCAGATTGCTCAAAATATTGCGATAGTTTGAAAAATTTCCTTCTAACACTCGAACAGTCAGGCTATGATGCGCGTTATTCTCACCGTAGCGAAAGCGAACGATTGAGGTTGGCGCTTGCTTGGATTTTTCAAGCTCGATCGCGACTGTTTCGCTGACATTGAGATCTAAAAGTTCAGAGAGTTTCGTTAGGGCATCGGCTCGAACAATGAAATTAAAGTCTGGTGTTTCTTGTTCTAGTGTAGTCGTTTGATACAGCCCCAAAACGTGACCATCTGCCGCACACAAGCTGAAACAAATTTGTTCAGACTGTTTCCATAGTTGAATTTGAACGCCGTGATGGGGTGTTTGGCTTTCATCTTTGGAAGCGCACATTGAGATCGCTCGAATCGATCGTTGAAATTCTCTCGCATTCAGTTCGTAAAGCTCAATGGTGCCATCGGGTTCAGGCAGCTTTGGATAATGAGTCGCGGGTTTAGCAGGAATTTCGCTGTGCGCGATCGCGCTCAGTAATCGAAGTTGAGTCATCCCAGGCGCGACTTCCAGCGTAATCGCAGTCTTTGGCGTTTTCTCGATCAGACTGGAAAACTGTAATGGCGGAACGAGTAACTTACCCGATTGTGCGACATTCGCAGGTAGACAAACGCGCATTCCAATCTTCAGATCAAATCCTTGTAGAAAAAGCTGCTGAGTGTCGGCACAAGCTTCGATGACCAAGTACTTGAGTTCTGGATTCGTTCCTTGAGAAGGGACAGCTTTAACAACCAACTGGGTTAGTTCTGAAAGCGTTGCTTGTTGCACGGTTGCTAATCGCCCTTCGGGGATTGCTGGTTGCGCTTCAACAATAGGTGCTTCTACTTCTACTGGCTTGGTTTTAGCCGCCGTTGATTTAGTTGATTTACGCTTTGTGGTTCGAGTCATGAGAGCTTTCCTTGAAATAAGATGAGTGTGAAAAACGAACAGCTTTTTGAACTTGTCGATCGCAGCCTGCCTCACCGAGATAGCGGTAAATGGCAGGCATGGAATACCGAATCGAAACACTGTGAGAGTGACTATTGAGAATGCGCTGAATCCTTGCTGCATCTAGCTCTAATCGCTGTCCTACGCTCTGACAGAATGTGTCAGCCGATGGAGCTAAACGGTAGGGATAGTTTTGCAGCCAGTTCTCCCAGCCGAAAACTTCTCGTGTGATCGAGCAGAGAACATCGCTTCTTTGCCCAACTGGAATTTCGTTCAATTGTTGAAGTAGAAATTTCACCCGCTGGCAAATTAGGTGTTCGATCGCAATGGGATGATCAGTTAATGATGAAAAGATATTCAAAGGCTCGATCGCCCGTAGTGTTTGCGTTGTCTGAGTTCGAGCAAAGATGCTAATGCTATCAAGTGATTCGATTTGAATCGGCATGACTCGCTGAATCGATTGATATTGCCCATTTTTTCCCTGAGTTGGTGCTAATACAATGATTTTTCCTTCACCGATTAGCTCACCAGCTTGAAAGCTTTCTGGTTGAAAAGCAAAGTTAGAAAAAACGGGCAATGAATTGCAGCGCACTCCAATATGCCAACCCTGACTCTGGCTGATTTCGATGAAGGTCAATTTGAGACAGGGTGCAAACTCTAGATAGGCTTCTAGAATTGTTCGACAGTCTTCGATCGATTGAAACCGATGCACATCGAAATCAAGCCAAACGGTGTTATTCCATCCTCCCATCGTGGCGATTCCCGTTCTCGGATCGCAAAACCAGCGCTTGATTTCGCTGGAACTGGGGAGGCGATGCTGAAAGTCCTGATGTTTAATCAATCGTGGATGTCCGTTGGAATTGAGGTAAGAAGGATTTTTTCCAGTGAACCGAGGAAGTGGTTCTGTGTTTGGGATGATCGGCAGCTTTGGATACTGGTGTGGGTCGTGGTAGGGTGCGATCGGGAGCGGCGGATAACCGTGATCGAGGAGCCATATGATCGTGTCATTGATACCAGGATTAGGACTGTAGCGATCGCCAAAATAGGACATGGATTTGGAAGTAAACTAAGCAGCCAGAGCAACTGCATCCATCTGAGCTTCGGTCATCAGCCCCAGAGCTTCATTCAGTTGCTCTTGCCGTTCCAGTGCAGCTTTGAGAGCGTCCGCTTTCTCAAAGGATTGTCCAAAGAGCGGATGAATTTGTTCAAGTTCTGCGGTTAGCATCTGTAGAGTTTGATGACAGGTTTGAATTGCTCTTGTGATTTGGTCAGGACAATGTTCTAATGCTTGAAGTGTTCCTTTGGCGGTTTCTCGAACTTCCGTTTCATAGCTTCGTTCTCCTTGTAAGCGTAGGATAGTAGACTGAAAGATAGGTTCATGCTCGATCCATAATTCAAATCCAGCAAAAGAGCCGATCGCTCGTTTAGCAGCACGTCTACTTTGGGTCAAATCGGCTGCAATATCGTGTAGGGCTTGAGCCGCTTCACTTCGTTTGGTGTAGGGAATTTGAGAACCATTGAGCATCAGTTGAAAGGCTTCTCCTTGTGTTGGAATCAGTGTTTGCACATCGTGCTGGTAGGCGTTGAGAGCCTGTTGAACGCTCGCGATTTGGTGAGGGAGTTGATCGAGTTGTTGAGCGATCGCAATTTGTGTTCCTTGCCAATCTTGCTCCTCAATCAATAGTTTTTGGATTTGGTTATCCAACTCTACTTTTTCTAACAATCGTCGATCTCCGGTTGCCGTCGCCATGAGCAAGCTAAAATCGAGCGTCGTTTCGTCAATGTCCTCGATCGTTCTTACAGTTTCATCAGTTTGATACAGTCCTTCCTCGATAAACCGAGCTTTGCGGACATTGACTTCATAAAGGTATGAATCCGGTGAAAGTCCTTGAATTTGCTTATTCTCTTCGTTCTGGTAAGGCTTGCCTGTCGTGATATAGGAAACGATTTCGACCTCTGAGTGCATATTGCCGGGTCGGAGAATGCGTCCGTCACGCTGCCAGCGATCAGTCGGACGAAGTGGACAATCCAAATGCCGCAGCACCTTGAGGCGGTCTGGAATTTGAGTTCCGGCTCCGATCGTCGGCGTACTGCCACAGAGAATTCGGACATCGCCTTGGCGCACTCGGCGAAACAGTTGAGCTTTCTGCTCGTCAGTAGTTGCATCTTGAGCAAAGGCAAGTTCATGTTCTGGAATGCCACGATCGATTAAACGACGCTTCAGATACGGGTGAATAAACCCGTGACCAATATCGACAAACAGCAATTGAGTACATCGCTCTGTCTGTGTTTCGACCCAGGTTTGATAGGTATCTTCGATGAATTGCTCCAACTTGCTGTGTTCGTTTGCTAAGGTTGCAATTTCGACATCATCTAGAAATTGGCGTAACACCGAGCTTGGTAGACAGCGTAGATCAATGACACCTTGTTTGACGTGAGTGGTGATGAGTGGATAGTTATCTGTTTTGGATCGCCGCCCCTGAAGTTTTTTCGCTCGTGCTGCAATGTAATCGAAAAACTTCAATTGTGCGGCTGTTGCGGGAATCTCAGCCGTTTGATAATTTGGCCTCGGCTTTTCAATATCGAGTTGCGACTCAGTAACGATGTCTGCGACTAATAGCCAAAGTTCTCGAAACTCAGGTAAATTTGACCAACTAGATAAGCGTGTCTTGATCTCAAGTGTTGTCGCTGCGGTGATTTCAGCAGAAACTTTTGGTTCAGCAAACGTTGAGATGAATGAGTCAAAGTGACGAATCCCTCTGGCTTTAAGAACTTGCGGGCAGAGATAAACCAAGTTCACCCAACTTTGTCCGAGTGTGTTTTGAATCGGGGTTGCCGTTAGAAGAACTAAGCCTTTGTCTCGTCCGTGTAATTGAGCTAAATACTGAGTTTTGTAGTAGAGATCTGAAGCGCGATCGGAGTTAGAAGACGAAATTCCCAACACGCCCTGCATCTGTGTTTCGGTCGCCAAGCCTAAATAATCCTGGCTCTCATCCACCAGCAGTAAATCAATGCCTAAATCTTCCCAGTAAACGGTATTGTCGCGTTGCACTGAGTCGATGTGTTCTCGAATCTTCTCTTCTGTGCGATCGACTTTCTTCTCTAGCTGTTTCGCCGCTCGTTTCCCGCTACGCTTGCATTTGTCATCTTCGCTGCGAACGCGCTCAGTTTCATTTGCAATAATTGAATCAATTGTTTCGGTTCGCAGTCTCAGCATCTTGAATGCCGTTTGTGACATCACAATGAAGTCCCATTCTCCAGTTGCGGCACGAGAAACCAGTTCCTGCCGTTTTTTAGCCAAATCCAGATCACGAGTCGAAATCGTGAGAATTCGCAATCCTGGATAAATTTGTGCGGCTTCTGCTGCTTGCTGGAGAACGAGGTGATCTTTGACGACAAGAGCGGGTTTGGTGCATTGGTGGTGATGGCGCATTTCTTGGGCGGCAACGATCGCTATCGCTGTTTTCCCAGACCCAGTTGGGTACTGGATCAGGGTATTGCCGCTACTAATAATTCGCCAAATCGCATTCAGTTGATAAGCCCGTTTCGGATTGTAGAGACGATCTAGCCAGGTTGCTGAAACGCCTTGCAGCTTGCCTTTAAGATGAGTGCCGTCATATTGCCGACGACGCAAACAATTGAAGTCGCGATTATAGATTTCAACCAGTTCGGTGGCTCGCTTCCAATCTTGCCAAATCCAGCGCTTGAAGAGTTCTTTCAGACGTTCTTGTTTCAGCAAGGCTCGACGAGTTTCGTCCCGATTTTTGACTCGTGTATCCTTGTCGATCGTGTCATACACCGCAGGCAATTTCTGATTCAATGCCAGTTCAATCAAGCGAATTGCAGAAACACGGCTCGTTCCGTATTGTGAAGAAATCAAGGTGCTATTAGCGCCGCGATATTCAATCTTCCAATGGGCACTGTGAATCGAATGAGTCACCCGCAGCAACTTGGATGAGCTTGCTTCCTGAATTCCCAATGCTTCACGAATGAAGTCCTCAATCACCTCGACTGGAATCCAGGGAGAACCGAGACGGGCGTAGATTTGTCCTGCCTTTAGCGGCTTGGGTTGCACCTGCTTGAGTGCTTCAACGTTGACCAAGTAAGCAAGAGATTCCTGTGCAGCTGTGGCTGCTTGTTCTAGTTTAAGTCGGACATTGCCGCTCAAGTATTCTTCAGCGATAATCCAACTGTCAAGATCGGGATCGCGGAAAATGAGCGGTGTCGTTTCCGATTTCTGAAGCTCCGACACAATATCGGCTTCTGACTTGCGATACAACTCACTCATGTAGGCCAAATCGACAGCCCCACGATCGGCAAGTGAGTGAACGAGGGCTTCTGTTGCTGTTTTCACTTCGTCGATCGCAGGTACTCGAACTAGAGTGCGCTTGAAGAATAAATCGGCTTTTTCTGTTTCTTCTGGACGATCTGGATTCCAAACTTCTAACGCCAGCAGTAGCGGGTATTCTGGATCATCTCCAAACGCAAGTTCATTGCCCTGAGAATGCAGCCAGCCGTACTGCGTAATAAATTCGTCGTAGCGTTGGTTAAGAATGATTTGAGCTTGTTCTAGTTCGCGATCGTCATCTGATTCCCATTGAATATTCAGCACTTGTCGCACTGCATCGCGAATCTGAATCAGCCACCACAGCCGTCTACGCTTCATGCCTTTCACCGCTACTTGGCGAAGCTGCCCATCGCGGCATTGATAAGGCTGATCCCGATACCAGACGTAGGCGAATGGTTTGACCGAGGCTTGCAAATCTGGAGGAATGGGCAAAGAATCTCGTGAACTGGAACTGAGCGCAACGTGAAGGGGGCGCGATCGGTAAACATTTTCTGGTAGATCACGCAGAGCATAACTTAGCACCTCTGGCAAATTGGGATGAATCGGTTGGAGTGAGAGTCGAGGGCTGGCGTAGAGTTTATCGATCGCAAGTTCACCAAGTAGATGATTCGGATGAGTGTGAAAGTAGTGATTGAGCAAAAGCGGTTCCTGCGTTTCTGGATTCAGAATGGAGCTTTCGACTAAATCAATCCATTCTTCAGCGTTGCCATCTTCTCCCGGTGCAAGCGTTTGAAAAAACAGCAAATCTGCGGGGGCATCGGTATGACTGAAACTACGGAAAGCAGTCATCGGAAGTTTGAAAGCGCCTAACAGGCGAACTAAGCTGCTAATTCGTTCACGAAATGCTTGACTGCGTTTTGATTGCAGTGTGCCAACCGAAGTCAGAACGGCAATGATTCCACCGGGACGAACGGCTTGAATCGATCGCGCTAAACAATAGTTGTGCAACCCATCAAGCGACCAATTGACAAACTGCGGATCATAGGGCGTAACTTCCGAGTAAGGGACATTCCCAATACAGCCATCAAAATGATTGACAGCCAATCGAGTCCGTTCCAAAGCTTGAAGATAAACGGTTGCTTCTGGGTAGAGTCGCTGACAAATGCTGCCACTGATCGAATCAATCTCAACGCCCGTCCAACGGCATGACCAATCCGAGGGTGCGAGTCCGATAAATAGTCCTGTGCCAACCGTTGGTTCTAACCATTCTCCGCCATTGCAACCGAGTCGAATGAGTCCTTCATAAATGCACTGAGCGATTGCAGGCGGCGTATAGTAAGCTGTGGTCATTGTCCCCCGCATTTGAGCGAATTCTTCAGGAGTCAATAGCGCTTTCAGTTCAGTCGCCAGCTTTGCCCATTCTGATTTCGGTGGATCAACGAAAAGATCTGCACTCAGCCCAGACCCTAAATGAAGACATAGCTGGATTTGCTCATCGATCGTAGGAAGTCGATGAGCTGTCCGCAATTGTTTGAGAAGCTGAATGGCTTTGATATTATCCTTAACTTTTTGACGCTGAGAGCGAGTGAGTGAAAGTTGACTCAATAAGCGATCTTGTGGAATGCGAGTGGCAGATTGCAGCGATCGTGAAATTGAACCAGTAACATCATTCGTTTGAATCCAGGTAAATAAGTCTGTCATGATTGGTAGGACTAAAGAACACAAAGAAAAAGACTGACCAAAGTCAGCCTTAAGGGAATGAGGTGTTGGAAGTTTGTTGCAAATTATTCGATCGCGGCAGTTACTAGCTCTGGAGAACCATTTGCCATCAGTAGTTGATCCGCTTGCTGGCTCATTTGAGCTTGCAACTTCTGCCGCACTACTTCTGGGTCAAACGTGGACTTTACTCTTGGTCGGTAGTCGGGTACGTTTGAAAGCTGTCCACGTCCATTCAGCGTGTCTGCGTGATCTAAAGGCACTTGATTCGCAGCACGTTCCTGATACTGATCAAGCTGCTCTTGATTGATTGCCAGCAGGTAGGTACGCATCAGATTGCCGCGCTCAGTTTCAGTGAGATTGTGCGTGGTCGGAGGCTGTCCTGAGCCGACGCGATAGCTCGTTTTAGCGCGATCGATCACACAAGCTGCACCAAGCGATACCTCTTTGTCGTGACGTGCGATCGCATCCTTGAGAATCTTCTGAATCCGCTTCTTCAGCACCTTCGGAGCGTTACTGGCTTGATCTTCCAGCAGGCTCTCACGAGTTTCGAGTTGCGAGAGGTACTGTTCCTCGAACACCTCGGCAACGCCTTCCCAAGCAGGTGCGAAAATGTCCTCCCACAAACGTTGCTGATCGTATTCTGGGTAGAGGAACTTTCCGGTGTAGGGGTCTTTGCGTCCGCGTGTCCCTGGAATTTCGTAGTCCACCAGATCACCGTTTTGCAGGTGTAACCAGAATAATCGACGACGAGTGTACCGCCAAACGAGCGTACGGAAGCCGTAACAGAGCGATCGATACTCGTTATAGAGGGAATTGAGTTGATTTACCGCTTTAACGGAAACCCCGTGAGTGGGATCGAGCGCCAGCTTTCGAGCAAGGTCTTTGGAATCGCCATAATAAGACATTGAAGAAATTCCTTTATCTGAAGTTTCTATCTTTGTCGCTAGACAGTTTTTTACATACCAGAAGGACTTTTAATTTTTCTTTATTCCTTTCAATAAATATTTGTGATTACGAATATTTGCCTGAAGCAGAATTAGGTTGGCAACAGAGCGCATTTTAGGGTGACTGGTATGATGCAGATAAATTGACTGCATCAAGCGACAAGTTTCGATCAATTCTCCTCCAACAACAGTATGAACGCCGATTAGATTCTCGATGTACTCGATGAGCAGAGATAGGGAATCAATGCCACATCCCGTTGAAAGGATGTAAGGTAAGTAATTTGGATCAAGGGTTTGCAGTAGTTCTGTAACCTGAATCTTTTCAGTGGGATTGAACAAAACTGGAGGAAGAGTTGCCATAATCGATTGAAGGGTTAGGCGATTACTTGTTGAGTGCAATCGCCTCAAATAAGTCAGTTTGTCGCCCTCCAAAGCCAGTAGAAGGTTCAGCAGTAGGTTGCTGTACGACACTTACTGATTTGGTTGCAACTTCAGACTCTGGCAATAAAGCCATTTGTGAAGAAAGGTGCTGACATGGCGATTCCATGATGGCTGGAAGTTGCCATTGAGTTTTAGGCAATGAGGTAAGCAACCAGTCCCACACTAATTGTGCTTGGCAGTGTCGCGATAAATAAGTTCGAGTCTGCTCAAATTGATGGAAGATTTTGCTGCAACGAGATTGCTGCCAAGATTGGAATTGTAAGAAATTCAACAGCCATAGTTGCAGGCTAAAGTCGAGCGCTTGAATTTGCTGTGATAGAGAAAGGCAATCCCAAATGGGGCGATCGCTCCGATTCAGCATGTGAATTATGGTAGTTGGAATCTGCTGTGCATTTTTCCATGCTGCGATCGCTCGTCCAGGAGAGCCTTGAGCAAAGCGAATTAAATCTGGGTGCTTTAGTAGTTCTGGGCAAGACTCCTGTATAACCTGAGTGAGTAACTCAAAAGGCAACCGCTTGAAATGGATAGTTTGGCAACGAGAACGAATCGTTGGCAGTAGATGGTTTGAAGTCGGAGTAATCAGAATGAGAGTAGCGCGTCCGGGTTCTTCAAGAATCTTCAGAAGTGCATTCGCAGCCGCTTCGGTCATGGTTTCTGCTCCATCAATTACGACGAGCGATCGCGAGGCAAGTAGCGGAGGTTGCTGTAAGAGGGTAATAATTTGCCGAATTTGGTCAATGCGAATCTGCGATCGCGATTTAGCAGCCAGCCCATTCCGTTCAGCCTCAGAATGAGTATACTGATGCCCATCTTTTGTAAAAGTTGGCTCAATCCATAAAATGTCCGGGTGGGGCACATCTTGATGGCAGAGAAGTTGCTGAGACAACCATTGAGCTGCAAGTTTACGCCCTACCCCATCGAAACCAGTGAATAGATAAGCGGGGGCAAGCCGATTTTGGGTGATAGCAGCCTGTAGCTGTGTGATTGCGCTTGATTGCCCGATTGGTGGTTTGACAACAGACATCGATTTATCTCCCTAAGTGCAAAGTTGAACAGGAACGTGATAGCCGAGAACTTGCGATAATGCCTGCTCGATCTCGCTTTGATAATTTGTCGCTAGGTTCAAAAACGACGCTGCTCGAAAACGAATCGTTGCGCCCTTTGAGCTGCATTGAACGAGTTGTGCTTGTCGAAAGATAGGACGATGATTGACTGAAAGTTGATTAAGAGTTTGTTGCCAGGTTGTGGTTAGATCTAGTAAGGAATGATTAATCTGTGCTGGTGCGCCTAAAGCAGGAATAGCTATCAAATCAAGTATTAGACATTCTAGGAATAGAGTTGGTTGACTCGTTTGACATAGCTGAAATTCAGCTTGTCGCAACTGCGATCTCACTTCAGCAAGACGGATGCAATTTATCGAATTCATGTTGGTTAATCGCTGCCATATCTCAGGCATCACACTCGAAAGCTCAGGGGAATGAGGTAACGTTTGAGCAATCTGCAAATCTTTCAGCAGTCGTAATAGCCCTTGAACAATTGCGATCGGTTCTTGCCCTTGCTGAAATAATTGTTGCATCTGAACAAGTAGGGTTTCGGTCGAACTAACCTGCGGTAGCAAGAGGCTTTCAGCCCAATCGACTAGGTGTTCATCAGGAACAGCTCCAACACTTTCCCATATCTGTTCTGTCGTAATTGTGCTGCCAAATAAGCTTAATTGCTCCAATAGCGTTTCTGCATCTCGTAATCCACCTTGCGACAGTCGAGAAATTAAATTCAGGGCTGAATCATCGATCGTAAGCTGCTCTTGGTTTGCAATCGTTGCTAGGTGCTTGACCATTGGCTCAAGTTTGATACGTCGAAAATCATATCGCTGGCATCGCGAAACAATCGTGGGTAAAAGATTGTGCGGCTCCGTCGTTGCTAGAATAAAGACCACTTGCTCTGGTGGTTCCTCTAGTGTTTTGAGTAGGGCGCTGGTTGCAGAGGTACTGAGCATATGCGCCTCGTCCAAAACGAAAATCTTCATCCGCAACTGCACCGGAGCAAACTGGGCGCGTTCAATCAAGTTCCGCACGTTTTCGACTCCAGTATTGCTGGCGGCATCAATCTCAATCACGTCCAAAGCATTGCCTTGAGAGATTGCTTGGCAGGCTTCACAAACACCACAAGGATTCGGGGTTGGACGATCAGCTTGAAGGCAGTTCAACGACTTTGCCAAAATCCGGGCGCTGGATGTTTTACCTGTGCCGCGTGAACCACAAAATAAGTAAGCCGGAGCAATGCGAGACTGCTCGATCGCATGAGTGAGGATTTGTGCGATCGCATTTTGCCCAACTAATTCTGCAAATGTTTGAGGACGGTACTTCTGATGGAAGGATTGATAAGTCATAAAACTCCGTAGATGATATAGCTTGAGTACGAATTTCTGCTCTGAGATCAGAGCTAAAATAGAGATTGTTCAATCTGAGCTACGAAGGGTACAGTTTCTCAAGTATGGTCAACGGCAAGCAGCAACGAAAAATAGGGACTCAGATTGGCGTAATCTCGGATACGCACGGGTTGCTTCGTCCAGAAGCAATCGAGGCGCTAATAGGTTCTGATTTAATTCTTCACGCGGGAGATATTGGTAAGCCAGAAATTCTTGAAGAACTCAGGAATATTGCTCCGGTCGTTGCGGTGCGGGGAAATAATGATACAGGAGCATGGGCACAAACTATTCCGGAGATAGAAACGATCGCGATCGAAAATGTCTCAATTCACCTGCTACACACTGTCAAAGACCTCAAGGTTGATCCGAAAACAGCAAGTATTCAAGTTGTAATTAGTGGTCATTCCCACAAGCCTAGTATTGAAGAGCGAGAAGGTGTGCTTTTTCTAAATCCAGGGAGTGCAGGACCGCGGCGGTTTAAGTTGCCAATTTCCGTTGCTTCTTTGTACGTGAAAGACAATATGGTTCAGGCAAAGGTGGTGAATTTGTTGGGAAACAATTGAATGATCTGTGATAAATCCTGCTCAAACCTCATTACAGTGGTTCGATTTGGCTTTCTGTGAAGCGTAGAACTTTCTGAGCCTGGATCATGCGTTGAATTCGAGGATCACTTTTTTCGACCCAACGTTCAGAGATGCCAAAGGAGCTTCCAAACAGAACGAGCGGAATATTCGGAACTTCTACCAATATTGGGTATAGGGATTCCTCATCGTTAGAGCGCTCTTCTGAATTAAGTTCACCTGTCAGTTCAGCGTACAACTCCCAATTGATCCAAACGCACTCAATACATTGTCCATGTAGAATGTCTAAAGCAACCCATTGATCGAGTCGTAATTGTTGGCGATCCAATAACCAAAAAATGTCACCACTTTTCGATCTCTTGAATCGTGCAGGATAAAGATTGCCGCTAATTTGGTCTGCCAACATTAGTGCTGGAAATCCCTCTGGAAATCGTTCTAATAGTTCAGCAAATGGAGAATCTGGTACTTCGATCACTTGAATAAAGAAACCTTCGTTCATAGCCTATCCGGTTAGATATTCGATCGACAATCACTTGACTCGATTTCGCAGTTATCCAGAAGGACATGAGTCGTTGCGTGGCACAATCCGAACGCCAACAAAAGTGTTGCCTTCGTAGAGAACAACCACCCAAAGCGTTGGATCATAGTTTAAGAGATAAGCTTCCCGCTCAGATTTAACGCCTGCTCGAATTGAGATCGATTCTAACTTGCAGTAAGGAGCTTTAAGAATTGCTCGTACTCTTACTTTACTTGTCGGCTCCGCTAGACTAATCAGCTTCAAAATCTGACTTTGATTGAGTAGCGCATCAGGAGTAATGATTTCTACACATTGATTGTCAATCAGGTTGGGTGAGCGCGTGAGTGACAAGATAGATTGGAAATGGTGTCCCCATATCAAGCGAATTGCTGCGATCGCAATCGCAATCAGTACAACAATCACTATCCAAATTTGAAAGACTCGTTGCTTAGTAGATCGTTTCATAACACAATGACTGCGAACAACAGCCCTGCAAATAGACTACACAGATTCCACAGCAGTTTGCGATTCCAAGGCATAAAGATCACTGTTAAAAGAACGCTAATGCTGCTAATTGCGATCGCGATTCCGAGTAAAGTGACTGATTGAGTAGAGAGATAGGATTGAATGACATGATGAACTAGTAAACCAATGAAGAACGCAAGTAATCGAAAAATGAGCAGCATTATTGTTGCTTGTTCCTGAAGACCATCTGTTTGTTGGTTCAGGGTTGGCTGCTGGTCAGATTCGGGTGATTGTTCTTCAATTCTTTCCGGATGTAAACGATGATGTGACGTTTCATGCTTATCCTCAATACTTGAACTAGTTGGCTTCACAGTAGAAGTATCTCGAACATTGCAATTTAATTCTCGAAGCTTTAAAGAGTCGCCTTGTCTTTGAGAATTAATCTGATAGAGTGCTGCTATATCAAGTGATAGAACTCTTAGCAGCGATGCTTTAATCGATCGGCTCCGTTGGTCAAGCAAAATTTGTTTTTCAGTTAGCTGTTTTTTAGGCGCGCGCGAGTGCCGTTTCTGGTTAGACATTTCTTCTCCAATTTCAATGAAGTATTTGAACTTCTTGCCGTGTTCTGATTGGTTTATAGTTCAAGCGTTTAACATTTGCTAAAGCGTAAATCGTCTAGAATTTCTTGGATGGTTTGATCAAGAAACGGATACTGCAATACTAGCCGTTGAATGGTAAGATTCGCGACAATTGCAACTTCATCAGGAGCGATCGGAGTCTGTTCTGAATCGATCGCGGTCTCTTGAATGTAGATCAGTAGGTGTTTCATTGTGCTGAGTGGACGAGCAGCCAATTCTTGAGAAAGATCTTGATTCATCAGTTGCTTGGAATGCTAAACGACTTTGAGAAAAAATTACTCCACTGGGCGTTCGGCTCAAGGAAGTACTGCGGGAAGTTCTAACGACGATCAAGGCTCCGAAGCTGGTCAAATTTCCACCAAGTTGCTGTCGATTGTGTTAAGCCAACTAGTAGATAAAGCCATTCTCCATCGCAGTTTTCAGATGGCTGGCTACTAAAGTTGTACTTCATGCCCATAATCGTGGCAATTTCTCCAGTTGACTTCACTTTCATAACCTGAAAAAAAGCAAACTGCGGTAATGTGACCTGTTGATTGAGAACTGAAACGTTGTGAGAATCATCGGAAGCGTAACTCATAGTTGAATCTCCAAGAAAGATTTCTCCCAATCGATGAATTGAGAGGATGAACAAACGTCGTTAACTATTTAGACTTTCTACACATGAGAAAATTCTTCAATGTTGTGCGTTGGTCATGTGATTGTTTTATTGGGTTGCTATTTCAAGTGCTGGAAGCGAATTTGCTCGATCTCAAAACTCATAGTGCTGAGAGTTCGTTAAACTGAGAGACGGCTCAATCTGTTGATTGCAATTTCCCTGCTCATGTTCGACACAATTTCTCATCCGCTTCAACATTGCTCGATCGAAAAATCGCTCAACGATCCCGTGAAAACCAGCTGTGTCGCAAAGATTATAAAGTGGCAAGCAAACAGGTCTCATTCATATTGTTTTAAGTATGTGCATTTAACGAGTGATGCGGAGCGGGGAGCATCAATAATACAAAGAATTGAACGATAGAGCAGAGAATTCGCGTCAACCGGCAAGAGTGCGAGAGCGACGAATGCTGCAATTCAAATCCCCAGAGCAAGCGCAACGATTTCTATCAGCCTTTGAACTGATTCGAGAACACTTTTATCCAAAACAATATAAACTGATTGCAAAGCAATACCAGAACAATTTCGCTAGCGCTTTGAGAAATAGTAAGAAATCGCTTACGTGAAAGTCGTGTAATATTAAGTAACGCTTGAATGTTCAAGGATTATGGTGCTTGATTTTAAACATATATAGGAGAATTGATACCTATAAGGCTACTATCGCACATGATTGAGACTTTCTGACACCTTGGCAAATTGATCAGTTAAGATACTCATCACAGTACGCTTACGGATTTTGATGTTTGCACTCAACGACATCCCAGACTGCAAGGATATAGATCGACCATTTGTGCTGAGCGCTTGACGATCAAGCTTGATTTTAGCAGGAAACGTATACAGCGGCTGAACCTGTGTTGGGGGCAGTGCATCTGAGCCAATCCAGGACAATGTGCCTTTGATATCACCAAACTCACTAAACGGGAACGAATCAATTCGCACATCGACAGACATTCCCTCGCGCACAAAACCAATATCTTGATTCGTAATTGAAACTTTTGCTACCAGCGCATCTTCGGGCACGATTTTCAGGACAGGTTCAGTTGGATTTGCTACATAGCCTGGTACATTCGCTTTTAGTTCAAAGACAATGCCATCAGACGGGGCACGTAATTCACTGTATTGCAAAGTCTGTTTCGATTGAGCCATCTGACTATCAATTTCTGCCAGTTTTTTATCATTCTCAACGATCGCTTTCGTGAGTTGGCTATCAATCTCCGCTATCTTCTGCTCATTGTCCGAGAGTTGGCGAGTGAGATCTTTGCGATCGACTGCCAATGTATTTTCAACTTTCACCTGAGCTTCTTGAATGCCGAATTGCAAGCGGCGTTGTTCTTGTTCGAGTTGCGCGACCTCAGATTGATTTGATTCCACTTCCTGCTGCTGCTTCAGTAATTGAATCTTGGAAATTGCTCCATCTCTTGCTAGGGGTTCTACATCTGCCAGAATTTTTTGATTCAGTGCTAAGGTTCGACGAGCAGAGTCGAGTTTGACTCCGGTTTGAGCTAGCTGTCGATCGAGTTGATCACCTGCCAATTGTGCTGCGGTTGCACGGGTTGATAGTTCTGCTTGATTCGATTGTAAGCGTTCTTGCTGCGTTGCCGTTAACGCTTCTCCACCTGAACCATCTAACTGAGCACGGATCAACACCGTATCTGCAAGTAGCGCAGCTCTGCTGCGGGTCAAGCTCAGAAATTGCGGAGGAATTACAATCGTCGTTGTAGCCCCTCCGGTTCCTGCTAACTGCGATCGATAAAAGGCATTTTCTTGCAGTAAAGTCGTGCGAACTTTTTGCAATGACTCAAGTTGTGCTTTGGGAGTTGTAGGATCGATCGTCAAAAGCACTTCACCCTGCTTCACCCGCTGTCCATCTTTGACCAGAATTGTTTTCACGACTCCATTGACTGGAATCTGAACTTCTTTGACTGCCCCTTGCGGTTCCAGCTTTCCTTGTGCCGGGATTGCTTCTTCGATCTTTGCGGTACAAGCCCACACCAGCCCTAATCCCAGTCCGCCTATAAAGGTCCACAGAATTGCTCGTGACCAGAAATTCGATTGTTGCAATACACTTGGATGCTCAAATCGAGGTAACTTCGTTTTTTGGGGTGGTTTTGCTGGAGGAGTATTCGCCTCACTACCCGATTGATTTGGTTCAAAGTTGGGGCTTACGGTCATCGTCTTATCCTACAATTGCGTTTCTTGCTGGTTATAGAGGCAGAAATACTGTCCACGTAGTTCCATCAATTCATCATGCGTTCCCATTTCTGCGATCGTTCCTTTATCCATCATCAAAATCACATCGGCATTGCGGATCGTTGCCAAGCGGTGAGTAATGAAAAACACAGTGCGTCCACGAAAGGCTTGCATCAAATTGGTACAGACTTGACGTTCCGAATGGTAATCGAGTGCAGAAGTCGCTTCATCGAGAATCAGTAAATTGGGATTTTGCAGGACGGTTCGAGCGATCGCGATGCGTTGTCGTTGTCCTCCAGAAAGGGCTGAACCTCTTTCTCCGACACGAGTGTTGTATCCTTGGGGTAAATCCATGATGAAGTCATGGGCAAAGGCGATTTCTGCAGCTCGAACAATTTCTTCAGGCGTGGCATCAGGATTGGTTAACGCAATGTTTTCCTGAACGGTCGTATCAAAGAGGAGCGTATCTTGAAGTACCGTTCCAATCTGCTGGCGTAGCGAATAGAGTTCAACTTTATGAATATCATAGCCGTCAATTAGAATCCGCCCTTCTTCGAGGTCATAGAGGCGATTCAGCACTTTCGTGAGCGTACTTTTACCGGTTGTGTCGCAAAGATGATAAGGTGGGGAAGCTCAATTTTCTCTAGCCTTGCCC
>VFQU01000435.1_pt1 | contig 37699 bp, 36 predicted proteins | sample 3512311 | NCBI WGS metagenome assembly VFQU01 (sample SAMN10412377, study PRJNA504923) | tailings metagenome | isolation source: Relicate 3 Philex TSF3 active mining site | place: Philippines: Tuba, Benguet | collected 2017-08-29
GAGATTTTGGGATGTCCCGATTCCTGATTGATTCCTCCCACTATTCAGCAACGCCAAGAAATGAATGATGTCCGTGTGTTGAGATCGTGTTCCTGGTCGAAATTCAAAAACGCGTAGGTCTGCAACCCATTTTTGTTCTACTCGACATGGCAGCTTTACGATTTTCGTTTTATTTGGATTTAACTGCAATTCAAACTGAGTAAGCAGTTCTTGAAGTAGGAAAAGCGCTGCCTCTGCCTCTGCGAATGACCAGAAACATAATTCGTAATCATCTATATATCGAAATCCACAATTCGGAAAATGTTTTTCTAATTCTCGATCAATTGTCGCCAATATTGATTCTGCTACTACTAGAGATGTATCTGGTCCAATCGGAATACCCTTAGTTTGCTGGTCTTGGGCATTTCTGATTAATGTGTCAATTTTATTTCCTAGAGATTGATTGTATCGCCGCTGAGTTTTTGCAACTTCCTTTGTATGTATAGCCCAGGGAATACTATGTGTATAGATAGATGGGTAAAACGCATTAATATCAGCTTTGAGAGCGTACCGATTACTAGCGCGTTTAGCAGCTCGGATTTCTGGTAAATCACGGAAATCTCTGAATCGTCGAACAGCTCTTCTATTTCCTGGTGTCTGAACAGGTTTACTCATGGATATTGTTGACTGATGAGTATGCTGTACTAGTATTTGCCAATCGCTGCTGATGACATGTGCCAGTTGAATGTAATTAATTGGATTTGGAATACTAAGAATTCGCCGTAGAGTTCCTGCTCTAGCCAAGTTGAACCTTTCAGATTGAGATGTAAAATCTGTTGTTTTTTTAGGGTCACAGATGAAAGGGTGAGCAAGAGAGGATATCTCTGAACTAATTGCTTGTGCAAATGAGGTCGTTTGAAATGGTGGAGGTAATTCCTGAGGAAAATATCCACATTTTAGTAGCACATCGAACATTGAAATGATCAGTAGTGAAGATTGCCATTTCAGTATAATCAACTCTCAACAACGAGTTCTTAAAAAAAAGAGGTGGACAATACCACCTCCTTGAATCAGTTGTAGAAATGTCTACAAATTAGAAATTAGTAGCGGTAGCCGCTTCCACCAGAACCTGGCTTGTGAACGATGAAGCTCATCACTTGGCACTGTTTGATGTTGTCGAATGCTACGACGCGGATGTAGCAGTTCGAGTACTCAGAACGGCACTGTTGAACTTCGTTCAGAACTTCTTGAGGAGAAGTTGCGTTGAACAAAGGCAACTTCCACATTGTCCAGTAGTACTGCTCAGGAGCAGATGACTCGCTGAACTCGATGCAAGGGAAGAACCCGTTCTCGATCGTGTATTGGATCTGACGAGCGATTTGAGCATCGGTCAAAGGAGGCAAGTAGGAGAACGTTTCAAAACGCTGCTCTTTAGGGAGAGTTTTCATGAAATCCTCAATAAATTAACTAGGTTCAGGATCAGAATCTTCGGTTTTGGTCGTCAAATCGAGTTGCGTCATTCGTTCTAGCTGTTTGCGGCGTTGCTCCATGTTCGCTTGCTGCATTGACGATCGCAGCATTTCCGGCAGCACATCGGCAATCTCTTCAGCAAGATGCTCTCGCACCGTCAGAATTCGGAAAGCCAAATCCTGACGTTCGCGAAACAAAGCCTCCATAAATGCCTCACCATCTGTAATGCTTTCTCTGGAAGAAAACTTGTGCAGCCAGTAAGCCTTTTTAGGATCAGTTTCGTCTAGCTGAGCATAAACAACCCGGACAGCCTGATACGTCAAATAGCTTGTCAGCGTCTTTGTCGTATCCTTCGCAATTCGCTTCAGATCCATAAGTTGGGTTTTGAATAATAGATTTTAGATCTTGGGTTTTGGCTTATTGTGCAGCCTAAAACCCAAAATCCGCAATCTAAAATTCATCAGACGGTATCAACAGCTTCAAACTCGAACTTGATTTCTTTCCAGAGTTCGCAAGCAGCTGCCAAGTCAGGCGACCAGCGGCAAGCTTCACGGATGATGTCTCCACCTTCACGCATCAAGTCGCGACCTTCGTTACGAGCTTGGACGCAAGCTTCGAGCGCAACACGGTTAGCCGTTGCACCAGGTGCGTTACCCCATGGGTGACCCAAGGTTCCACCACCGAACTGCAATACAGAGTCGTCGCCGAAGATTTCAACGAGCGCAGGCATGTGCCATACGTGGATACCACCGGAAGCAACTGCCATTACACCAGGCATGGAAGCCCAGTCTTGGGTGAAGTAAACACCACGGGACGGATCGCGCTCAATGTAGTTCTCACGCAGCAAGTCGATGAAACCAAGGGTGATCGCCTTGTCGCCTTCGAGCTTACCAACAACGGTTCCGGTGTGAATGTGGTCACCACCCGACATTCTCAAGCACTTCGCCAAGACGCGGAAGTGAATCCCGTGGTTCTTCTGACGGTCGATCACTGCGTGCATTGCGCGGTGAATGTGCAACAGAACGCCGTTATCACGACACCAATGAGCCAAGGAGGTGTTTGCTGTGAAACCACCGGTCAAGAAGTCATGCATGATGATCGGCATTTCGAGTTCTTTCGCGAACTCTGCACGCTTCAGCATTTCTTCGCAGGTTGCAGCGGTTACGTTCAGGTAGTGACCTTTGATTTCGCCGGTTTCAGCTTGTGCCTTGTGGATTGCATCTGCAACGAACAAGAAGCGATCGCGCCAACGTTGGAACGGCTGCGAGTTGATGTTTTCGTCGTCTTTGGTGAAGTCCAAACCGCCGCGCAGACATTCGTAAACTGCACGACCGTAGTTCTTAGCGGACAGACCCAATTTCGGTTTGATCGTACAACCGAGCATCGGACGACCGTATTTGTTGATTTTGTCGCGTTCAACTTGAATCCCGTGAGGAGGACCTTGGAAGGTCTTCAAGTATGCAACCGGAATGCGAAGGTCTTCGAGGCGCAGCGCTTTCAACGCTTTGAACCCGAATACGTTACCGACCAAAGAGGTCAGCAAGTTGGTAACAGATCCTTCTTCAAACAGGTCGAGAGGATATGCAATGTAAGCAATGAATTGGCTATCTTCGCCACGGACAGGCTCGATATCGTAGCAGCGTCCTTTGTAGCGATCGAGGTCGGTCAGCAAGTCCGTCCAAACGGTCGTCCATGTTCCCGTTGAGGATTCAGCAGCAACAGCAGCAGCAGCTTCTTCGGGCGGAACGCCAGGTTGAGGAGTCACCCGGAACGCTGCCAAAATATCGGTGTCTTTAGGCGTGTAGTCTGGGGTGTAGTACGTTAAGCGGTAATCTTGTACCCCAGCCTTATACCCAGCTTTCGACTGGGTTTTGGTTTGAGCGTAGGACATATCTCCCTTCCTGTAATGAAAAACGATGGAAAACCTTATAAGCAGACATCACCAACAGTGACCAGAGAAATCCTCTGACCGAATTGGTTGGCATATTGCCCTAGTCACTGGGGATCAGTTTGCCACAACATGATCCCATGTTTGGAGTCAGTTTCTTTAATCTCGACTGATTCCGGTGCATAGGCGCAGACTTTCAGAATCATATCAGGATTTCAATAAGCCTTACTTTAGAGAATCTATGTTCGTTGATAAAAAAATGTTATCAGACATGTCCAATTATTACGTTTGCCATATTAAAGCTTAAGAAAATTGGAACTGCCTCATCTGCTTCAGAAAATGCGATTGCTGTCAAGAGGATGAGCATTCTGATTTGCCCGAAAATCGCCCAATTTATAATAAAAAATCTGAACTAAATCTTAACTAACTACAAAAATTAGAAGCGAATGATTCGTGAAACCATAGAATTATGCCTTACCAAAAAATAGATGCGTCTGAGCAGAGATGTCCGTAGTTTCATCTAGGTTCCAACAAAGCTCGATCATTTTATCCCGGTGGTAGTTTATACCCTTGTACTATGAATATACTGCTGAGACAATTTTTTGGTTTTATAGAATACTAAAGCGAGGCTTAGTTTATGTCTCTTTTAAAACGATGTGCAGCAGAGTTTCTAGGCACATTATGGCTGGTCTTTGGGGGATGCGGAAGTGCAGTCTTGGCAGCAGCTTATACAGCAGATACAGCCAAGATTGGTGAGAATACGACGTTTCCGCTAGGAATTGGTTTGGTTGGCGTGTCGTTAGCATTCGGGTTGACGGTGCTGACGATGGCTTACGCGGTCGGTGGAATTTCAGGTGGACACTTTAATCCGGCGGTTTCGTTTGGATTATTTGCGGCGAAGCGGTTTCGCGGTGGACAAAACTTGCTGGCGTACATTGTGGCGCAGGTTTTAGGCGGAATTGTGGGGGCTGGAGTTCTGTATTTGATTGCGTCCGGAAAGCCTGGGTTTGCGCTAACGGGATCGAATCCTTTAGCGACGAATGGATTTGACGCACATTCGCCGGGAGGGTACGGATTAGTCGCTTGCTTTTTGGCAGAGGCGTTTTTGACATTCTTCTTTTTGCTGATCATTTTGGGCGTGACCGATCGACGAGTTGCAAGTGGATTTGCGCCTGTTGCGATCGGGCTTGCGTTAACTTTGATTCATTTGATCAGCATTCCAGTCACCAATACTTCAGTGAATCCGGCACGGAGTCTAGCTCCTGCGGTATTTGTCGGTGGAGAATTGTTGGCACAGGTTTGGTTATTCTGGGTAGCTCCAATACTCGGCGCAGTTTTAGCCGGATGGGTCTATTCATCCTTGTTTGAGGATGCGCATACTTCGGATGAGCCGGAGCGGATTGAGGAAATGGTTTAACGAATTGAGAGCGGAGGTAAAAGCCTCCGCTTTTTTTAGGGCTGACGAGTTGCGATCGCGAGGCGAATGTTGGGAATCGATCTCAGCCGATCCATAACAGTAATGACTTGCCCGTGAGGGACTTTCTCGTCGGCATTGATCACAACAACGGCTTTAGGATTTCGGCTAAGAATTTCTCGTACTGCAGCAGGGAGAGTGCTGATATTCATTGGTTTTTTATCGAGAGCAAGCTCGCCGTTCGGAGTGATAGTAATCACGACTTGAGAAACTTTTTGAGATTCAGCGGTGACAGCTTTGGGAAGAGCGACGGGTAAGCCTTGCGATCGCGTAAGAAACAGCGTAGACATGATGAAGAATGTCAGGAGCGCAAAGATTACGTCGATCAGGGGTGCAAGGTAGATTTGGGGAGGTAGATCTGGGTCTTCGGGCAAGCGCATAATAGAAAATCCTGGATTTGATCGTGTGGGGTTCAGGCTCAACCTTTCCTACAGTTGATTAATTTCACTGAGCTACTGATCACGAGCGATCGATTAACTCACGACTTAGAAAGTGTGCCGACGACGATAGAGAAGTTCTAACTGTCCGCCGTACTCTTGAATCAGCGCAATCTGGCGCGCGTACAAACCTCGGAACAGATTGGCAAACAAGAGGGTGAAGATGGCGACAACCAGACCCGAAGCAGTAGAAATCAGAGCTTCACTGATCCCGCCTGTGACTCCCAGTGTATTCGTCCCCCCAACATCTCCAAGCCGTAGGGAAGCAAACGAGTTAATCAGTCCGGTGATAGTTCCTAGCAATCCGAGCAGGGGAGAAAGACCGACGATCGTGTCAAAGACCGTATTAAAGCGTTTGAGTAAGGGAATCTCTGCAAGTCCGGCACTTTCGAGGGCAAGACGGAATTCTTCAGGCGTAGCTTGTTCTAATTCTAGGGCGGCAAGGAAGATCCGAGCGATCGGTAAATCGGCGTTCTTTTCTAACATTTGGAACGCGGCAATTTGGTTGCGTTTGTAGACGCTGAGCACTTCTCGTGCCACTCTTTGATGACGTTGGGAGACTTTGCCCCAGAAAAGAATTCGCTCTAGAATCAGCGCGACTGCCAGGATTGAGAAAAGCAGAAGCGGATACATGACAAGTCCGCCAGCAATAAACCAGTTAGGCATGAGAAATGGGCAATCTTTGGACGATTCATTATTATCGATGACTTTGAGTACGATCGTGGGAATTTCGGAGCGTGTTTCAGGCGTGAGCGCTGATTCAATTTATACAGGTTGCGCTGCAAAAAAGGTTTCAGAGAGTCTGATACCGACATCATTCATGCGCTGTTGCAAGCTGTCTAAGAATTCATGCAGCCCGGATTCCATCACATCTTCGATCGTTAAATAATCTAAATCCGATCGCAGTTTTCCGAGCGATCGCTCAACGGATGTATTCCAAGCGCCTTCAGGCGTTCCGGTGATTTGATGCAGCGATCGCTCAGTTTGGCGAATACAATATCGAATCGATCGCGGAAATTCTCGATCGAGCACTAAAAACTCAGCGACCGAAGTTGGGGTGATGCGATGCACGCCACGTTTGCGATACATCTCATACGCACTTGCAGACCGCAACAATGCCATCCACTGCAATTGATCTAACGTTGTGCCCACATCTCGAATCGAAGGAAGCAAAATAAAGTACTTCACATCGACAATTCGACTCGTTTTATCGGCTCGTTCCAGCCAGCGACCCATCAGTCCAAAATGCCAGCCTTCGCTATGGGTCATCGTGGCACTGGCAACTCCCGCAAACAGATGGCTTGCAAGTTTAACTTCACTAAAAAATGTAGGAAAATCAAGCCGATCCGCGACTGCTGCATCATTGACAAAGTGATAGAACGCATTGATCTGTTGCCACATCTCAGACGAAATAATTTCACGTACCGATCGCGCATTCTCACGGGCAGCATTCAAGCAGGAAATGATGGAGTTGGGATAAGTGCGATCGAAGGTCAAAAACCGAATTACATTATCCGCAGTGGCTTCTCCATACTTCTCTTGAAAGATAGCTAAATCTCCAGTCGTCCGGATCAATGGCTCCCATTGCTGAACAACCCCGATCGGTGAATCAAGAGATAAATTCAAATTCACATCAATGAAGCGCGCAATATTCTCAGCACGCTCAACATAGCGATTCATCCAGTAGATCGAATCTGCAACTCGACTTAGCATTGTTCTTTCCTCTAGCTAGCTAACCACCCAAGTATCTTTATATCCGCCGCCTTGCGACGAGTTGACGACTAATGAGCCGCGCTTCAACGCAACGCGAGTCAGGCCTCCTGGCGTGATGTAGATATCTTCGCCATACAAAATATAGGGACGTAAATCCACATGACAGCCTTCAAACTCATCGCCCATTAAGGCAGGCACACGCGATAAGCAGAGGGTCGGTTGAGCAATGTAATTGCGAGGAGCAGCTTTGATCTTTTCTGCAAATTCTGCTCGTTCTGCTTCAGTCGATTGTGACCCAATCAACATGCCATATCCTCCCGACTCATTCGCCGCTTTGACCACGAGCTTATCTAAGTTGGCGAGCACATAGCTCAATTGTGAAGGCTCCCAGCAGAGGTAAGTTGGAACATTCGACAGAATCGCATCTTCGCCGAGATAGTAGCGGATCATTTCTGGAACATACGCATAAATCACTTTGTCGTCTGCAATTCCAGTTCCCAAAGCATTGGCTAAGCCTAATCGACCCGATCGATAAACATCCATCAGTCCTGGTACTCCTAGCAGCGAGTCTCGGCGGAATGCTAACGGATCAATGAACTCATCATCAATGCGTCGATAAATTACATCGACTCGCTTCAGTCCTTTCGTGGTTCTCATTTGCAAGTAACCGTCTGCAACCACGAGATCGCGACCTTCGACGAGTTCCACTCCCATCTGCTGAGCTAAGTAGGAATGCTCGAAGTAAGCAGAGTTATAAATGCCTGGGGTCAGCAGGACAACAGTGGGATTCTCAATGTAATCAGGAGCAAGATTCAGCAATGTTTCGAGCAAATAACTGGGGTACTCTTCTACAGGCTGAATGTTCATGCGATTAAAGACGAGCGGCAGCGTACTCTTCATAATCCGCCGACTTTCAAGCACATACGATACGCCAGAAGGACATCGGAGATTGTCTTCTAAGATGTACCATTCGCCAGTGCGATCGCGAACTAAATCCATCCCGCTAATATGTGACCAAATTCCTTTCGGGGGCTTCAATCCCATACAGGGCTTGAGAAAGCCTCGCGAAGAAAACACAATCTCGGATGGAATCACGCCATCTTGAATGATCTTTTGGTCGCCGTACACATCGGCTAAAAACTCATTCAGTGCAACGATTCGCTGCTTCAGTCCCTTTTCTAAAATCTGCCATTCTGCAGCCGCGATCGTCCGAGGCAGAATATCGAACGGAAAAATTTTCTCGGTGCCCTGCTCATCGCCATAGACGTTGAAAGTTACGCCCATTTTGAATAGTGCAATCTGAGCGGCTTGCTGACGATGTTGAATTTCTTCGATCGATAAAGAATTAATCCGGTCAATGAGCGGAGTCACTTCTGGACGAGGACGACCCGGCGCATCAAACAGTTCGTCGTAAAAATGTCCAGGATCATAGTTTGCTAACTTCACAACAAATCACCATAGTGCTCTCTGATTAATAGGATTGAGTGAACTGCTTAAGCTGTAAAGCTGAATACTAAATCCATCATCTTAGGAATCAAGAAATATAACGAAGTCAATCTATTCTCTGAATGAAATTGCAAGGTAGAGATGGAATTCTGCAAAGTTTGGCAATTCATGATGTACGCAGCAGATTTGGGAAACGGACAACGGTTAACGATCGAGAATGTTGGAACACAGACTGTGCTGACTTGGACAAGCCAGAGTTCTGGTCAGCAACAAAGCCAGCAAATGAGCCTCTCGCTTGGCGCTTGGTCAAGTATGCCGAAGTTGTTTAAATCACATTCCAGCTTTATTTTGCAGATCGAATCTCAACGCACGTCTTACATTCGATTGCAGGCAAACGGAATTAGTCTGTTGAGCGAAGTGCCGCTGATGCTTGGTTCTGAAGAGGTTTTGTTGCAGCGTGTCACGACTCCTAGTAGTCCCAAAATGCCAGAAATGAAGCCATTAGAACCCCTGCGGATGGGCAATATGACCATGCGAATGGAACCGATGGAGATGAGCATGGGCAATATGAATCTCCGATTCGAGACTGAGACATCTTCATCTGCCAATGCTTCAAAGGCTCACTTCTGTTCGCAATGTGGAACGAAAGTGCAAGAGAACGATCGTTTTTGTGCGCACTGTGGAACAAGGCTAAAAAGTTAGCAACTAAATTCCCCGAATTCGAGGAATTTAGAAGGCGATAGTATGGCTAGCTATGTTCAAAAGTCTGGCTCAAGGCGTGGGCGGAAAAGTTGCAGACCCTAAATCACCCGCCGCACCCATGACTTTGGCTTCGCCATTGTTGTACGACAGCGAAACTCCTCCCGCGTTTCCCGTATTGATCTCGACAGATTTACCACTCCAAGATCTCTGGGTTCCTTTTGTCAGTGTGCCTTCGTAAACAGAAGTTCCATCAACGAGGACTTCTACCCAGCTTTCCTCAGTGATATTCATTTTGACATTGACAGCCCCTGGAGACGGTGAAGCAGGAGTCGGGCTACTTGGGGTAGAAGCGACTGGAGCAGAACTGCCGGGTGTAGGCGCTTGAGAGGGTTGTACAGTCGGAGAAGTTGCAGCACTAGGATTCGATCGCTCTGGCTGACGATTGACAAACGTTGAAGCGAGAACGCCGATGACACCTAATCCGATTGCAGCCGCTAAAGCAATCAGTGGCAGACGAGCAGGTGGCTCACTGGTGCTGATGCGAGGAGGCGTAGGAACGGAGTCGCGGACGGCAGTAGGCTCGAGTTTTTGAGCAGGCTGAGGATCACGAATGGCAGCAGGTTCAGAAGCTTTGGGTGTGGGAAGTGGAGTCGGAGCTTCGCTATGCACGACCTGAGGAGGCTCAGCAGCCCTGGGGATGGAAGGTTCAGGTGCTTTGGGAACAGCAGGCTCAGATGCTTTGGGGATAGCAGGCTCAGGCGCTTTGGGGATAGAAGATTTGAGAGCAGTTGGCTTCGGGGTTTGAGGCTCGATCGTATTCGAGATCAAAGAAGCCGTCGCTGGAGCAGGCAGGGGGGAAAGATCAACAGTGAACTCTTTCGACAGTGCGATGCCGTCAAGCCCAATCGCATCCGCAAAACGCCGAATGAAGCCTTGAATGAATACAGGCTCGGGAAGCCGATCGAGATTTGCATCTTCGAGCGCAATCAGTAATCGTTGCGGAATGTAGGTTTTCGCGGCAATTTCTTCGAGCGACATCGATTTTTTCTGACGCTCCTGACTGAGCCGCGTTGCGATCGCTTTAAGTTGTTCTTTTTGTGCCGACATACCCATAAATCCTACGACTTTCTTTAGCCTTGCATCATGACAAAAGCACTTTAGATCGAGCCTAGCTGCTTGAGTCAAGCGTATCGTGTTTCAGCCCCGTGTACAAAATCACGATCGCTTTTCAGTATGATGGGGAAGCTAAAATTCTGTAAAGCGTTTTGGCGGAGAGTTCTGATTGTATAACTTATGCTGCGCCGCCCTGATATTGCGTTTATTCCCACCCCTGAAGCCGCGATCGAAACTTTGCTCGAAGTTTTACAAGTCAATGATTCTGATGTAATTTACGATCTCGGATGTGGCGATGGACGGATTTTGATCAGTGCCGCATTACAGTTTGGGGCGCGGGGCGTTGGGATCGACCTTGATCCCCTTCGAGTCAAAGAAGCTCAAGCGAAAGCAGATGAGTTAGGAATTCGCGATCGCGTTAAGTTTCAAGAAGCGGATTTGTTTACAAGTCGATTTGAAGATGCTTCGATCGTCGTGCTATATCTTCTGCCACATCTGAATTTGAGGCTTCGACCTGCTTTGTTTGAGCAGCTTAAACCGGGAACGCGGATTGTCTCGATCGATTTTGATATGGGGGATTGGTTACCTGAAAAAGTGATTAAACTCGATATCGAAGAAGAATCGACCTTGTACTTCTGGACAATTCCAGCCTAATAAAAACCTCCTTGCTCTCAGGGAAGCTTAAAACATCTGCCAATCTGGAGATCGAAGCCGGCGCAACTGCTCGGCTCGTTTGCGGAAAAATGAATCGTCCAAACGGCTGTAATTGTGGCGCAGGGCATAGGTTAGACTAATTGACCAAACCCAAATATGAGCCGTTTGAGTAAAAGCAGAAATTGCTTTCAGTTCAAAAGCTTCCAGCGGAGTGACGGATTGATATCCCGCTAAAAATGCCTCTCGAACTCGACGGCTAATGCCTGTATTGAGCGCAATCTGCCGAAACTTACCCAAATCAAACGCTCGCCAACCCAATCCACATTGATCAAAATCAAATAGAGTGGGTTGATCAGTCTCTGTAAAATGAGCATTACCACTGTGCGGATCGCCCCAACAAATCCCCCAATAAGGAGCCGATCGCGGAAATGTCTGCAACTCTGATTTGATTTGCAAAATTGCAGTTTTGAGATAATCCCGATCACTACTTTGCAAAAACGGAGCGATCGCATCCCAGGATTCATCGAGCAAATACTTCAGCGTCAAAGGCTTGCGATCGAACTTACATTCAAATGCTTCTCCAGCTTGGTGCATTTTTGCGATTGTTTCTCCTAATTTCGTCGCCTGCCGAACGCTCAAATCTCCGAGCGGAATTGCACCAGGCGCATAGATAAACAAAGCAGCATAGCGATCTCCCTCTGGGGCTTTGATCACAATTGACAATTTGCCAGAGGTTGTAGGCAAGGGATAAGCAACTGAAATCCCTTTCTTTTGCAGAAAATCGAGCAACGCTAATTCAAAATCGATATCTGCTTGCGATCGCCAACCCCAATGGGAAACTCTCAGCACATACGCTGCTTGATCGGTTTCAACCAAATAGACATCACTTAAACCGCGGCACCAAAATTCGCAGGATCTGACCGTTCCAATGTCATAGCACGACAGCACCCTAGACACGATCGCGCTTGGATCGATCGTAGAATAAAGAACGGGCAAAGAAACAACTGTCATGAACTGTTAACGATTTTGTCAACCTCTATACTGGGCTAGAACGACCTCGCTAACGGTTAGATGTGATACGAAACCCGTAAACTTGAGAATGAAGATTTAATTACAAAAGGCGATCGCTGTGATTCGAGTCGGAATAGTTGGAACTGGGTATGCCGCAAAACTGCGGGCAGAAGCTATCAATCAAGACGATCGCGCGAAGTTAGTGGGAGTAGCTGGACATCGAGCTGATAAAACAACTGAATTCGGACATACCCATCAAACTCAAGCATTTAATGCTTGGCAAGAGTTACTCGGTGCTGTTGATTTGGTGATCATTTGCGGTGTGAATTCAGAACATAGCTCGATCGCTCAAACGGCGCTTGAATCGGGCAAGCATGTGGTTGTGGAATATCCTTTAGCCATCGATCTTGAATCTGCGACAACGGCTATCGAGACGGCTCGTGCTCAGAATCGATTACTTCATGTTGAACATATCGAACTACTCGGGGGAGTCCATCAGGCATTTTTGCGATCGCTTTCCCAAATTGGCACGCCTTTTTATGCCCGCTATGCGACCGCCACACCCCAACATCCTGCACCTGCTAAATGGACTTACAATCCATCTGTTTTTGGGTTTCCACTTGTAGGAGCATTGTCTCGGCTCCATCGGCTTGTTCACGTCTTTGGACAGGTCGAATCTGTGAGTTGTCAGAATCGATATTTGAACTTACAGAGCGATCGTTTTTTGGGCTGTATGTGTAAGGCGCAACTGAACTTTCAGAATGGCGTCATCGCGGATGTTGTATATAGCAAAGGTGAAACAGCATGGAGCGCAGAACGCAAGCTAGAAGTTCAAGGTGATCAAGGCGCATTAGTCTTTGAGGGCGATTCAGGTGTGTTGATCAATTCTGAAGGTGCAACGCCGATCGAGATTGGTGCGCGCCGAGGTTTATTTACCAAAGATACCAGTGCAGTTTTAGATTATTTGTTAGACGGCAAGCCCCTCTATGTCCAACCTGAAGAAAGTTTGTATACCTTGAAAGTTGCGATTGCTGCTCAGCGATCGGCAGAATCCGGACAAACGATTCGCATCGATTAAGCACTTCGTTGCAACTTTGTTCAACTCTTGTCGATGCTGTAAGTCGAGCAAAGTTGCAACACATCCTACTTCCCTAGCGATCGCAAGCCGCCTCTCGTTGGCTCGGCGTTGCATCTGGATAAAATGTCACAATTCCGCGTGCCGCTTTCACAAACACCGCTTTAAAAGGAATCCTTGCTTCTGGATCTCGTACCGTAAACAAACAAACGGACTTACTACTTGAAGTCGATCGCGAAGTTTTAAACGCGATCGTGGCATCTGTCAAAAGCTCCTCAGCATTACTCACATAGGAATATCCCTTTTTCGCATCTCTAGAGATCACCTGATTGCCCCGACGCACCTCAACGCCTAAGGTATAGATTTTCCCTTCGACCACCTCTTCTGCTTGAGCATTATTCGGCAATCGTCCTGCAATTCCGGCTTGCTGCAACTGCCAGTAACGCCCTACATAATGCAATCCTCCAATCTGCTGTGAGCCTCGCAGTTCACCACAGAAGATATGCTCAAACCCTTTTCGATTTGACCAAATCGTCAGCAGATCATCTTGAAACTGCTGATCACTTCTGCGACCTGGAAAAATCTCACCCCCTACTGCGGTTTTAATCCTTTGCACAACATCAGGCGATTCTGCAAACAATCGACGCAATCTAACGGTTCCAACCGGGCTACCAAACTCTCCGCAAGTTGCAAGTACTTTGCGATCGAACTCATTCAATTGCGGTGCAGGCGGAGTAATGTCTACTAAGCGATCGCGAGGAATGCCGACTTGCGCTGGATTATTTTCTTGATCAAAAAATGGCAAAAGTGCTGACCTAGCTGAAATCGCGCGAGTTGGTTTGGGTTTCTTCTGTCTCGCTTGGTATTCAATTCGGGGACTAGATTGAGCCAATGCAGAGGAGTAAACCGTTGTTACACCGAGTAAGAGAAGTCCAGAGCCTACTAGCCCAACTTTGAGAAATTGTTTCATCGCTCACCATCTACGAATGTCATGCCAAAAATTGGGCACTACTAAACGTAGACCATGATACGCGCCTTCCAGTTTCTCACTTACCTAAAAAATCTCTTATGCGCTCCAAAATTCCGGTTGGACTGCTCTTGCTAGTGAGTTTAATTTTCGTTGGATGTGGTGATCGATTTTTGCCATCCGCGCTCGGGAAATATAGCTTGCAGGCTCGAACTGCGATCGACCAACTCTTAATCAATGCTTTTCCACGGTGGCAACCTAAAACAAATCCGAACCAGCGGACTGAAGACGCGGTTCGGAATATGAAGAAGTAGGGAATGAGAGCATAAAGAATCAGGGAGTCCTTAGAAATTTTATCTCCCTACTCCCCACTCCCTACTCCCTACTTCTACGCCTTCTTCAACCAGCTAAACATCGCACGCAGATCCTTTCCAACCTCTTCGATCGGATGCTCTGCTTCACGCCGACGCATTGCATGGAAACCTGCCTTACCCGACTGATTTTCCAGCACGAATTCTCGTGCAAATTGCCCCGTCTGAATCTCGTCGAGAATCTTCTTCATCTCTGCACGAGTTGCATCGGTGACAATTCGAGGACCACGAGTCAAATCTCCATACTCCGCAGTATTCGAGATACTGTCACGCATCGTCGCTAATCCACCTTCTACAATCAGATCCACAATCAGCTTCACTTCATGTAAACACTCAAAGTAAGCAAGCTCAGGCTGATATCCTGCATTCACGAGCGTTTCAAATCCAGCTTTGATCAGCGCACTCAGACCACCGCACAGCACAACCTGCTCGCCGAATAGATCAGTCTCGGTTTCTTCCCGGAACGTCGTTTCCAGAATTCCACCGCGAGTGCCGCCAATTCCTTTGGCATATGCCATTGCGCGATCGCGTGCTTGACCTGTCGCATCTTGATACACGGCAAACAAGGCAGGCACACCTTGACCTTGTTCATACGTGCGACGCACCAAATGCCCTGGACCTTTTGGTGCAACCATGACCACATCCACATTCGCAGGTGGGATGATTTGAGCATAGTTGATGTTAAAACCGTGGGCGAATGCCAGCACATTGCCTTCGCTCAGATTCGGTTCAATTTCATGGGTGTAAACGGAACGTTGGACTTCATCTGGCAGCAAAATCATGATGAAATCCGCAGCCTTTGTCGCATCCGCAACACTATGAACCGTTAAGCCAGCGTCTTTCGCTTTCGTCGCTGATTTACTGCCCGGATACAGCCCAACGATGACGTTCATGCCGCTGTCTTTGAGGTTAAGGGCGTGGGCGTGCCCTTGAGAGCCGTAGCCAATAATCGCGATCGTTTTGCCCGCAAGTAAATCTAGATTGGCATCAGCGTCATAGTACATCCGAGCCATATGAGGAGTCTCCCAGCAAGTCGTAGATAATAAATTGGTGTCAGAATCAGTAATCTTATCAGAAAGTTGGGAAACTATTCGGAATCATTCAGAATTCCTAAAAGTCTGATAGAGTTGGCAAAAATAGAGCCGAGGCACGAAATGTTGAGCGTGAGGTAGGATATCGCCCGGTTTCTAGTAGACTTACTCAATTTACCTACTACCGTCAGTTTTCATTATTGATCTGGTTCTGGAGTCTTAATCAAATCGATTTTCGTCCCTATTTATATGGTGGGAAAATCTGTTTAATCTAGATTAGATCTCTACATCAATCATGTCACTCAGTATTCTGAATTCTATATGTCTGTTCATTCAAATGACCCGATTTTGGGGAGCTTAGAACTTTCAGGATTTCCCAGTTTAAAAATCCCCCAAATTTGAGAGATTCAGGGAGCAAAACAGGCTATATATTTCACGATCAATTTGGGACTGCTATCTCTCAAAGACGAACCGATTCCCTATCAATTTGTCACTAATCAATTGCATTCATCATTTTAATCTTCAGATTTAGAGGATGCGAATTGTTTGGTTGATTTCACGGTTTACTGGTTTGTGCGATCGCACAAACTTCTCGGAAAATTTATTTGACTTCTTCCATTATTAATGTTGCCTTTCACGAATAGTAATGGCATGCTGGCATAGGCTGTCACGCTATTGTTTGCGACTCCGCAGACGCAAAATCGATGATTACTCTCTGAGTCCGAAAATTACAAAATCGCAGTGTAGCTAAACCTGAATTTCAATCATTCAAGTTTATGTCTTCTAAAGCTGTAAAAGTTTCGGCATTTGTTTATGCGATCGTGTTTTTAACAATTCTCATCCTTGCCTACACGGGGAACCTTCCCACCCAACTCGACTTCATTCCCTACTTGGATAAGATCGGGCATGTCATTCTCTACGCGATCGCAACCTATCTCGGACATTCCCTTTTCGGATATCGTCGTCTGCGAAATGGGTTGCCAATTTTCCCACTTCTTTTTGCGATATTCACGATCGTTGAAGAAGCAGTGCAAGGATTCTCACCCAATCGTACGCTGGATGCGATCGACCTAGTGATGAGTTTATTCGGGATTGGCTTGGGGTATCAGATCGCCGAAAACGGCAACAAGCGCCGTTCCTAACACCACAAAGCTGAATTTATGGAGTCCGACTCTGCTCAGCCTGATAAATGTAGAACCTGCCAAACATGCCAACGGTTTCCAACTGAAACGCAGGCAAGTCAAGAAAAATGGGCAAATTCGGCACAATCGATCGCGTGGATAAATTCGTACGATAAATGCTGAATAGTCCGAAATTTTGGCGATCGGTACTTTGGAGAATTAATTTTTTAACCTGCGCTTGATTATCTTGAACAAACTGCGGGCACTGCTCGCGAATAATTTGAGGCACTTTTTGACAGCCTTCAGCTTTGATTTGCTGTAATGCAAATTCTCCAAATGCGGCTTCATCAGGATTAGTCAGCGCCATGAATCCTGCACCTCCCAGCATTGCTAACCCAACAGTCCCCAAAAGAATCTGAGAGGATTTCATCTTCACACCACCCCGCTACAATTCACGATTTGGTCTTCTATGACGTTTTACCAAGTCTACATGTTCTCAGATTCTTGAACTTATCTAATTTCTTATGCTATGATCATTAACGCAATGGCGAGCGTAGCCAAGTGGTTAAGGCAGAGGATTGTGGTTCCTCCACTCGGGGGTTCGAGTCCCCTCGTTCGCCCTTCCTGGTTCTAGTAAACCCAAATGGAGACTTTTCTGAAGTCTCCCTAGAGCCGAAAATTAAATCCTTCAAAGGTGGGCAAAGCCCATCTCTTGACCCTTTGCTCTGTTCGACAAAGGGTCGAATTTTTTATGGAAATCTGTAAGCGATTCACGCTTTTAGGTCTAAAAGCTTCTTGATTGAGTAGACGTTACGATCGCCGCTTTCCATGTCTTTTTCCTTGCGAGTCGTGTGTCCCTTGAACTTCTAAAAAATTGATCTTAACTGAGAGTCCTGAGATCCCTAACTTTCCTTAATTTACCCTTATCGACTGGGGGAAGCAGACCGAGTAACTTAAAGATATCAACGACGAAAGCCTCTTCAGATAAGGCTTTCAAGACTTTAAGAAGGAGCTTCCCACATGACCGTCACTCTAAAATCTCAATTCCGTCACGCTGTACTCAAGGCCACCGCTCTCTTGAGCATCACGGTTCCACTCCTGATGCTCTCAGCCCCTGAAGCTGCCCAAGCAGACGCACCCCAAGCTCAATGTACTCAAGCACTCGGCATCAATATCTGTGCCAATCTGCAACCTGCCGCCTATGAACTCTACACTCAATCAAATAATGTCACCAGTCAAACCACGCTGTTGCTACCTGAAGGCGGATGTCCGGTGTTTACGATTAACGCTCCGAGTGGTCGTTTTCGGGTAGAAGGCTGTTTTAAGCCTGGTTCACCTGCCACACTGGAAGGTGCAGTGAAACGCATCGGCACGACTCAACAACAAGCGTTTAGCTTGAACTTACCCGACGGCCACTTCTTAGGAGACGACCGCCATTTGGGAGAAAAAGGATATGCGTATTATTTAGATGGTGTACAAGTGGCAACGGAACCCAAGTGGTCACGTCAAGATGCAATCACTCACCTGGAATTAGCGAAAAAGACTTATCCCAACCGACAGGTCGAAGGCTATTTCGACGGGAGGAAGCTGGGGTATGAATTATTTTGGGATGGGGTGCGAGTCGGGTTTGAACCAAGTTGGAGCATTGCACAGGCAATCGACAATCTGCAACAAAACAAGAAAGCTTATCCTGAGAAGCGAGTTGAAGGGGTCCTAAACGGGCGAAAAATCGGCTATGAATTGTTTTGGAATGGGGTGCGAGTGGGGTTTGAACCGGGCTGGACGAAGCAGCAAGCGATCGACAACCTCCGTTGGAATAAGCAGACCTACCCAAATAAAAACGTAACAGGCTTGTTCAACGGTGAACCGATCGTTTTCCAGCGACCCGCTACCCGTCCTCCAGTTGTGAGACCCTCATCAGTCTAAGCACAGTTCCTCCCGTTCGCTGTGTAGAGTGCGGGGAGAAGATGCAACGTTCCTCCTTCTGAAGCGGAAGCATATCCCTTGCGAGTGACGACTCAATGCTTTTGAAACAAGAAGATGGTATCACAAACTACAAAATGTGATTAAGCAGGAGGAAAACATGGCTGTAATGAACCATAGACGAGCCGTTGGTGTCTTTTCCACTTCTCAAGCAGCAGAACAGGCTTTAACTGAATTGCGGGATGCTAGATTTCCGATGGATCGCGTCTCGGTGATTGGGCGAAACACCGATCGCTTGGAAGACAGTCGTCATATCGGGGAAACACATGTTCAGGATCTTTCTGAAACCACTCATGTTGATGAAGGATTGAAGACAGGCGCAGCAGCAGGCGGCGCAGTTGGGGGTCTAACAGGCTTACTTGTTGGACTGGGTACACTTGCAATTCCTGGTGTAGGACCAATTCTGTTAGCAGGCGCGACAGCAACAACACTCGCAACGACCTTGGCAGGTGGAGCGATCGGAGCTGCGGCAGGCGGGCTGCTTGGTGGACTCATCGGGTTGGGAATTCCAGAAGATCGAGCACGGGTTTACCACGATTACGTTACTCGTGGAGAATATCTTGTGATTGTCGATGGAACAGACGCAGAAATTCACCAGGCTGAATCTATTCTCAAGCATCGAGGCATTCACGATTGGGAAATTTACTCTTCTCCGACTTCTGCGGTTCGATAAAACAGACGGTGAGATAGCTACGGTCTAGTGCGGCTTTGACGATGCTTTCTCACTTGTGTTGAGACTGTAATTCTAGAGCAATAAACCTATGAAAAAGATAATGACGCTAGCGCTGAGCAGCATTCTCCTACTTGGAGTCGCTGCTTGTGAAAGCAATTCATCAAAAACGAGTGAAAGCGCTCCCAATTCGACTGAGAAGACTGGGGAAGTTCCGACGAATCAAACTGCCCAAAATAATCAGAACGATGCCGCAAGCAAAGTGCGAAGAGATCAATTGAACTCTGATATTCGCGCTCGCGAACAACGGAGTAATGCAACGGGCGGAGATACTGATCGCGCTGATAGTGATCTAGCAAGAGAAGTCGGCAGCAAGCTGGAAGCGAATATTCCCAATGGTCAGTTAGCGATTAAAGCGAAAGATGGTGCAGTCGTTGTTTCTGGGACCGTACAAACTCAAGATCAGCTCAATAAGATTGAGCCTTTATCCAAGGAGATCAAAGGCGTTAAGACAGTCAACGTTGCGGCAAAGGTTGCTCCTGCTCAAAAGCAGTAGTGTGTGCAATTTTCAAATCGCAAGTAAACAGGATTTGAAAATTACATAAGCCTCAATCATGGATGTCCTGATTCGCTGAGAATCGCACAATCAGGACGTCCACTGATTTATCAGCAAAAGTTACTAGCTCTCAAGAGCAAATGGCACTCAGTAAAGTTGAGTTTGAGTTAGAGAAGATGCGATCGCGTATCGTCTTCTTCTCAAAGATTCAAGTTGAAGTCGTTAAAAAAGAGCGATCGTACAGCACTGTACGATCGCTCTTTACAATTTATTTGCTCAACTTAAGGCGCTAACGCATTGCCGCGAATCAAGCTGCCGATTGTTTTCGCCGTAATCTTTAATTGCACCAGCGGATTTGCCGGGACAACCGTTTTGTAGAGATAGCTATCGAAGGTCAATTTCTGAACATCGATATCCGAGCACATTTCGACGAATGCTTCGCGAGTTGCATCCGTCCGATAGAACACGGTTTGCAGAATATCCAACACCTTGTAGGTCAGACCATACTGCTTATCCCACCGCTTGAGATAAACTTTCAAATCCGCCTCAGTGGGAATCCGACGGCCATTTTCGGAGAATTCAACGATCGTTTCTGCACACATCCGCGCTGACTTCGCCGCGAAGTAAATGCCTTCACCAGAAGACTTCGTTACGGTTCCTGCTGCATCGCCGACAAGGGCAACGCGACCGACAACGCGCCGAGGTCTGGGATGTTCTGGAATTGGATGCGCTTCGACGCGAATGATCTTACCGCCTCTCAGCTTTGCTGCCGCACGGGCACGAATTCCAGCTTGTAGCTTTTTGATGTCTGCTTTGTTGGGCGACATCGTTCCGGTTCCGACCGCAACGTGGTTGTATTTCGGAAACACCCAAGCGTAGAAATCTGTAGAGACATCATCACCCACATACATTTCTGCCAGGTCTTCGTAATACGCCATCTTGTCGTCTGGCAAACTGATGCGCTCTTGGAACGCGATCGCATAGTTATAGTCACCTGCATCGATCGCTTTTGCGACGCGTGAGTTTGCCCCATCCGCGCCGATCACCAGATCGACTTCTAGGGTTGCCGCTTTTCCTTCTAAGTTGCCATCGGAATGATCCGCATAGTGTAAGGTATAAACCCCGTTTGCACTCGTTGGCAATTCCAGCTTGTGCATCGTGCCGTTAATCAGCTTCGTGCCACAAGCCACTGCGCGATCGCGTAAAAAGCCATCTAAGACTTCGCGGCGGCACATGCCAATGTATTCATCGTCTTTCAAAGTGCTGCCGATGCTGACTTCCACGTTGGACGGGGAAATCATTTTCATCTTGCGAACTTTACGATCGATAATTTCTTCTGGCAAGTCAAACTCAGCCACCATACAGAGGGGAATAGCCCCGCCACAGGGTTTTACGTTGTCTAACTTGCGTTCGATCAAATAGGTTTCAATACCTGCTTTTGCTAACGTTTCTGCTGCGGATGATCCAGCAGGTCCGCCGCCTACAACTGCAACCCGGAGTGTCAAAGGTTTTCTCCCAATTTCTTAAAAGCTACGAGAGCAATGGTATCACGCCTGTTTTGCTCATCTGTTACGGAGTGCCGCAAGTTGAAACACAGCTTAACAATTCCTCTCGCAAGGTTTCGAGTGCATCAATGTACTTATGCTGAACACTTTGCAATTACTCTATAGAACTGATGCGAATCTCTTGCTCTCTTAACGTATTGCGCTCCCAAAATACACCGTCTGCCAATCCTTGAATTTTCGGATCAATCTCTGCTAATTCCAAACGGCGCTCTGTGAATAAACAATATTCTTCATTCTGCTCAATTCCTAAGTAGTGCCGTCCTAATTTCTTTGCGACGACTGAAGTTGTGCCACTGCCAAGAAACGGATCAAAGACAAAATCTCCGGGATTGGAGCTGGCGAGAATTAATTTTGCAATCAATTTTTCACTTTTTTGAGTGGGATGGTCGGTATTCTCCGGCATTGACCAAAACGGAATCGTAATATCTGTCCAAAAATTCGAGGGATGAGTATCGCGAAAATTTCCCTGTGCGGTCACTTGCCAATCCTTCGGCGTTCCGTCCTGAGTCCGATAAGGCGCAATCACCCGTCGGCGCTGCTTCACTGCCTCGACATTAAAGGTGTACTCGTGAGACATCGTACAAAACCAAATATCTTCGCTGGAATTTTTCCAATTGGTTTTGGCTCCTCGCCCCTTCTCACGTTCCCAAGTAATGCGATTTCGCACAATAAAATGAGTCGCAGCAACCGTGAAAATCGAAGCAGAAGACAGCCAATCGCCACAAATGTAGATCGAAGCAGTCGGTTTCAGCAAAGGCTTGAACTGAACGATCGCAGCATCGAGCCACTCGGTATATGCCTCGACGGTACGACGCTCAAACTTGAAGCCATTGAAATTCTTCGTCAAATTGTAGGGCGGATCGAGAATTAACAGATCTACAAATCCAGTCGGCAGCAGAGTAGCGATCTCTAAGCTATCCGCTTGAATCGTTCCGGTTCTCAAGTCTGAACTCAGCCTTTCGATAGAAATCAATCGCGGTCGGAGTCGATCGCGATCTAAATCTGTGAGTTCTAGGCTACGATTTCGATTCGCTTTCAGCTTTTTAGCGATTGACATAAGAGAATCCTAACGTTTCCTTTAAAAACCATCGTTTTTGCGGTTGTCATTTAGCACATTCTGCTCTGTTAGTTGAACTTTTGTAGAAATACTTTAACCAAAGTAATAGTTTTTAGCGAATTCCCCGGACACGGTTTAAAAAATTAATGGGTAAGGTATTACAGTATTCAGATTTTTTCGACAATTGGGCATTCTAACGATTGCACAATTTCAGTTCGACAACTTCTGTCACTCAGATTGGGTAAGAAACCACTTCCATTTATCTTCAGGGTTGACTTGTCATGATGTTCAAAATCGATAATTTTATCTGCGTACAATCACTTAGGCATCGACTTTTTTCTCAGCTCAACCTATGTAAGAAGCAATAACTCCACCGTGTAAACACTGGATTCGTTGACTTCGATCACGTAGAATAGTGGTCAAGATGATGAAGCGAGTCCACCACCGTAGATACTCTATCTTCATAGGTTGCTGCCCATGAGTACTTTTCTAAAGGCTACACTGACGGCAACTTTGGCTGCGAGTGTATTACTGATAATGGATGATTCGAAGCTGGTTCGAGCAGAAAGCAGTCCATCTACCAATGGTTCAGAATCCGTACAAGTTCAAAATGCAAGTCCGGTTGCACCCATCTCGATTCGCTCCACTGTCCGCCATTTGGCTGAACCATTACAGAACAGCTTCGATCCAGAACCCAACGATCCTCCTAAAGGAACAGGCGGGTCAGGAACCCGTTAGCCAAAGAGTTTCGATGTTTCAATGTTTTGCTTTCAGTTCCGCAGTTCAGTTCGCTGAGCTGCGGATTGTTTTATGCGATCCTGAAACAGGTGTGCTTTCTGAGAACAGTGCGTTATGACTCAACCTTATTCCGATATTGACCTTGCGCCCTTTATCGATCATTCGCTGCTTGCCCCGATCGCGACGCCTGTGCAGGTCGAGCAGTGGTGTGAAGAAGCCGATCGCTATCGGTTCGCCTCGGTTTGTGTCCTGCCTGTGCATGTTAAGCAAGCCGCCAATCTGTTACACACGAAACAACCGCGCGTCGCAACGGTGATCGGATTTCCGATCGGTGCAAACACCTCAAACGTCAAACTTTATGAGGCACAAGATGCGGTCGAAAATGGAGCGAGCGAATTAGATGTCGTGATTAATATCGGCTGGCTTAAATCTGGGAACCTCGACGCTGTGCATCGAGAAATCGCTGAAATCCGAGAAGCGACCGGATGTCCGATCAAAACGATTTTAGAAATGTCGCTTTTAACAGAACAGGAAAAACGCACAGCCGCAGAAATTTGTTTAGATGCAGGTGCGGCTTTCCTGAAAACAAGTACAGGTTGGACAGGGGGGGCAACGGTCGCAGATGTGCGCCTTCTCAAAGAAATTGCGCAAGACCGAGTCGGAATTAAGGCTTCTGGTGGAATCCGTACCGCAGAGCAGGCTTTGGAGTTAATCGTGGCGGGAGCAACTCGACTTGGAACCTCACGAGGTGTTGAGTTACTGCGCCAGCGCGATACCCTGGATAAGAACCCGTCTTAATCCGTCTACATGAGTCGAACTTACAAAGCGATCGGGATCAATCTCAAAGCGATGCCTCTCGGTGAATCAGATCGGATTGTCACGATTCTGACGAAAGAGTTTGGGCTACTGCGTGCGGTGGCAATGGGAGCACGTAAGCAGAATTCTAAATTGGGCGGACGGAGTGGATTGTTCGTTGTCAATCAACTCCTGTTTGCGAAAGGTCGATCGCTCGACAAGATTACGCAAGCCGAAACGCTCGAATCTTATCCGGGATTGGCGCGGAACTTGAAGAAATTAACTTCAGGACAATATTTAGCAGAACTGGTGCTGCAGCAAGCTTTAAGTGAACAGCCTCAGGAAGACTTGTTTTATCTCTTCAATGAACATCTCGGTAGAATTGAGCAAGCCACGGATTCTGAGGTTCTCCCCCGCTTGATTCACGCGATTTATCAACTTCTCGCGATCGCGGGAATTGCTCCCCAAGTGTATCAGTGCTCAGTGACGGGAGCCACAATCGAGGCCTTCGACCAACTTGATCCAGTCTGTGGATTTAGTGGAGCCGCTGGCGGTGTGGTCAAACTTGATGAACTCGATCGCATTATTGAAGAACAAGCTCCACGTCACCGAGTCCAGTCACCTGTGGGAGAATATCGAGTAGAATCCTCAACTTCGTCGCAGACGACAGTCACCGATTTCCCCCGTAAATTCTTCTCGTCGCGTTCCCTCAATGTGCCGCTTCACGCCCCTGAACTGGCCGCCCTTCAACAGCTTCCCCAAGCTGACTCTCCTGAACCTGACCAGTTTCCGACGACGACCTGGTTGATCCTAGAAAAGTTGCTCCGTCAGTATGCTCAGTATCATTTCGATCAACCGATTCGATCTGCTGCGCTGATTGAGAGTTGTTTTGCACCCGATTCGATGCCGAAACCATGATGCGACCCTCCCCTTCTGATGATTACGTTCTCATGTCCTCTCCGTTAGATAAAGATGCGATCGGCTTGAATTCCCGTCCAAGTTCGGAACCGTTTCGCTCTCAGCCACCGACTGGGAATGGGCGATCGCCGATGCCCAAGGAAAATTTTTCTCCAGAATCAAATGGCAATGGTTCTAAGAAATACGTATCAGAAGATAAGCCTGTCGAGCCGAAACCTCCAGAAGAAGTAGAACAAGGATTTGCTCCTGTTCTAAAAAATCGCGCGTTTCTCACGCTCTGGTCAGGACAAGTCTTTTCTCAACTTTCCGATAAAGTTTATCTGGTGTTGATGATTGCGCTGATTGCGAGTCGATTTCAATCAGAAGGGCAGACGATTAGTGGCTGGGTGTCGTCGATCATGATTGCCTTTACGATTCCAGCAATCCTCTTTGGTTCGATCGCCGGAGTTTATGTCGATCGCTGGTCAAAAAAAGGAGTCCTCGTCGCGACTAATCTTCTCAGGGGCGCACTGGTTTTCATCTTGCCGATCGCGCTTTGGCTGACCAAGGGTTGGACAACCTTTCAAGGGTTACCCGTTGGATTCTGCTTGCTGCTCGGCATTACATTCTTAGTGTCAACGCTGACCCAGTTCTTTGCACCAGCCGAGCAGTCGATCATGCCGCTTGTGGTAGAAAAGCGGCATCTGCTCTCTGCAAATTCGCTTTACACCACGACTGCAATGGCATCTGTGATTGTCGGCTTTGCTGTCGGAGAACCCCTATTAGCCTTAGCGGATACGGTCGCGAGTTGGTTTGGGGGAGGCACGGATTTTGGCAAAGAATTGTTGGTGGGAGGAGGATATGCGATCGCGGGTGTTCTGCTTTTACTCATGCACACCAACGAGAAAACCCAAGACATTCCCTCTCAAGAGCAACCCCATGTTTGGGAAGATATCAAAGACGGGCTGCGATTCCTCAAAAATCATGCCCATGTCCGAGGTGCATTAATCCAGTTGGTCATTTTGTTCTCGATTTTTGCGGCTTTAGCCGTCTTAGCCGTCCGCTTAGCGGAAGTCATGCCTGAAATTAAATCCTCACAATTTGGATTTTTGCTCGCGGCAGGCGGAGTAGGGATGGCAGCAGGAGCCGCGTTACTGGGGAGCTTCGGACAGCGATTTGCTCATGCGAGACTCGGCACAATTGGGTCAATTGGAATTGCAGGTTCCCTTGTTGGGATTGCATTTTTCTATTCTCATCTCTGGATTACCTTGGGACTTTTAGCGGCGTTGGGTGCCTTTGCCGCATTAGTTGGCATTCCCATGCAAACAACGATTCAGCAAGAAACGCCAGAAGACATGCGCGGGAAAGTGTTCGGATTGCAGAACAATGCTGTGAATATTGCATTATCTCTACCGTTGGTCTTAGCGGGAGTTTCTGAAACTCTATTTGGATTACGGGCTGTGTTTTTAGCCCTTGCCGCGTTGACGATCGCAGGAGGATCTTTAACCTGGTATATTGCTCATACCACCGATGGGACTGAAGAATAAGCCTTAATACCTAGAGACGAGTTGTTTCTAATACTCTTCGCCCTCGCTGATTCCCTAGCCTCTATTACAAACTACAATGCACATCGCTTGGCTTGGCAAGAAAACGCCATTTTGCGGCAATGTTACCTACAGTCGAGAAGTTACGAATGCTTTGCTAGACCGGGAACATCAGGTCAGTTTTTTCCACTTTGCCCAGGAAGAAGCCAGTCCTGATAATTTTCCGGATTTAAGAGAAATTCAAATTCCATTTTTATATAAATCCCAGATCTATACAATTCCGACTCTAAAATCTGCCAAAGTTCTAGAAAAAGCTCTGCGGGATCTCTCTCCTAAACCGGATATCGTACATGCATCGCTGACGCTTTCTCCGCTAGATTTCATGCTGCCGGAAATTTGCCAGGAGTTGAATCTGCCGCTCGTTGCAACCTTTCATCCAGCATTCGATCGCAAACTTCGCAATTTCACATCAGGCACGCAACATCTGATGTATCAGCTGTATGCGCCGTCGCTTGCCAAGTACGATCGCGTCATTATCTTCTCGCGAATTCAAAGGGATTTATTAATTAAACTGGGCGTTCCTGCGGAACGAATTGCCGTGATTCCCAATGGAGTTGATATTGAAAGATATTCTCCAGGTGCGTCTTCTTTCAAAGCTCAACTTGGCGCGAAACGACTCTTTCTCTATCAAGGTCGGATTGCACCGGAGAAGAATGTAGAATCGCTGCTCAAAGCTTGGAAACAGGCAAATATGGGCGAGGATAGCCAGCTCGTGATTGTGGGCAATCATGGAACCTTAGCGGCTTCGCTGATTCCGTTTTATGGCGAAGAACAGGGAATTAAATGGCTCGGCTTTTTAGCAGATGAGCGCGATCGCATTAATATTCTGCGCAGCACAGATGTGTTTATCCTGCCGTCGCTAGTTGAGGGTTTATCGCTGTCTTTACTGGAAGCGATGGCTTGCGGAGTTGCATGTGTGGCAACGGATGCAGGAGCCGATGGTGAAGTGTTAGAAGACGAAGCAGGAATTGTGCTAGAGACGCAGCGAGTGACTTCTCAGTTGCGAGCCTTACTGCCTCAGTTGAGAGATCATTCAAGCTGGACAAGAATGTTGGGGCAAAAAGCGCGGCAACGCGTTGAAGAACGTTACACCCTGAGCCGCAATATTGCCCAGGTCGAAGCGCTGTATGAAGATCTGCTGGATGAACATCGTCGAAAACGTCGAGTGAGCGTTCTGAACAAAATTCCATCGCCTTGGCGACCGACTGCGTTTGACATTCCCAGAGGTCGGTATCCGATGGATTCGATCGTGCCTGAACCTGAGAGTTAAGATTTGAGCCTGTGGGCAAGCAGAATCAACGGCAAGCATTGAGGGGACATGGCATTCAGCAAACCTTGCAGACGCTGTGTTTCTCTGCTGGAAATGTCAATACTGAGTAGAGCACTCCAATTCTCTACTCGGAATCATGCCTGATCCTGTTGATCCTCAAGTCGAATTCTATCTGCGGCAAGCACGTCGATTGAGTAAAGCCGGGCTTTACGACGATGCGATCGCTCAATTCGATAAGGTTTTACAGCGTCAGCCGAGCCTGTCCGAAGTTTGGTTTGAGCGAGGTAAAGCGCTCTATGGGCTGCAACGCTACGACAAAGCGATCGAGAGCTTGAAAGAATCCATCTTACTCAAATCGGATTTTGAACCGGCTTGGAATATGCAAGGCATGGCGCTTTCCCAACTCGATCGCCATGCTGAAGCCATCTCCAGTTATGACCAAGCCATTAGGCTTCTTCCAACGAACTTTAAGGCATGGTATAACCGTGCCAATGCGCTCTTGAAACTAGGCTCAACGTATGAAGCGCTTCACAGCTACGAGGAAACCTTAAAACGGCGACCCAACTATACAAAGGCTTGGTACAACCGGGGCATTGTTCTCACCCAACTGAACCGATTTGAAGACGCGATCGACAGCTATCGCCAAGCCCTGCTCAATCGTCCTCATTTTTCTTCGGCTCATTATAATTTAGGGAATCTGTATTATCGGCTAGGACGATATGAAGAAGCGCTCTCTAGCTATGCACAAGTGCTGGAAATTCGTCCTGACCTTTATGAGGTTTGGTACAACCAGGCAAATGCGTTCCATCGTGCCGGGCGACATGAACGTGCGATCGAGAGCTATACTCAAACCCTAGCGCTGAAGCCGAATTCAATCGAGGCTTGGTACAACCGAGGCAATACCTTCGATGCACTCTGCCAGTATGAGCGAGCCATCGAAGATTATCAGCAAGCATTAAAACTCAAGCCTGAGTTTTACGAGGCTTGGTACAACTTGGGCGGAGCTTGCCAGAAATTGGGCCGATATGAGGAGGCGATCGCGCATTACGACCAAGCGATTCGCTATAAACCGCAGTTTCATGAAGCGTGGAGTAGCCGCGGATTCGCTTTGGGAAAAGTCAACCGCTATGAAGCAGCGATCGAGAGTTTTGATCAAGCGATCGCACTGAATCCCGATGTCGATGAGGTTTGGTATCGACGTGGAAAAGCGCTAGAGCATTTAGGCAAGAGTGAGATGGCAATTGCAAGCTACAACACAGCCCTAAGCCTCAATCCGAAGAACGACAAGATTTGGTACAGTCGCGGGATTTCGTTGAGCCGAGCAGGACGAGATGCAGAAGCAGTTGAGAGTTTTGAAAAAGCGATCGCATTGAATTCGGCTCTCTCAGATGCCAAGCATCGTATTGAAAAGGCGATCGCCTCGAATTTAGATCTTTTAGCCGCGAAGCCGCATCTTGACCACTGAAGAAAATCCGAAGTCACAGAGTTCTTGCCAGCAGGGTATCCGCACAAATTGGTCACGCAACTTGCAGAGATTCGGGGACTAAGCCGCATCTTGATTTCAAACTTGCGTCACCAAGTCGGATCGAAAAAGAGATTGACCGTGATGCAGTCTTGTCCGGGTGGAATCGAAGAGATACAACTCCGCACGGTTTCGCCGTTATCGAGTTCGACTTCGCAGGCATGGCATGAACCCATCAGGCAACCTGTCGGGATTGAAACCCCTGCACGATCGGCAACTTGCAAAAGCGGTTCACCAACTTCTGCATCAACAGTGACATCATCAGGAAGGAATCGGATGCTAACACTCATCACAAAATTCTAAAGAATATCTAAACGCTAACGAGTTTAGTAGATTTTGCCTCTACTGTATGAATCAAGGACAAACGGGTACGTTGCACCGAAAGGGTTAGGGATAAGAGCGCATGCAGAGTATCTGATGCGCTTGTTTTTTTTCTAGGGTAAAATCGGTTTCAAATTCAGATGCGGCTCGATCGCATCTGCCAATTGATCCAACATGATTTCCCGTTGTTCTCGATAGTTGGCAACCCCGGTCGGTAGCGATCGCAGTCCTCGCTGTTGCCGCAAACGATTTAACCAAGCCCGCCGCCACGGACCATTATCGAAAATTCCGTGCAAATACGTGCCCCAAACCGATTGAGACTCATCGACCACTCCCAAGTTTGGATCATCAAACAGCGCTTGTGTGCCTTCTTCTGATTCAATCAAGCGAGTTCGACCTTGATGAATCTCGTAGCCTGACACAGGCAAGCCGTCTTGAGGAAAATTCGAGGTGACATTCCGCTGACGCGCCACTTTCTGACCTGCAATCACCGTTTTCAGAGGAAGCAATCCTAAGCCGCGATATCGCCCTTCCTGCCCTTCAATGCCTTCCGGGTCAGCCAAAATCTTACCGAGCATTTGGAAACCGCCACAGATGCCAAGAACGGTTCCACCTGCTGCGACATAGTTTTGAATCTCTTCTGCCATTCCAGTTTTATGCAGTGCGATCAGATCCGCGATCGTGGTTTTCGATCCTGGAATAATCACGGCATCCGGATGCCCTAACGATTGCTTAGGATGCAGATATTTCACATTCACTGAGGGTTCAGCTTCTAGGGGATCAAAATCCGTAAAATTGGAAATCCGCGGCAGACGAACGACCCCGATCGTTAAATCGCCTTTCGGGTTTGAGGAACTGCGATCGAACAAAGACAACGAATCTTCTGCCGGAAACACTTGATCCAGCCACGGAATCACCCCAATCACCGGAATCCCGGTTTTCTGCTCGAGCCACTCAATGCCCGAATCGAGCAGCGATCGCTGTCCGCGAAATTTATTAATGACAATGCCTTTAATCAAAGCTCGCTCATCTGGATCGAGTAATTCCAAAGTTCCAACCACATGCGCGAAGACTCCACCGCGATCGATATCGGCGACAAGAATCGTCGGTGCGTTTAAATGCTTCGCAACCCGCATATTCGTTAAGTCGCGGTGTTTGAGATTAATTTCAGCTGGACTCCCTGCCCCTTCACAGACGACGAGATCAAATTCTTCAGAGATGCGTCTGAGCGATTCTTCGATCGCTGTCCAGCCCGGTTCAAAAAACTGCTCATAATAATCTGCTGCCGTTGTCCGTCCAATCACTCGCCCTTTTAATACCACTTGCGAGGTCATATCGCCTTGCGGCTTCAAGAGAATTGGATTCATCTCAACCCAAGGCTGAATTCCCGCTGCCCAAGCCTGCACCGCTTGAGCATAGCCAATCTCACCGCCATTTGCCGTGACATAAGAATTGAGCGCCATGTTTTGTCCCTTGAAGGGAGCCACTCGAAACCCCTTGCGTGTGAGAATTCGGCACAAGGCTGTTGCGATCATTGATTTGCCTGCATGGGAAGTCGTTCCTACAACCATGACTGCTTTCATTGGGTCACCTCCGGGGAATGAATCGAGTATCGGGTCTAATTATGTGTTCTAAACGGGCAAGCGCAGCCAACGGTTTAACGTATTCAAAATGCGATCGCGCAAATTTGCCTTGCCAAACCCACCGACGGATTGCCATTGCGAGACCAGTTGCCGTCCTAGTGGAGTCAAGCGAAACCGATCCGTCAGTCCTTGCCCATCGACTTCCCGCCGCAGCAATCCAACTTGAATCAGCCAGAGCATTTCACCATCCGCACTCAGTTCAGAAAGCATCCGCTTTGTCAATTGATTTCGAGTCCCAGGGATGCCAATCAAGGCACTGAGCGCAACACTTTGATCCAGCATCAAAGCATAGAGTTTGAGTCGAAAAGGCGCACACCGAACCGCACGAGCAGCACGATCGAGCGTTTTCTGAGGATGACGAAAGACAGGGTTAGGCGTAGTAGGGGTCATCAGGAATTATGACTAGGTTTGATAAAGCTTTGATGAACTGACAAAAGATTCAGCCTCTATTATTGACAGAAATATTGTTCATTTGCAGATTAGATGGCAGCGAAGTGAGAAAATCGTGCTATCTTTGGTAAATTTTCTCAGAGTTTAACGCCGAATCCGGGTAAAGTTGCAGTTTTTACTCAGTAATCTCAAGGATTCGATGTTGACTCAATGTTTCGATCGCTTCTCTCTCCAAGGGTAGAGCCTCGATTGCGGAGAGAGACCACTCAAGATAGATCCGGCACTTACTCTATACCCCTTAAGATTGCTTCACTGATAGAAATTCGTAGAATCCTCACAGTCTGTGATGTCCAATATACGATTAAGAAATGAGGCTTGGCGGTAGGTATGATTCGAGTCATTTTGATTGAAGACCACGATCTAACCCGTGTTGGGATTCGAGCCGCTCTGCAACAGCGCGAAGGGTTTGAGGTGATTGGTGATGCGCGGGATGCTAAGTCAGGCTTGAAGTTAGTCAAGACAGCCCAGCCTGATGTCGCGATCGTAGATATTGGCTTGCCTGACTTCACTGGCATTGAGCTGACTCAGCAATTTAAGCAAGCTCAAGCATCCGGCGAATGTCCAAATACTCGCATTCTGATCATGACGATGCAGGATAGCGAAGATACGGTCTTAGCTGCGTTTGCGGCAGGCGCGGATTCTTATTGTATGAAAGATGCCAGCATCGATAAGTTGGCGCAGGCGATTCAGACCACAGCCGGCGGAAATGCTTGGATTGATCCCGCGATCGCGCGCGTTGTTCTACATCAAACTCAAAAAGTTTATAGTTCAAATCAACATTCTCCCGAACCTGCCACGATTTCAATTAATCGTCTAGCAGACGAAGATCTAGTTCCTGCTTATCCACTCACTGAGCGAGAACTTGAAGTCCTCAAGCTGATTGTCGATGGCTGTAGTAATGCGCAAATTGCCGAAAAGCTCTATATCACTGTCGGAACAGTTAAAACCCATGTCCGCAACATTTTGAATAAGCTTTGTGCGGATGATCGTACCCAAGTTGCAGTGCGGGCACTGAGAACAGGTCTTGTTCAATAGTTCAATCCCTCTAGATGAATCGAATTACCGCTTAGAGACGTTTCGTTGGAACGTCTCTTTCGCTATGCGGTTAAGGCATTAATCCGCTCTAGTAAAGTCAGAAAGTCAATGGGTTTTTGCACATATCCATTTGCTCCAGCATCTAATCCAGGCTGCACTTGGGTCTTATCGTGAGCCGAAACTAATAAGATTGGTAAGGTGCAATTGCGCGATCGAATTCTCTCAGTCACTTCCAATCCATTCATGCCAGGCATCATGACATCTAGCAGAACTAGATCTGGGCAAGTTTGCTGAAGCTGCTGCAAAGCTGCAATTCCACTCTCTGCGACTTCAACTTCAAAGCCTTCTGCTTCTAAAAAGACCTGCAGCAGCAATAGATTGTCCAACACATCGTCAACTGCTAAGATTCGACGCACCTTACGTCTTAACACAGCCTGAGTCCTCACTTTACATTTTGTGCTTCTTGCTACCTATAGTTACTTTTATTTACTGACAATCAGTCATACTCTAGAGGGATTTCGAGAGAAATCTATCTTTCGATTTCGCTCTCTGTCTTGAGGGGCTTATCAATCCGGGTCACGATTTTCTATTCTTACGGCTGTATAACCGGAGAAAAAATTATGACGACCGCGATTGAGACAAAAAGTAGAAACAGCGGACTTTGGATAGGCGTGTTACTCATTGCTTTGGGATTAGGTGCGATCGCTGCTCCAGTCTTTTCGACGATCGTGACTGAGACTTGGCTTGCTTTGATTGTGATTGCAGCCGGATTTACTAAGTTAGTTTATGCAATTCAAACGCGTGAACAAGGTGGGTTTATTTGGAAAATTCTCTTGAGTGCTTTGTACATTGCAACCGGGATTACGTTGCTGGTCGCGCCCTTGACGGGTGTTCTGACTTTGACGCTACTCCTAGGCGGATTCTTAGTCAGTGAAGGGACGTTTGAAACGATTTTAGCGTTCAAGCTGCGTGAGCAAAAGAATTGGTTCTGGTTACTCGGAAATGCGATCGTCACGTTGGGCTTAGGGATCTACATTCTGCTGCAATACCCGTTTGATGCACCTTGGCTCTTGGGAACCGTTGTGGGTGCGAGTGTTGCTGCGAGTGGTTTATCGCGAGTCATGTTCTCTTTGAATCCCCCAGTGCAGAATCCCCCAGTGCAACCGAGTGATGAAAGCTCAGCCACTTCTGTTTAAGCCAATTCGCTGAACAATCATTGATTCTGATTTTTGGAGCCGCCGATGTCTTGTAGATGTCGGCGGCTTCACTGTTTATACAGATAAGCAACGCTAAATCAGGAATAACTTTTATCAGCTTCTCAACAAACTAGCTTTAACAAGTATTAACACGCACAACAGCTAAATACTTTTTCACGAACGCAAATAAATTCCGTAGATGCTCCAGTTAACGAGATCTGAATGTACGGAGCACTATATGAATGGATTTCACATTTCAGTAAGGCTCAGTAAGTACCTACGTAAAATCTAGGAGCTTTCCGAGTTTTAACCTGAAACCTTCTGGGCTAAACTTCTCAGCCTTTTAGGTTATGGGGAATTGAGCGGATTTTTTTGTTCTCTCTGTTGATTGAATCAAGTTATGCAGCGCTATTCGTACTTTCTTTCTATATCCGTCAGCCTGCTGATCAATCTTCTCTCTCTAAAAAGCGCGATCGCTGCTTCTAATCTCAAAATCGATTTGACGAAGCCGATAGAAAGTACAGCCGAGACTCTATCGAATCTGCCCAAGGAGAACTTAGCACCAGACCCGGTAGTCATTGCCCAAACCATTAATCCAACACCTAGCGAGATCATTGTCCCGCTCCCCAAAGACCCAGATGCGCCAGAGATTCAGCAACCCGCTCAACCTCCAGAATCAAAACCTCCAGAACCGAAACCTCCAGAGCTTCCAAAACCTGCGATCGCCGATCCAGACGTTTCTAAAAAATTACTCGATGCGATTATCTTAAACGCGATCGGGAATAGCTCGAATCGCTTGCCCTGGGTGGTCAATCCAGCGAGTAACTTGCTTGAATCGACGACTTCATTCACCCCGGCAAAGACTGAAAACTATACAGATATTGATGCTCAATATCGCGATGATCAGCTTCTCATTCGAGAGTTTGACTTTGCGCACTTTCCCAAGTCAGACCAGTTTTACTGGGTCTTGCCGAAGAATCGAGTTGTGATCGAAACACGAGGTTGGCAAGCGGGAATTGACTATCAAGGGCAAGAAAGAATAGTTGAAATCGAGCAGCGTATTAAATTAACGCAAGCCCTCTGGGGATTACAAGCTGTTTGGTCTTTGCCGCAGCCGTTTCGGGATTTGTACGGAAAGACGGATACGAGCCAGTTTACAATTCAAACGATTTCAGGCGAAATCAATAATCCACCCGGAGTGGCGGCAGCTCCTGTCGTCATTAATAATCCAAATCTAAGTCCGACAGCGGTTCGTATCGCCCCGCCTCCATCTCCTGGAACTGGCTCTAGTAACACTGCCAACGGTGGAAGCTCACTATTTCAGTTTTTAGAGCCAGAAAATGCTCCTTTGATTCTTCAGGCATACCCGACGAGTAATCTACAACCGCTCCTTGAAGCAGAAGGCTTATTTGTCGGTGCAAAAATCCCGCAATCGGCTCTAGAAGCTGCAAGAATTGGCTGGAAAAATCCGTTTACTGGAGAAGGGGAATCCACAGCCCCAATCATGAGTTCTCTGCCTGGAATCAAGATTGGACAATTGGGAAAGTTTGACAATCTTGATTTACTCAATATTTTGGTCAATCCAAGCTTGAATTTAAGCGAACGAAATTTAGCATATTTCAATTCCTTATTCTGGATTCCACTGGGACAGAGACCTCCTCAAATTTTACGCACAAAAATTACTGAAGCTGACGATCGATTTTGGCATCGTTTGTCGCTGAATCAGCCTCACAATCGCACTCTACTGCAATACGATGCAACTCGTCCTCAAGCGACCTATACGAATGTGTTTGCAAATCCTGGCTTTTCTATCTCTTTTTCCATGAAAAAGGGTAAGGTGAATGATCTGCAATCGTTGAATTCTAGCTTGGGCTTGTTATTGGGAGGAGTCTTTAGCTTCGTTCGACCGAAAGAGCTAACCCAAAGCTTAGAAGAGAGCCGCGATCGCTACGATCGCCGTGAACCGTTTTCTGGCATTGTCACTCAAGCAACCTCGAACCAGAGAAGTGCGATCAACCAGCGCCTCAACCGCGGCTTATACTATGCCAATACAACCAGTGGAATCAGACAGATTTCAGGAACGATCACGTTCCCGAGCACCATTACTCCGGGACACGCTGATCTTTTTCAGATTCGGGTCGGCAATCAACGCCGTATCGCTCGTTTTTTGCAAACTGAAAGCACTTGGATTCCAGGAGAGACTTATTTTTCCCGCTTAGAACTCTCTAATCGGGACTTTGGTCAATTATCTTTTATTGGTACGCCAGTGCCGTCGAGCTTAACTGGACTAACACCGAATCGATCGTCTGCAACCCAAGTGGTGATTCAATCTCCTGATGGTCAAGAGTTTGTGCAAGATTTCTCGTCGTCTTCGCCAGATTACACTGTTATTCCGATTGGGATTCGATCGTCGGATATTGCGTTCGATCGTATTGAATTGAGCCAAATCGGGCGCAGCAAAACTCGCGTGAATCGATTTGAAGGATATCTTTTTCTGCCTGCTGTCGAAGCAATGGTGTCGGGGTCTTCAGGAAAATGGAACTATGCTGTCAATTCTGGCGTTTGGTTTAACCTGAATGGGGATGCTGCGTTTGATGTTGCAACAAACAATGTAGGCGATCCTGAGCCAACGGTTGGACTTTACTTAAACTCCTTGGTGAATCACATTGATACTCGCGTTATCAATGGTGCTAATGGAAAGCCGAAAGCAGTTGTGAATCTGATTCCATCGTTTCGACTGTCTTGGAGTAGCGTGCCAAATTCTTCCAATCCGGCTTATTTGAACTTGAGCTATACCTATGCTCGACAGCAAGACGATCTGAACTACTCTCTTACACCAGGCTTTTTCTTGAGTTATAGTCGCGATCGCGTAGAGCCTGCTGGGTTCTTTGAGGGACAACTTAGATTTAAGAGCGGCTTAGAATTTCGTTCTTCGCTCGAACTCAGTGATCAGTTTTTCTCGGGCTTCGAGGCACTCCAACGCTTGAGTGCAATTTGGTCAGCGGGTTTATATATTCAAAATTATCGATCGACAGAGAGCCTGATCAGCCGAGAATCTGCCCTCTCTTATGGCATTATCTTGAGAAATCGTTCCAGTCGGGGCTTCGCTTGGCGATCGCGTTTAGGAATGAGTGGCGACAACTTTGAAGTTCGCCTAGAAGGGGGTTATCAGTTCTAGTCTGATTCCACACAGCAGATAGACGAGTAATGCATTTCTGCTAGATAAACGAGCATGATTCGGAAAACGCAGAAAGAGATCGAATAGCTCTGAAGTCATGAGTACTTCAGGGTCAAGACTATCAACACTAGGAGCGGTTTTGGGAAGATAATCTATTCAAAACGAACCCGTAGATTCATAAATTTGTAGGCTTACAATCGACCTACAAAGCGAATTCTTGCTAGATGATTCCATAAAAAACCCAGAGATGCAGCCATTACATCTCTGGGTTTTTTCTATCCAATATTGCTCGAAGGCAATATTGGTAAGTTGAGTTTATGGCAAAGGACCTCCAAATCCACCAGTAGGATTAGATTCAAGTCCATCGACACCAGCAGCAGCTTTCAGAATTGCAGCATAAGCATCAAGTCCTGCTTCAGTTGTCGGATCGAGACCGCCCAGAGTGTTCGCAACAACTTGCTCAAGCACAGATGAAGAACCAACGGTCGGCAGGAATGTAGTGGGTGCAGTGATATTTAACACTGGAGCAGTCGAATCAGCTGTACCTGTGACAGACAAAGTACCAGGAAAGTACACTCCTTCAGATGCTACAATTTCACCAGAAATCGTGGTGGTGAAGCCAGCAGGAGAGGTAAGAGTGATTGCACCGCTGACCGATGCATTTTGTGCAGATGCGGGTGCAGCAGCGACTGCTACCAAACCAGCTAAGCCGACTAAAACAGATGCAGAACGAGATAAGAAGCTCATCGTCATTACTCCTCTAACTT
>VFQU01000436.1_pt1 | contig 37682 bp, 29 predicted proteins | sample 3512311 | NCBI WGS metagenome assembly VFQU01 (sample SAMN10412377, study PRJNA504923) | tailings metagenome | isolation source: Relicate 3 Philex TSF3 active mining site | place: Philippines: Tuba, Benguet | collected 2017-08-29
TCATCTTCAGCGGGCCGTTACCATCCTTCAGGGAGCGGACCAAAGGTCACGCCAATTGCGGCATATCATCGAGCGCACGATTTCGCTTCTGGACGACAGCCAGCCCGAACCGCCCGGGCGCACGAGCAATGTTCTGGTTATGGAGCACTATCGCGATATGTTGCGCTGATCCTTGGCCCGGCGGCTGAGCCGGGCGCACCAGAAAAAGTTTATGCACACAAAGTGGCGCGGAGTGCTGGACAGGGTGGAATCCCTTTGCTAGAGAGGCGCCACTTTGGTGCCGGGCCAATTGGCCGACGGGTGCATAGCTCAGATGGTAGAGCAGCTGACTCTTAATCAGCGGGTCCAAGGTTCGAGCCCTTGTGCACCCACCAAAGTCTTACAATTTCTCTGATTGGCGCTTTGCGTTGCTTCGTGAAGTGTCCCTGATTTTGCCCTTGTTGCCGGAACCAATGCGCGGTGCAGCCGTTATAGGTGTATCGCGACGCAGTTGAAAAACAGCGAAACCGATAAAAGAGCCCCGAAGGCGAAAGCCTCCGGGGCTTTTTTGCGCTTTGATCGCTGTTCAGGTTGCCAATCTTTCATCTGCCAGAATTAGGGCCGTAATGTTGGGACGCTTATGCAGGGCCTTGTCGATGGCCCCACGAGAAAGACAGGTCCCCCATGTCGCATCATGACGACGATCACCATGCCCACGATCTGGGCTTTGCCCACGATATCAAGATTATGCTCGGCCGCCGTCGCTTTCTGGCGCTGGTTGGCGGCGTCGGCGCCGTGGCGCTGGCAGGCGGGCCGGCCGCCGCGCTCGAATGCATCGCTCTGCCCTGGGAGACCAATGGTCCCTATCCGGCCGACGGCACCAATGTGAAAGCCGGACAGGTGGTCAATGCGCTGACTGAAGAGGGGGTTATCCGTCAGGATCTCCGCCCGTCCTTCGGTTCGCTGACCAAGGTGGCCGAAGGCGTGCAGCTCGATCTGGAGCTGACGCTGATCGATGCGGATGGCTGCACGCCATTGCCGGGTTATGCCATCTATATCTGGCACTGCGACACGACGGGGCTCTATTCGCTCTATGATACGACGGACGCCAATTATCTGCGCGGGGTCGGCGTGGCCGACGACGCAGGCAAGGTCAAGTTCACCACGATTTTCCCTGGCTGCTATGATGGGCGCTGGCCGCATATCCATTTCGAGGTTTTCGAAAGCGTAGAGAAGGCGGTGAGCGGGGAAGCGTCGGTGCTGACGGCGCAGATCGCCTTTCCCGAGCAGGATTGCGCCGATGTTTATGCGGCGGACAGCCGCTATTCCAATGGCACGCACAATCTCGGACGGATCACCATCGCGAGCGACACGGTGTTCGGCGACAATAGCGACGAGGAAATTGCCCAGCAGACGGTGGCGCTGAGCGGCGATCCGCAAAGCGGCTATGCCGGGACTGTGACCATTCCGATCGATTTCACCGCCGACCGCACCGTCAGCATGGGCGCGCCTCCGGATGGACAATTCGGCGGGCCACCGAATGGCGAGTTGCGTGGTCCACCCCCGGAAGGATTTGGCGGCGAGGGGGCTCCCCCGGCACCGCCGAGCAGTTGAGCATGATGGGCGGCCCTTGGGCCGCCCTTTCAATTTCGGAGGATCATTCTGTCGCCAGGCTGTCTGCCGGCCGCGCGGGCGGGCAATAAGCTGACATTTTCATGCCATTTTTGGCCTTGCCCCCTTGCCGCCGCCCTTGCGGAGGCGTAGCTGCTCTCGCGCTTATCTCCCCGCATTTCTTCAGGACCATCCCATGTTCGGTTTCGATCCGAGTTTCTTCAGTTCGCTGTTGCAGGTCATTCTCATCGATCTGGTTCTGGCGGGCGATAATGCCGTGGTCATTGGGCTGGCGGCAGCGGGACTGGCGCCTGACCTGCGCCGCAAGGCGATCCTGATCGGCATTCTGGCGGCGACGGTGCTGCGCATCTGTTTCGCGCTGCTGACCACGCAACTGATTTCGCTGGGTGGTGGGCTGCTTATCGCCGGCGGCGTGCTGCTGCTCTGGGTCTGCTGGAAGATGTATCGCGAGCTGACCGTGCCGCAGGAAGATGAGCATGCGGCAACAGAGGCTTTGGCCGATGCCGATCTCGATGCCGACGGCAAGGTGGCGGCGCAGGCGCCGAAGAAGACGCTGCGCCAGGCAGTGACACAGATCATTATCGCCGACGTTTCCATGTCGCTGGATAATGTGCTGGCGGTGGCCGGCGCAGCGCAACATCACGTAGAGGCACTGATCTTTGGGTTGGCGCTGTCGGTGGTGATGATGGGCGTGGCTGCGACCTTTATCGCGCGGCTGCTGCACCGGTTCCGCTGGATTGCCTGGATCGGCCTGTTGCTGATCCTGTTCGTTGCTCTGCGCATGGGGCTCGAAGGGCTGGGCGCGTTCGTCACCATCCCTGAAATTCCGCTGCTCTATACGCCGCATGCTCCCGTGGCCCATTGAGGCTTGACGGTCTGGCTCATCGATAGGGTCCCGGGCTTGGGCGCGGGGCCTGTCTTGACTACAGCCTTTGGTAACCACGGGCGAAGGTTTGGCGGCATTTAGCGGTCCCCGATAGGGATTTGCTCACTGTGGCGGGCTAGCGTCCGGCTTGAATAGGCAAGTCGAAAGCCCACCCATGTCTGCCATTGCCGGATTGGCCCCACAAGAATCTGCCACAGCCGCGCGCCAAAGCCACGGCCGCGGAGGCGCGCTGGGCGTCAGCATGCGTCCCGTCGACGGGGCAGAGTGGGATCGGCTGGTGAGCGGCTTCGATGGCGTGTGCCAAGAACAGCTTTATGCCTTTGCCCAGATGCGCTGGCCGGCCGTGGTGCAGGAGCCTATTCTGTTCGAACGTGACGGCAAGGTGGTCGGGGGCGCTCTGGTAATGATCCAGCGCCTGCCGCTCGGGCTTGCCAGTATCGCGGTGTCGAAATGGGCGCCAATGCTGGCCGAGGTTGACGGGCCGGATGCAGCGACGATTTTCGATGGCATGGTGACGGCGCTGAAGGCCGAATATGCCGAGCGGCGGGGCATGATGCTGTCCATCCTGCCGGCTGCGACCGTCGATGCGGTCAATTGGCAATATCTGGCTTTGCGTAAGCAGGGCTTCCGGCGTGGCTCCACGCTGCTGTTTCCAAATCGCTATATCGTCAACCTGCGCCTTGGTGATGCCGAGCAGCGCGGCAGCTTTCACCAGACCTGGCGGCGGCAATTGTCCAAGGCTGAAAAATCCGGGCTCAGCTTCGAGCACGCTTCGCGCGATCGGATCGAGGAATTCAAGCAGCTCTATGCGGCGATGACCGAGCGCAAGCAGTTTCCGGACCATTCGGCCTATGAAACGCTGGATGGGCTGATGGCGCTGGATGAACCGCTGCGGCCGGAACTGTTTTTCGTGCGTTATGAGGGCGAGACGGTTGCCGGGGCGTTGATCTTCAAGGCGGGCGACCGGGCGGTCTATCTTTATGGTGCCACCAATGACCGTGCGTTGCCGCTGCGGGCAGGGTATTTCCTCCATTGGCAGGTCATCCGCTGGCTGCGCGATAATGCAAGGGCGCGCTGGTACGACCTCGGCGGCACGGACGGTTATCACGGGCTGCATCAGTTCAAGAAGGGCATGGTGGGCGAGGCCGGGGTCATCCGGCCGGTGCCGCCGGTGACCAATTTTGCAAGCAATCCGCTAGCCCTGCTGCTGGGTACCGCCGCTTTTGTCGCGCGCGACTTCGTCCAGCATCTGCGCCGCCATGTCGAGGGGCTGCGCAATTCCAAATCCAGGCCAGACCAGCCGGCTCACATCACGGAAGAGTATCTGAAATGAGTCTCGCCCGTCGCCTTGTCTCCCAGTCTTCGGTCATTTTCGGGGCGCGCCTGTTTGGCGCCGGTCTGATCTTCATGGTGCAGGCGCTGATTGCCCGCATGTGGGGCGCCGGATTTTTGGGCGAGTACCTCATCGTCATTGCCACGGTGAACCTAATCGCGGTGGTAATGCCGCTGGGTTTTCATACGGTAGGCACCTACTTTACCGCCGAATACCGAGCGCGCGGTGACAGGCGGCAGCTGATTGCCTTTCTCGTCCGGTGCTACGGGCATGTTGCGGCGGCGTTCGTGGTGGTGGTGCTGGGCGGGCCGCTCGTTCTGATGCTTACGGGCCAGCAGGATAGCGTGGTCGGGGCGCATTTCGTGCCCATCGCGCTGCTCGCGCTTGGCGCGGCGCTGGTCTATGTCAATGGGGCCATATTGGTCGGCCTCAAACGTCCATTTGCCGGCTTTTTTGCCGATGCATTGTTCCGCCCGATGGTCGTTCTGGCAGCCTTTGCCGTGGTGAGCATCGTCTCGTCGCCACCCGAAGCTTTCACGCTAATGCTTTGGATCATCGCCGTGTGCTTTGTGGCCATTGCGCTGGTGCAATTTGGCCTTGTGGCTGCCGCTGTTCCCCATATCGAGGATACAGCTGATGCCCGTCCGCTCGACACCGTCCGCTGGTGGCGGTTTGCGGCACCATGGGTGCTGATTTCGCTGGCGACGGATTTCTTCTTCGACATCGACCTGCTGCTGCTTAGCCAGGTGCTGAGCCGCGAGGACCTTGCGATATTTGGCGTATGCACCCGCATTTTTTCGCTGGTATCGTTCGGCGTCGCGGCGGTTTACGCGGTGACCCTGCCAGACATGTTCGAAAGCGAGGCCAAAGCCGACCGCGCTGCATTCCACCGCAAGGTGGGCGAGGCCAATATGGTCGCCAGCCTGATCTCGCTGGTGCTGTTCGCCATTATGGCGATTGCCGCGCCCTTTGCGCTTCTGCTGTTCGGCCCGAGTTTTGCCGCGGGAGCCTTGCCGCTGACGCTTTTGTGCCTCGCACTGGTCGTCCGCTCCGTTATGGGTCCGGCGTCCCTGGTGCTTTCAATTCATGACCGACCCTGGGCCAGCCTGCCGGCCGTGGCCTTGGGCATGGTGACGCTTTTTGTGTTCAACGGCCTGCTGGTGCCGCCATTCGGTCTGATTGGGGCCTCGCTGGCGGCCATCATCGCCATTACCGCATGGTCGGTGGGGCTGTGGCTGATCGCCCTACGCACGGCGCAGGTGGATGTTTCCATCATGCAGTGGTTCCGCGCACGGCGGGAGTTGGCTCTGGCCGCAGAATAGCGGGCTATTATCGACCCAAGAGGCTCGCAAGCCGCGCCAGCAAGCGGCCCAGCCGCCCCATTCCGACGCCGGAGTCATAGCCGTCGGTGACCTTGGTATAGGGCTTTTCGATCAGCAGATAATCCTGCCCGAACAGGTGCTTCTCGAGCAGGCATACTTCGCGATAGCCATAGCGGCGCAGCAACTTGCGCGCGAGGTCGTTTTCGGGCCGCACAAAGGTGAATGCCTTGTGGAAGCGCCCATTGTCCCAGTGCTCATCGAACTGGCGCATCTTGGTCATGCCCGTCATGCCCAGTTTGCTGTCCTGATATTCGGAGAATATCCAGGTCCAGTAGCGGAAAATGGCGCCATATTCCGGCCCCGACACCGCCGCGCCGCAGGGCTTGCCATCCGTAGTCAGCACCATCACATGCCAGGGATCGAACGCCATCAAGTTGCGCAGATAGGATTTGCTGAGACGACGCATTTCGTGCGCCTTGAACGTGTCGTTGTAGTATTCGGACGTTGCGATCACATGCATCAATTCGCGATGTACCAGATCGATATCACCAGGCTTGGCGGCGCGGATGGTCATCTCGCTCATGATGCGGCTTTCTTTGCTGGCCAGGATCGGCAAGGCGGCTGTGGTGGCATCATACTAAAGGCCGCCAGTTAATGTCCGGTGGCGAGTTCCTTACCAACAAGTCGCAGAGTCGGGCCCTTGCCGGGCAGGAGGGCGGTGGGTAGAACGGTTGTCGGGAGAGATAAGGGAGGAAGACGATGAGCGATCAGCTCGTATTCCAGCCAAGTGCGGCGGCGATCGCGCACACCCATACCAATGCCGAGCAGTATGCGGCCCTCTATCAACGCTCGATCACGGACCCGAACGGGTTCTGGGCGGAGCAGGCCAAACGTCTCGACTGGGTGACTTTTCCCAAGACGATCAAGAACACCACGTTCGAATATCCCAATGTCTCGATCAAATGGTTCGAAGACGGCGTGCTGAATGTCGCGGCTAACTGCATCGACCGGCATCTGCTCGAACACGGCGACGACATCGCCATTATCTGGGAACCGGATAATCCGAACGACAAGGCAGAGCATATCTCCTATCGCACGCTGCACGAGAAGGTGTGCCGTTGCGCCAATGTGCTGAAGTCGCTGGGCGTGAAGAAGGGTGATCGCGTCACCATTTACCTGCCGATGATTCCGCAGGCGGCCTATGCCATGCTTGCCTGTGCGCGCATCGGCGCGGTGCATTCGGTGGTGTTTGGCGGTTTCTCGCCGGATTCTCTGGCCGGCCGCATCAATGACTGCGACAGCGCGGTGGTGATCACCGCCGATGAAGGTCGCCGCGGTGGCAAGACCGTGCCGCTCAAGGCCAATGTCGACAAGGCGCTGGAAGACTGCCCCGGCGTTTCCAAGGTGCTGGTGGTGCACAATACCGGCGCCGATGTGCCGATGAAGGGCAGCCGCGACGTGTGGTGGCATGAGGCCGCTGCCGGCGTCGAGCCGTTCCACGATCCCGAACCGATGAACGCGGAAGACCCGCTTTTCATCCTCTATACGTCAGGCTCGACCGGCAAGCCCAAGGGCGTGGTGCATACCCAGGGCGGGTATCTGACCTATACTTCGATGACCCATGAGCTGAGTTTTGACTACAAGCGCGGCGAAGTGTTCTGGTGCACGGCGGATGTGGGCTGGATCACCGGCCACAGCTACATCGTCTATGGTCCGCTGGCCAATGGCGCGACCAGCCTGATGTTCGAAGGCATTCCCTCCTGGCCCGATGCCAGCCGGTTCTGGCAGGTGGTCGAGCGGCACAAGGTCAATATCTTCCACACCGCGCCCACGGCGATTCGCTCGCTGATGGGGGCAGGGGCCGAATATGTCGAAAAGCACGACATGCCGAGCCTACGCCTCTTGGGCACGGTGGGTGAGCCGATCAATCCGGAAGCCTGGCTCTGGTACTATAACAAAGTGGGCAAAGGTCGTTGCGAGGTGGTGGATGCCTGGTGGCAGACCGAAACCGGTGGCCACATGATTGCCCCGTTCCCCGGCGCCATTCCAACCAAGCCGGGTTCGGCCACCAAGCCATTCTTTGGCATCAAGCCAGCCGTGCTTTCGCCGGAAGGCAAATTGCAGGATCAGACCAAGGCCGAAGGCGTCCTCGTCATCGAAGACAGCTGGCCCAGCCAGGCGCGCACCATCTGGGGCGACCATGGCCGGTTCGTCTCGACCTATTTCGAGACCTATAAGGGCAATTACTTTACTGGCGATGGCTGCCGCCGCGACGAGGATGGCTATTACTGGATCACCGGCCGCGTCGATGACGTGCTCAACGTGTCCGGCCATCGTCTCGGCACGGCGGAAGTGGAAAGCGCGCTGGTGGCGCATCCAAAAGTGTCCGAGGCGGCCGTTGTCGGCTTCCCGCACGACATCAAGGGGCAGGGTATCTATTGCTATGTGACCCTGATGGCCGGCGAATCCTATTCCGACGATCTGCGCGGCGAATTGCGCAACTGGGTCCGCAAGGAAATCGGGCCGATCGCTTCGCCCGATTTCATCCAGTGGGCGCCGGGCCTGCCCAAGACGCGCTCGGGCAAGATCATGCGCCGTATTCTGCGCAAGGTGGCCGAAAATGACTTCGGCGCGTTGGGCGATACGTCGACGCTGGCCGATCCGGCAGTGGTCGAGGATCTGATCGCCAACCGGCAGAATCGGCCTGCCTGATAAAAAGAGAGGCGGTGGCCCAATGGCCGCCGCCTCTCAAGTTGATGGAGTGCTGCGCGGAAGGTTGAAGTAACGCGCTGCCCTATGTCCACCTTGACATATTGTGGCTGAAAGATGGCGAGCGCGCATCCCCCAAACGGGGGTCATTGTCTCGCCGCCTTTTGCCGGTCATGCTCGCGCACCGATTCCGCAGCTGGTGCGTCCTTTGTTTCGCTTGTTTTTTGCCCCGTTCTTCCTTGCTGCGCTGGCTCTGCCCGCGGGTGCCGTTAGCCTTGAGCAAATGGCCGGGCAGATGATCGTGGTCGGTTTTGAAGGCGACGATGCCGGAGACGCAGGCGTGGAAGCGGTTGTTGCCGAACTGGCCGCCGGACGGCTGGGCGGGGTGATGTATCTCAAAAAAAATGTCGCTAACCTCACTACAGTCCGCGCCATGAATGCGCAGTTTCAGGCGGCTTTTCCGGACCTGCCAGCCTTCATCACCCTCGATCAGGAAGGTGGAGCGGTGGAGCGGCTGACCAAGGATGTGGGGTTCAAGGAAATTCCCAATGCCGCCACGGTCGCCGCGCGCAACGGGCCGGAGGCTGCGCGCGCGATTTACGCAGAAATGGCCAAGGGCATTGCCGCCGAGGGCTTTACCGTCAATTTTGGTCCGGTGGCGGACCTCAACACCAATCCGAACAATCAGATCATCGCGCGCTTTGGGCGGGCCTTTTCCGATAGGCCCGAAGTCGTGACCGAATATGATCGCGCCTTTATCGAAGCCCATCATGAGGCCGGGCTGATTACCGCCCTCAAGCATTTTCCCGGCCATGGGTCGTCCACGGCGGACAGCCATGAAGGGTTCGTGGATATTTCCCGGACTTGGCAGCCCGAGGAACTGGAGCCCTATCGGGTGCTGATCGGGGAGGGGCTGGCCGATATGGTCATGGTGGGCCATCTCTATCACGCCGACTATGCCGATGATGACGGGGAGACACCATCTTCGCTATCGGCGCGCTGGATCGACGGCGTGCTGCGCGATGAATTGGGCTTTGATGGCGTGGTGATCAGCGACGACCTCGAAATGGGCGCCATTCGCGATCATTTCACGCTGGAAGAGACGGTGACCAAGGCGGTGCGCGCCGGCATGGACGTTCTGCTGTTTTCCAACACGGCGAAGTATCGGGCGGGGCTGTCGCGCGAAGTGCTCGATATTCTTCTGGCCGAGGCGGAAGCCGATCCGGCCTTTGCGGCGCGTATCGAGGAGAGTTACGCGAGGATCGTCGCCCTTAAGGCGCGGATCCAGTAGGCGCCTGCGGGCCTTCTCGCCTCAAATCGCGCCACCGGCGTGACTTGCCCTCTGGGACGGCTCGAAGTTTCCCCTGCTTTCTATGCGGCCATGTTTTCTCTGTCATCCGGGGACGCTAAGGTGCGCGCCATGAAGCAGAAGGCAAATGGCTGATGGCGGAAGACCGCGAGGTCCGGCAGGTCCGGGCGCTGTTCCTGTCGGACGTGCATCTGGGCATGAAGCCGATCCGTGTCGGCCAGTTGATTGAGTTTCTGCGCGCCCACGACGCCCAGACCATCTATCTCGTTGGGGATATTCTCGACGGGTGGCGGCTGGCCAAGCAATGGCACTGGCCCGCCGAATATAACACGCTGCTCGAAATCCTGCTCGACAAGGCCAATGCGGGTGCCCGCGTGATCTATCTTCCTGGCAATCACGACGAATTCCTGCGCGAATATCTAGGCACCTATTTTGGCGAAATCGAGCTGGTCGACCGCACGGTGCACACATCTGCGACCGGCAAGACGTATCTCGTGATCCATGGCGACCAATTCGACGTGGTGGTGATGAATATGAAGTGGCTCGCCCATGTGGGGGACTGGGTCTATAATGCCGCGCTGCGCGTCAATATTGCCATCAACTGGGTGCGTCGCCGGCTGGGCCTGCAATATTGGTCGCTAAGCGCCTGGGCCAAGCAGAAGGTCAAGAACGCCGTTTCCGTCATCGGCCGGTTCGAGGAGGCGCTTGTGCATGAGGCGCGGGAATCGGGCGTCGACGGGGTAATCTGCGGCCATATCCACTTCGCCGATATCCATGACAGGCTGGGCATTCAGTACATCAATACCGGTGACTGGGTGGAGAGCTGCACGGCGATCGTCGAAAATTTCGACGGCGAGTTCGAACTGATCAAGTGGACCGAAATGGTGAGTGGCGAAGCGCGCCGTTTCCGCCTGCGGCGCAATGGCGATCAGTAGTGGCCATGCCACAGAATTGCCGCTTGCGTTGTGGGCGCTTCCGAGTCACCTAGGGACACGCGGCGCCGTTCTGCGCCGGGAGTTCTTTTTCCATGCCATCGGCTCTTTCGCGCTTGGACAGTCCCGAGCTGCGCGCAACCATTTATCAGTTCACCGTGTATGTGCCCGGTGGGGTGGCATCGGTTTTTCTGGGCATCTGGCTGAGTGAGCATGGCATTCCCGCCGACCAGATCGGCCTTATCAATGCCCTGCCGACGCTGTGCCTCCTGCTGCTCAATATCGTGGTGGGCCGGCTGGCGGACCGGGCGGACGACTGGCGCACGGCGCTGATCTATATTTCGGCGGCCTCGGCGCTGGCGCCGCTGCCGCTTTATTTCGTCTCCGAATTCTGGGGCATCCTGCTGATCTGGGCGCTTTGCGCCACCAGCAATGGCCTCGTCGCGCCGGTGATCGACGCGGCAACGGTACGTATGACGCGGCGCAATGGCACCGATTTCGGGGCGATCCGCGCCTGGGCAACGGTGGGCTATGTGTTCGCGGCCGCGGGGCTGGGCCTGTTCCTCAACGTGTTGGGATCCGGCGCGTTCGTAACGCTTTATGTGATCACCGTGGCTGTGCGCGCGGGCCTGGCATTCCTCTTGCCGCGTTTCCGGGCGCCCGCGCCCAAGGTGACGCTGGCCAATGCGGCGCCGGACCTAGCTACGCAGCCGAGCCGGTTGCGGGATTCGCTCAAGCTGTGGTTCGTGCTGCCGCTTGTAGCCTTTGCGCTGGTCAACTCGTCCAATGCGCTGATCGGCAGCTTTGCGGCGCTGCTCTGGCACGAAAACGGCATTCCCAGCTACTTCCTCGGGCCGTTGCTGGGGATGGCGGCGGTGGGCGAGGCGATCCTGATGTTTGCCTGGCGGCGCTTCGGCGGCCGGGTGACGGCACGCAATATGATTCTGGTGGCCGCGCTGGCGGCGCTGGTGCGGTTCACCATCATGGCGTTCAATCCGCCGGTGGAAGTGCTGTTCTTCACCCAGCTCCTGCATGCCTTCAGCTTCGGTATGGGCTATTTTGGCGTCGTCCACTTCATCGCCAACTGGACCAATGAGGCCAATGCCGCCGAGGCGCAGGGCTTTGCCAATATGCTCAATATGGGTGCGGCCATGGCGGCGCTGATCGGTTTTGGCGTGCTGGTCGAGCATTTCGGGTCCTATGCCTTCTTCCTGTCCACCGTGACCTGCATTCTCGCCATTGTCTGTGTGTTGTGGTCGCTGCGTCTGCGGCCGCCAAAGGCCCTGGCGAGCTGAGGCCATGCGTGACGCGACGGCGTTTGCCTGCGGGCTGTGCTATGGCACAGTCGAATATCCGCATTTGCAGTCCAGAGCAAAGTGACCGACTTCCTGCGCCAATTGCCGCTTCGCTTTTTCGAAGTCCGTTATGAGGGCTCGCAAATTCCTGCGGGCGACAATGGGCTGGGACGCGGGGCCAATTGCCAACGCTATGCCTATGCGGTGCTGCGGTATTTCGACATCGTGCTGCCGCCCTATCGGTCGAGCGATCTCTGGGCGGACCGGGTGCATACGCGGCTTGTCGAGGGCGAGCTAAGGCCGCTGGATCTGTTGCTGTTCGGGCCGGACAGTAACCCCTATGGCGCGCATGTCGGGCTATGGACCGGGCCGGATGGCGTTCTGCATCTGGCTAAAAGCGTTGGCCTGCCGGCGATCTGGAGTCTGGAGCAGTTTGCGGAGCGGTCGGAATATCGAACATTGATCGGTGCCAAGCGCCCGCTCGCCATCGCCTGAAACAAAAAGCCCCGGATCGCTCCGGGGCTTTGTTGCATTTGTCGGGCTGAAGGATCAGGCCAAGCGGCCACTGGCATGGGCCAGGGTCGTATAGACCTTGCCGCGATCCGAGATCAGATATTCGCGCGTTTCGGCGGCCGGGTTGGGGCCGGAGGCAGCGCGCTTCAGCAGCTGTTCGAATTCGGCCATATAGGCCTGTGCCGTGCGGGCGAATTCGGCGTCGCGCTGGATGCGCTTGCGCACTTCGTCATAAGTGCCCTGACCGGTCAGCGTATAGATTCGCCGGGTGAAGACGTTGGATTCGCCGGCCTGATACCGTGCCCAAGCCTCGGACAAGGCGGCATCGTCGATTGAACGGGCGATTTCCTCGGTGAGGCCCGAAAGGCCCTGCGGGGTCTGGGCGCCGGCCTGCTTGGCCGAAGCATTGCGCAATACGTCACGCAGCCAGCCACCACCCTCGGCGGTTTCGGGCTGTGCTGCCGGTGCGACTGCTGCCGGGGCAGGGGCGGGCGCAGGCTGCGCCACGGGAGCCGGAGCGGGCTGTTCTGCGACCGTGCTCCGGATCGGATCGACAAGGGTCTGCCGCGCGGCGGGCTCGGGACGCCAGGTTTCGCGGGCCGGTTCCGGCTGGCGCGGCGCGGGCTGGTAAGCCGGGGGCTCCGGCTGGCGCGACGGGCGCTGGGCGGCACGGCGATCGGTGATGTCGTGGCTGGCCGGCTGGGCACGCACAATGGCGTTGAGTTCGCTGAGGGCCTCGATCTGCTCGGCCACGACGCGGCGCATGGCGGCGGCGCTGGCGCGGGTTTCCTCGGGCAGTTCGTTGACGCCACGCGCCAGTTCGGCACGGGTCGCTTCCAGTTCGCTGCCCACTTCGCGGGCGGTTTCGCGCATGGAACGGGCCGTATCGGCAAACCGCTGCGTAGCTTCCTCGATGGCGCGCTGCATTTCGGAGACCATGCGCTGCTGGGCATCCTGCAGGGCCTGATTGGCGCGACGGCCTTCGGTATCGGCGGCCACATGGAATTCGCCGAGCCGCTCGGTGACTTCGCCGGTGGTTTCGTCCAACACCCGGCGCAGTTGGCCGGCATTGCTGGAAATGGCGTTGCGCACCGAATTGGTGGAGTCCGAAATGGTGCTTGCCAGTGTGCTTGTCGTGGTGGTGAGCACGTCGGTGACGCTGCCAGCGGTCGATGCGAGGGTGTCGCTGACCTTGTTGGCATTGTCTTCGAGTGCGGCATTGACCTGACCGACCTGCTCGTTGAGCGCGGAGCGGACCGAGGCCGATGTCTGGCTGAGAGCGGCAGCTGCCGCGTCGGCGGCGCGCTGGACGGCATTGTCCATCTGGCCCGCGCTGGCATGCAGCGTGGAGGTGAACCGCTCATTGGTGGCGTAGAGCGCGTTGTTGACGCTTTCGGCGTTGGATTCGAGCGCCTTGGCGATGGTCGCCGTGGTCTGGTCGAGCGTGTCGGTGACCGAATGGGTGGTCGCCTGCAGGGCTTCGTCCATGGCGCGGCGGGCGCCGATCAGGCGGCGTTCGGTATCGTTGACCGTATCGGCAATCGACTGGGCGAACATGCGCATGCGGCCATCGATGTCGTCGGCGCGGGCGGTGAAGCTCTGCGCCAGAGCTTCCATGGCGCCGCGGCGTTCGTCTAGGCTTTCGACGGCAGCATTGCCATTGGCTTCGAGGGCTCGGGAGGCCCGCTCGATGCCGGCCGATTCGAGGTCGAGCTTGCCCAGAATGGACGAGAACTCTTCCACCATGGACCGGATGGTCTGCTGCAATGCGCCCACATGCTGGGTAACGACGGCGCCGGCCTGTTCGGTCTGGCCCATGGCTTCGCGCATGGTGCTGGAATAGGTCGCGGTCTGCTGGGCGACGCTGGTTTCGAGGCTCGCCAGATTGGCAGTCGAGGCATCGAGCACGCGCTGGAGCAGCAGGTTGGAGTCGTTGAGCTTGTTGAGCGCGTTGGTGACGTCGCTGAGAATGCGGCCGGTCGAGACGGACATGATCGTCTCGGCTTCGCGCGCATTGTCGGAAAGGGCGTCGCGCAGCAGATTGCCGTGGCTGGCCAGGGCAGACTGCAGTTCGGCAGACCGCTCAGTGACCAGTTCGGCAAAGCTGTTGGTGTGGGCGGCAACCGAGCGGTTGATGTCGGAAAGACGCGACTCGATCGTGTCCACGGCGCCCACGGCTTTGACCGAGACGATCTCGTCGATATTGCCGGCGGCGAGGCGGATCTGTTCGAGCGCAGAGCGCACAGCCGAATCCATGCGGTTTGCGGTTGTTTCCACATTGGTGGAAATTGCTTCGGCGGCCGCCGTGATGCGGGTCGCGATGGTTTCTTCGATGCGGTCGGCGCCGGCTTCGAGATCGGCCATGGACTGTGTGATCGAGGTGCTGATCGAGGCGTTGAGAGCGGCGAGGCGCTCTGCGGTGATGTCGGCACGGGCGGTGATGGCCTCGGGCAGGGTGCCTAGGCGGCGGTCCACCATTTCGGTGATGGAATTGCGGGCCTTTTCGACGCCAGCCTCGATAAGTTCGGCAGCGCGGCGGGCGCTTTCGCCCACGCTGGTGCTGGCGCTTTCGATACGGGCGGTGACGCCGCGTTCGGCGTCGGAAATGCGGGCGACCGCATTGTCGAGGCCTTCGCCCAGGCCTTCGTTGATCTCGGAGACCTTGGAAGAGACAGTGAGCGACATTTCATCGAGCCGTGCCGACATGGTGTCGGTTACGTTGCGCAGCGAGGAGTCGATGCCGTCACGAGCGGCAGCGCCATGCAGGTCGATGGTCTGGGCCATTTCGGCGGTGTGCAGGCCGATGGTTTCGCCAATCGAGGTCGTGTGATTGGCCAGCGTGTCGGAGAGATGCTGAGTGCGCCCGGCAAGAGCCTCGGACAGTTGCTGAGTACGCGTATTGACGGCCTGTGCCAGGTCCTGGGTGCGCTGGTCGAGCTGGCGGGTCAGCGCATGGGCGCTTTCGTCGAGACGCGAGGACAGGGCGATGCTGCCGGTTTCCAGATGCGCGGCAATGGCACTTGTTCCCGCTTCAAGGCTCGATGCCAGCGTCTGCGTGTTGGTTTCCAGAGCTGTGGTCAAGGTGCTGGCGCCCGATTGCAGGCGATCCGACAATGTGGCGGTGCGTTCATCGAGCTGGGCAACCAGCGTTTCGCTGCGCTCGTCGAGCTGGCCGGCCAGCGTGGCGGTGCGGCTTTCGATTTCGAGCGAGAAGGCATTGGAGCGTTCCGACAAAGCGTCGGTAAGACTCTGGCTGCGGCTTTCGATTGCGCGGTCGAAGCTGTGCGCGCCGGTGGCGAGCGCCTCTGTCAGGCTCTGGCTGCGGCTCTGCACCAGACGGTCAAAGCTGTCGGCGCCGGTGGCGAGGGCTTCGTCGAGGGCGCGGGTGCGCGCCTCCAGCGCCTGGGTGACTTCCAGGCCACGCGTCGAAAGCGTGGATGCCAGGAGATCGGCCTTGCCTTCAATGGACTGGGCAATCTCGCGAGCACGCTCGGACACGATGTCATTGAAGCGGCCGGATTCCTCGTTCAGCGCCATTTCCAGCACATTGGCGCGGGCGGCGAAACTGGTGCCGGTTTCGGCAAGGCGGGCCACCAGATGGTCGCCCTTGTCGCCGACGACGCTGTCGAGCGCATGCAGCTTTTCGTCCAGCATGGCGGTGACTTCGGCCATGCGGCTGTCGAACTGGCTGAGCGAGTCCTGGCCGGCGCCGGCCAGCGTCAAACGCGCGCGTTCGGAGGTCTCGTCGAGAGCGCCATTGATTTCGATGACGGCGGTTTGCAGGCGGCTTTCCAGCGCGTTGAGCTGGATGGAAACCGACTCGTCGATCTGCCGGCTCATGGTGGCGAGCAGCAATTCGGCCTCAGTGGTGCGGCCGGAAATGTCGCCGGCAATGCGCGAGCCGATGGCGTTGAGGGTTTCGCCCACTTCTTCGCCACGGGCGCGGAGTTGCTCGATCATCGAGCCGCCGCCGCCGCTGAACAGTGCCGAGAGTGCCGCGGTGCGTTCGTCGAGGGCATTGACCAGATCATTGGTCTGGCCGTCGAGGGCGCCGGTGATGGTCGCGGCACGGCTATCGAGTGCCTGTGTCAGCGCATCCATGCGACCGTCAATGCTGGCGGTCAGTTCGAGCGCGCGATTATCGAGACTTCTGGAGAGGCTCGCCGAATGATCTTCGAATGACAGCGACAGGCGGCCGGCACTGTCATCCAGAGCCGAAATGAAATCGCCCGTGCGGTTGTCCATCAACTGCACAAAACTGTCGGAGCGTTCGCTGAAACCGGTGGTGAGCGTATTGCCCGCCGTTTCCAGCGCGCGGGTAAGATTGCCGCCGCTTTCGACGATAGTGCCGGCAATGCGCTGGCTGATCATGTCGAGGTCGAAGACGAGGCCAGTATGGCTTTCGGTGATGGCTTCGCGCACGCGCTCGGTATTGGTCAGAACGCTGTCGCGTTGGCTCGCCAGTTCGGCAATGAGGGCGCGCATGCGCGATTCATTGTCGGAATAGGTACGTTCGAGCGCGGTGACCTCGTTGTGGATCATCACTTCGAGTTCGCCAGCGCGGGAGAGGGCGCGTTCCAGGCCGTCGCCCAGCGCATTGACCTCGCGGCGCACGGCCTGGCCCACCGAAGCAACCTTGTCGGCGGCGGTGACTTCGGGTTCGGCCAGGCGTATGGCGGCCTGGGTAATGGAGGAGGCGGCATTGCGCAGATCTGCGGCACGACGGAAGAGCGTGGCCACCGCGAAGAAGCCGAGCACCGGCAAGACCATGATGGCCAGAACGGCGATGAATTCGATCGTGCCGGCGAACTGGGCGAAATTGCCCATTTGCGGGCCGAAACGCAGCCAGGCAACGGTGCTCGACGCAGCCAGCCAGACCACTGATAGCACCAGCGCCCACCAGGTCGGGGCCGATGACGACCGGGACTGAAGGCCATAGAGCAGTTTGGAGGCGGAGATGCGGTCGTCATTGGCGACGGCGCCGGCCTGTTGGGCAATGCGATCAGCAGCCTTGAGTCGCTCGGACCGCGCCGGTTCGGCGGCCTTCTTTTCTACGGGAGCATCGTCATCCAGATTGAACACGGAGTCCTTGAGGGCGTCCTCGACGGCCGAAAAGGCCAGCGCAGCCGGATCGTTCTGGGGGGTCGGATTCTTCGCCATACTCTCTACAACTCTCGCGTCGGCACTGCAGCAACAAGGCGGACTTCGGAAGTTGTCATGCCCCCGCAGCCCTTTCCGGGCCGGTGGTCAAACCGGAACAATTCGATGCAAATGCCCCGCATCGTCCCCAACCCTCGCCGCCGCGCGCTGGTTCAAAGCCCATTCATACATTCAATTTTATGCAAACCGAACGGTTTCTTACCCAAAGGTTAATTTTTGGGTGGGAAACGTTAAGGAATTGAGGGGCCAACCAAGGCGAAGATAAGGCTTAATCTCTGATTCACGCGCCGGCCCTAATCTGGATCGTGGCGGGATGTGCAGGGCACGCTTACCCGTCTTGTGCATGGAGTGGCCAGAATGGCGCAGAGAGCAGTCGCAGAAGCATTTGTTCCCGCCGGCCAGACGCGGCCCATGCGGCCCATCGACCTGGTGCATTTAGCCAAGCAATGCCTGGGGGACGAAAATCTGGAACTTGAAGTGCTGCGCCTGTTCGACAAGACGCTGGGCACCTATTTCGAGCGTCTGAAACTGGCCTCGGCCTTTGACGATCTGACGATCAACCTCCACGCGCTCAAGGGCGCGGCCGCCGGCGTCGGCGCCTGGGCAATTGCCGACCAGGCCAAGGCAATGGAGGCGGAATTGCGCGACGGTTTCCCGATCCGCGACGAGCGGATTGCCGATTTGAGCGTGCTGGTCGAGGAAGTGCGCGATTTCATCACGCGGATGCTGGCCGACGAGATGGTCTGACGCGGCTGACCACCTCAGCCGATGCCAGATTTGACCCTCCCGAACTCTCAAGCTATATAGCGCCCAGATTTTCTGATGCGCCGCTTCGACTGCGGTTGCCCAACAGTTCAGCAGTCCCATGTCCCTTGCCAGTGCCGCCGAGGCTTCGCCCCGGCCTAGTTCCGAACCGTTCCGCCTGCGTCGTACGTTTGCGATCATTTCGCACCCGGACGCGGGCAAGACCACGCTGACCGAGCGCCTGCTGGCGGCGGCGGGCGCTATTCAGTCCGCGGGCGCGGTGCGCGGCAAGGCGGGGCAGCGATCGACGCGCTCGGACTGGATGGAAATGGAGCAGCAGCGCGGCATTTCCATTACCTCGTCGGTGATGACCTTCGACTATGATGGGCTGACGCTTAACCTGCTCGATACGCCGGGCCACTCGGACTTTTCCGAGGATACCTATCGGACGCTGACGGCTGTCGATGCGGCCATCATGGTGATCGACGCGGCCAAGGGTATCGAGAGCCAGACGCTGAAACTGTTCGAAGTGTGCCGCCTGCGCGATATTCCCATCATCACCTTCATCAACAAGGTGGACCGGGAAGGGCATGCGCCGCTGGACCTGATCGACGAAATCCAGGGTAAGCTGGCGCTGGACCTGACGCCTGTGCTCTGGCCCATCGGGCAGGGGGTGGATTTCGGCGGCTATATCGACCTGATCGAAAAGCGCGTGCTCAATCCGCAGGGCAAGACCATTGCCGAATATGAGGCGCTGGAAGACCTGCTGGAAATCGAGGCGCTGGTCGACAACCCCGTCTTCATGACGGCGCTCGAAACGCTGGAAATGGCGCAGGCCATGCTGCCCGAATTCGACCTCAAGACCTTTCATGAGGGGCATTTGAGCCCGGTGCTGTTCGGTTCGGCGCTCAAGGGCGTGTCGGTGGCCGAACTGTTGCGCACGCTGGGCGACTGGGGGCCGGAGCCACGGCCGCAGCCGGCCATTCCGGCGCCGATTGAACCGGACGAGAAAAAAGTCACCGGTTTCGTGTTCAAGGTGCAGGCAAATATGGATGCCAACCACCGCGACCGTATCGCCTTTGTACGCCTGTGCTCAGGCAAGTTCGAGCGCGGCATGCGGCTCAAGAATGTGCGGTCCGGCAAGGATATGGCGGTCAGTAACCCCATGTTTTTCTTTGGCAATAATCGCGAGCTGGCCGAAGAGGCCGTGGCGGGCGATATTGTCGGCATTCCCAATCATGGCACGCTTTCGGTGGGCGATACGCTGACCGAGGGCGCCAATATCAATGTGACGGGCATTCCCAATTTTGCGCCGGAAATCATCCGCCGCGTACGGCTGACCGACCATATGAAAACCAAGCAGATGGCCAAGGCGCTGTCCGACCTTTCGGAAGAGGGGGTGACGCAGGTCTTCCGCCGCATGGTGGGTGCGGATTGGATCGTGGGCGTGGTGGGGCAATTGCAGCTCGAAGTGCTCTCGGCGCGCGTGGCCAAGGAATATGGCGTGCCGATCACGTTTGAATCGCTGGGCTATGAAGTGGCGCGCTGGGTCGAAAGCGATGATGCCGACGAGTTGAAGCGGTTCATTGCGGCCCAGAAGGTCAATATGGCTGAAGACCGGACAGAAGCGCCGGTATTTCTGGCGCAGAATGCGTGGTGGGCGGACCGGGCCAAGCAGGACTGGCCGAAAATCCGCTTCCTCACCACCAAGGAACGGCATTGAGCGCGCCAGACCGGATCGATGAATTTGTAGAAGCTGTTGGCGCTGCTTTCGCCGATGGCACGCTGACCCGGCTCAAGCTGGGCGGCTATCACGGGTCCGAAGCTGAGTTGAAGTCGGCCGAGGCCCGCAAAGTCTCAATCAAAGCCGGTGAGCGGCTGAGCTTTGTGTTCCGCTACAAGACGCGGGACATCACCAAGAATCTGAGCCTGGACGAGGCTGCCGCGTTCCTGAATGCAGGACTGGAAGCGGAGTGGCGCAGCGCAAGGCTCGAAACAACGGGGTTCGATCTGCAATTTGAGCGGCAGGGCGACAAGGTGCGGCTGAAGCGCAGCGCGGTAGCAGGGCGCGAGGCGGATGCCGGCAGCCATGATCGCGCCAAGAACCGGCCGCTGGTTGACACAAGCAAGCCTTGGCTGCACGCGCTGGGCATTACCGGCAAGGACGGCACGGTGCGCAACGATGCGCAGGATAAGTTCCGGCAGATCAACAGGATGGTGGAAATCTTTGCGCCGCTGATTCAGGGGCTTGATGCAAAGAATCCACGCATTCTCGATATGGGTGCGGGCAAGGGCTATCTCGATTTTGCGCTTTACGACTATCTGTCGGGCAAGGGGTCGAAGGCTGAGATCATCGGCGTCGAATTGCGGCCGCAATTGGTGGTCGACGGCAATGCCAACGCCAAGGCCTCAGGTTTTGGCGGACTGCGTTTCGAAGCTGGCTCCATCCTCGACTATGATGTCAGCGGCGCCGATGCCGTGATTGCGCTCCATGCCTGCGACACGGCGACTGATGACGCGATCTATCAGGGGATCAAGGCCGGTGCCGAACTGATCGCGGTGGCGCCCTGTTGCCACAAGCAAATCCGTCGGCAGATGGAAGCGGGGGCGCCGGATCAGAATTTGGACTTCCTGCTGCGCCATGGCACGTTCATGGAAAAGCAGGCCGAGATGGTTACCGATGGGCTGCGGGCGCTGATCCTTGAAGCCCACGGTTATCGCACCAAGGTGTTCGAATTCGTTTCCGACGCGCATACGCCCAAGAATAATCTCATTGTGGCCCAGAAGGGCGGGGCAGGATCGCGGCAGGCTGCGCTTGACCGGATCGGGGCGGTCAAGGCTATGTTCGGCATCGAAAAGCACTATCTAGAAGGTCTGCTCGCAGGCTGACCGCAAAGACTACGGGCCCCTCAATGACCAAGATTACCTATGTCACATCGCAAGGCGAACGCATCGAAACCGAGGGCCAGAATGGCTCGACGGTGATGGAGACGGCCATCATGAATGCCATTCCCGGCATCGTGGCCGAATGCGGTGGGGCCTGCACATGCGCCACATGCCATGTCTATATCGACGATGCCTGGCGCGAGACGGTGGGCGGGCCTTCGATGATGGAAGAGGACATGCTGGATTTTGCCTTCGACGTGAAGGATAGTAGCCGCCTGTCCTGCCAGATCAAGGTGCGCGATACGCTTGATGGGCTGGTCGTTCATGTTCCGACGCGACAGGGCTAGGGACAGCGGCGATATACGAAGGGGTTGACCCAATTGCTGCCGGTGTCGGGAATTTCGTCGTAGAGGTAGAATAGGTCGGGAGCCACCCAGATCGCAAAATAGCTGGGGCCGCCGCCAACAGGTTTCCAGTCCGTGCCGCCGTCTCGAGCGGCCAGTCGGATCGCTTCGTCGGCTGAGCGGTCCCGCGGACCGAGATAAGTGATATGGGTGTCGTCGATTGCCTCGATGCGTACGGGCAATTTGCAGATGGCGAAGTTCACATCCGGCTTGCCGGCATCCATGGTTGGCAGGGACACGGACCACTGCCCGACAAAGGGCGCGGACCGGCCGGTTTCTATTCCCGCGTCGGGCTCCGGTTTGGGGTAGGGAGTCATGGCCATGGTTGCCGTGGCAAGCAGGGCGAGAGCGGCAATCGTCATGCGCATAGGGGATCCCTCACTCGCGGCCTTTCCGGGCGCATCCAAGCAAAATATTCTATCCAAGCGCCAGCGAAAGATTCATTTAGCTGAATGCGGATAAAGCTGCGCCCGGCTTTCTAACAGCCGGGGCCGCAAGGAAATATAAAAGCTATTGAATTTCAAAGCCTTGTGACGCAGGGCCGGATTGGACTATTTTCCCGCATCTCTCGAACAGGATCATGATGGGTTCCCTCAACACATTTCCGTTGAGTTTTAAGGTCAAGGGCAAGCGTATCATCATCGTCGGTGGCGGCGATGAGGCCCTCAACAAGGTCCGGTTGGTTTCCAAGACTACTGGTTTGGTCGAGATTTATTCGCGGCGGATCGAGGCCGATTTTTCAGCCTTTGACGTCTCCATTCATGAGCGCGCTTTGCACGCTGCCGATATTGCCGGCACGGCTTTGGTCTTTGTTGCCGAAGAGGGCGACGACGCCGATCTGGCCAAGGCCGAGGCGCGGCGGCTTGGTATTCCGCTCAATGTGGTGGATGTGCCGGCGGAATGTGATTTCTATACGCCCTCGATTGTTGATCGCGCGCCGCTGACGGTGGCGATTTCGACCGAGGGTGACGCACCGGTGCTGGCGCGTCTGGTGCGGGCGCAGATCGAGGCGTTGTTGGCGCCGGGGATCGGGAAAATCGCAAGTCTTGCCGGTGGCTTACGCCATAGGGTTGAAAGCCTGATTCATGACGGCGCGGCGCGGCGGCGGTTTTATGAAGACCTGGTGACGCGGCCAGATATGGACCTTGCGGGCGCAGAGCTTCTGCTGGAAGCCCATGCTGCCAATGGCCCGGGGCAGGGTGTGGTCTGGCTGATCGGCGCGGGGCCGGGGGCGGAAGACCTGCTGACGCTGCGCGCCCAGCGGCTGCTGCAACAAGCCGATGTGATCGTGCATGATCAGCTTGTGCCCGCTGCCGTGGTGGAGATGGGGCGGCGCGATGCCGAACAGATCTGTGTCGGCAAGGCGCGGGGCCATCATTCGTTCTCGCAGGCGCAGATCAATACGCTGATCGTGCGGCTGGCTGGCGAAGGCAAAAAGGTGGCTCGGCTCAAGTCCGGCGATCCGATGGTGTTCGGACGGGCGGGCGAAGAAGTGGCCGCGCTGCGACAGGCCGGCCTTTCCTATGAGATCGTGCCGGGTGTGAGTGCTGCGCTGGCGGCTGCGGCAGACACGGCCACGCCGGTGACGCTGCGGCAGGTGTCAAGCGGCTTCGTGATGGCGACGGCGCATGGCGCTGATGATGCCGACCTCGCCCATTGGGCGGCTTTGGCGCAATCGGGTTTGACACTGGCGCTCTATATGGGCAAGGCAATCGCAGCCGAAACGGCGGTGCGGCTGGTGGCGCATGGCGCTGCGGCGGACCTGCCGATCGGCATCGTGGTCAATGCGGGCCGGGCGGATCGTCACCTCTATGCGGGTGACCTGGGCGCTTTGGCAGCGGGCGCGGTCGATTTCGTCGATGGCCCGGCAATCATTCTTGTTGGCCGGGCTGTGGCGGAAGGCGACTGGGCCGACGCCGCCTCGGTGGCAGCAGACAATTTCAAGGTAGCCTGACTATGGAAATTCTCACCGGCAACGAACTCATCTCCGGCGCCACCGTCTATCTGGATGGCGGCGGCAACTGGGTCGAGAATTTGCAGGCCTCGCGCGTGTTTTCCAAGGAGGAAACCGCCGAGCGCGACGCTGCGCTGGCCGCCACCAAGGCGGGCGGGCGGGTGATCAGCCTTGAAATCGAAGAAGTGACGCATGAAGGCGGGCAGATCGTGCCCAAGCGCCTGCGCGAACGCATCAGGGCGGCGGGCCCCACCGCTCCCCTAACTCTCAATGGGCAGGCGTATGATCGCCAGCACTTAGGTGACGACGGGCATGTATCGATATGACGAATTCGACGCCGCTTTCGTAGCGGGTCGCACGGCGCAGTTTTCCGACCAGGTGAAGCGCCGCCTTTCCGGCGAGCTTTCCGAGGACCAGTTCCGGCCGCTCCGGCTGATGAACGGGCTCTATCTGCAACTGCACGCCTATATGCTGCGGATCGCCGTGCCCTATGGCACGATGTCGTCGCGGCAGATGCGCAAGCTCGCCCATATTGCGCGGACCTATGATCGCGGCTATGGCCACTTCACCACGCGGCAGAATATCCAGTTCAACTGGCCCAAGCTCAAGGACATTCCCATCATCCTTGAGGAGTTGGCGAGCGTGGAAATGCACGCCATTCAGACTTCGGGCAATTGCATCCGCAATGTCACGACGGATCAGTTTGCCGGTGCTGCCGCCGACGAAATCATCGATCCGCGTCCGGTGGCGGAAATCCTGCGGCAGTGGTCGAGCCTGCACCCGGAATTTTCCTATCTGCCGCGCAAGTTCAAGATTGCCATTACCGGCTCGCCCAATGACCGCGCGGCCATCCGCTTCCATGACATTGGTTTGCAGGCGGCGGTAAATGCCGCCGGCGATATCGGCTGGGAAGTCTGGGTCGGGGGCGGGCTCGGTCGCACGCCGATGATCGCCAAGCTGATCAATAGCTTCGTGCCCAATGAGCACCTGCTGGCCTATCTCGAATCCATCATGCGTGTTTACAACCGCTATGGCCGCCGGGATAACAAGTACAAGGCGCGCATCAAGATCCTTGTGCATGAAGAGGGTCTGGAGAGCATTAAGGGACAGGTCGAGGCTGAATTCGCTGAAGTCCGCGGCGGTGTGCTGACGCTGCCGCAGGAGGAGCTCGACCGGATCACGGCCTATTTCGCGCCGCCCGATTTTGCCGATCGTTCGGGCGACAGCGTAGACGTGACCTATCAGTCGATCATTGACCCTGCCTATGGCCGCTGGCTGGACAATAACCTTCATCCGCACAAGCAGGCGGGCTATGCCTCGGTGACGGTTTCACTGAAGCCGGTTGGCGGTGCGCCGGGCGACGCCACCGATGCGCAGATCGATGTCGTGGCCGATCTGGCCGAGACATATTCTTACGACGAATTACGCGTGACTCATGAGCAGAACCTGGTTCTGCCGCATGTCGCCATTGCCGATCTTCGTGCGGTCTATGACGTTCTGGTCGCCAACGGGCTGGCTGAGGGCAACAATAACCTCATCACCGACATGATCTGCTGCCCGGGCCTCGATTTCTGCGCGCTGGCCAATGCGCGCTCGATCCCGATTGCGCAGGAAATCTCCAAGACCTTTGCCGCGCCCGAACGGCAGAAGGAAATCGGCGATCTGAAGATCAAGATTTCCGGCTGCATCAATGCCTGCGGCCACCACCATGTGGGCCATATCGGCATTTTGGGCGTCGAGAAGAAGGGTGGCGAGCTTTACCAGATCACGCTGGGGGGCGATGCCACCGAGCATGCGTCGGTGGGCAAGATCATCGGGCCTGGCTTCGAGGCCGAGGCGGTTCCGGGCGCGATTGAGAAGCTCGTGGATTTCTACATCGCGCAGCGCCAGGGCGAGGGCGAGAGTTTCCTCGCGGCCTATCGCCGGTTGGGCGAGGCTCCGTTCAAGGAGGCGTTGTATGGGGATGCTTAGCCACATGCTCGATGCCTCCCTTCTCCCCTTGTGGGAGAAGGTGCCCGCAGGGCGGATGAGGGGTTTGCCTCCTCATTTACAGAATGCGCATAGAGAACCCCTCACCCGTCTCGCGCTTCGCGCGATCCACCCTCTCCCACAAGGGGAGAGGGGAGGTTCTGAGATCAGGGAGACATTCCATGGCCATGCCTAAACTCGCTCCTGTCCCCGTCGCCAATGACAAGCTGCGTGCGCTGGGAATTCTCGCGCTCAACGGCATGTTCGACGAAATGGATGCCGTTGGTGTGCTGCGCTATGCGGTGAGCGATGTGCTGCCGGGCGATCTCGCCATTGTGTCATCCTTCGGGGCGGATTCGGCCGTGCTGCTGCATATGGTGGCGCAGGTGGACCCGTCCATGCCGGTCTATTTCCTCGAAACCGGCAAGCACTTTCCCGAGACGCTCGCCTATGTCGAGACTTTGAAGAAGCAATTCGGGCTGATCAACGTCCATGCGATCCATCCAGATCCGGCTGACGTCAAACGCTTTGATCCCAATGGCGATCTATGGGAAACCGATCCCGATTCCTGCTGCCATATCCGCAAGACCGAGCCTCTGGAGCCGATCACCGAGCAATATGGTGGCTGGGTTACGGGGCGGAAGCGGTATCAGACCAAAGAGCGGGGCGTGCTGCCGCATTTCGAATTGACCAGCGATGATCGCATCAAGGTCAATCCGCTGGCCTATTTCTCCGATGCCGACGTTATCGAATATCGCCAGAAGCATAACTTGCCCGAGCATCCGCTCTATGCCAAAGGCTACAAGTCCATTGGTTGCGCGCCCTGCACCTCTGTCGTTGCTGAGGGTGAAGACCCGCGCGCCGGACGGTGGCGCGGTCTCAACAAGAAGGAATGCGGCATCCATTATGATTTCAGTGGAGCGATCGCCAATCCGATGACCGCCGCAAACCGCAATACACTTTGGAAGGATGGCGCGTTCATTGCCGATCCGTTCAAGGACTGGGAAGAGGGCGCCAACCCGTCCGAGGCGCGCTATGTGCATGTGCCGCTGCCTGTGTTCCTGGCCAACCGCGCCGAATTTCTGGCCAATCCGCACCCGCTCGGGCTGCTGATCGCGCCGGGCGAAAAGGTCGAGGATGTGGCCGAAGATCTGTCGCGTTTTGCGTCCGTGGCCATCAAGTTCCCGGCTTTCTCGGACGGGCGCGGCTATTCGACCGCTCGCCTTCTGGTCGAGCGGCTGAAATATGCCGGTGAAATCAGGGCAGTAGGCGATGTTTTGCAGGATCAGATTCCGCATATGCGCCGCTGTGGCTTCAATGCGCTGGTGGTAACGCACGAGCCGACCCGTCAGGCGCTGATCGAGAACCGCCTGCCGGAAATGGCGCTGTTCTACCAGCCCGTGGGCGTTACCGAAGTTCCGGTGGGCACTCGGCCCTTCCTTCGCCGCGTGTCCTGAGGTAAGTGGATTTTGCTTGTCATATTAACCACAGGGTCGTTCCCGCGAAAGCGGGAATCCCGGTTTGCTGAAACAGAGATTCCCGCTTTCGCGGGAATGACACCGGGATGGGCTTTACCCCCGGCGAGACGGAATTGAGATAAATGAGCACTGAGATCACCACCGATGTCGTCGTCATTGGCGCCGGCCCCTGCGGCCTGTTTGCGGCCTTCGAACTCGGGCTGCTCGACATCAAATGTCACTTCATCGACATTCTCGACCGCCCTGGCGGGCAGTGTGCGGAGCTTTATCCCGAAAAGCCGATCTATGACATTCCCGGCTTTCCTGTGGTCACCGGCCAGCAGCTGACCGACAATCTCATGGCGCAGATCGCGCCTTTCTCGCCCGAATTCCACTTCTCCCGCATGGTCAATTCGATTGAGAAGCTGGAAGACGGCTCGTTCAAGCTTGAGACAGATGCCGATGAGACCTTCTTTGCCAAGGTCGTGGTGATTGCCGCCGGTGGTGGCTCGTTCCAGCCCAAGCGCCCGCCTGTCGAGGGCATCGAGCAGTATGAGAACAAGTCGGTCTTCTATGCCGTGCGCAAAATGGAAGATTTCCGCGATCAGGATGTGGTGATCGTCGGCGGTGGCGACTCTGCACTGGATTGGACGCTCAATCTTGAGCCCATCGTGCGGACCCTGACGCTGGTGCATCGTCGCGACGCCTTCAAGGCCGCGCCGGCGTCGGTCAACAAGATGAAGGAGCTCGTGGCGGCGGGGAAGGTCAACTTCCAGCTCGGCCAGATCGCCAAGCTCGACGGTGCCGACGGTCAGATCAACCATGTGCACCTGACGACCGAGGCCGGCGATCTCTCCATTCCGGCCACGCGCCTCCTGCCATTCTTCGGCCTGACCATGAAGCTGGGTCCGGTGGCCGATTGGGGGCTCGAGCTGAATGACAATACGATTGTTGTCGATACCGAGAAATTCGAGACTTCGGTGCCCGGCATCTTCGCCATTGGCGACATCAACTATTATCCGGGCAAGCTCAAGCTGATCCTATCGGGCTTCCATGAGGCCGCGTTGATGGCGCAGGCAGCCAAGGCCATTGTGTCGCCGGGCGAGCGGGTGGTGTTCCAGTACACGACGAGTTCGACGAAGCTGCAGAAGAAGCTGGGTGTGGCTTAGGTCATGCAACGGTGTCATCCCCGCGAAAGCGGGGATCAGCACTTATTGAACGGATTTCAGCTTTCGCGGGAATGACCCATTGGGTGGTGAGAGGCACCGCGCTCTTGCAGCTCCGCTTATTCGAAGCTATCCCCATCGCGCTGTTGAGGAGCGCCCCATGAAGATCATCGTTACGGACCAGGCTGGCGACGTGCACGAGCTCGAAGGGCTCGAAGGCTGGCGCGTGATGGAGGTCATCCGCGACTGGGGCCTCAATATCAAGGCCGAATGCGGCGGTGCGCTGAGCTGCGCCACCTGCCATTGCTATGTGGATTCCGATTGGCTCGATGCCGTTGGCGCGCCGAGCGACGATGAAGAGGACATGCTGGACAGTGTGGGCGATGTGAAATCGAACTCGCGGTTGAGCTGCCAGATACTGTGTTCGGACGAGCTTGACGGCCTGAAGCTGACGTTGGCGCCGAGCGCAGCGAAGGATTTTTGAGCCCTTGCTTTCTTCTCCCCTGAGGGGAGAAGGTGGCCCGTAGGGCCGGATGAGGGGTTTAGCGTCGAGTTTCTGTTGTGAGGCTTTCACCCCTCACCCCAGCCCTCTCCCCTGAGGGGCGAGGGGGCGAAGGGCCGAGGCTCCGCAGTTCTACGCCTGCGTCGTTTTCCCCGCGTCCTGCGTCACCTTCACCAGCTCCGGGATAAAGTCCCGCACCATGGGCTGAGGCAATGTCTCGAACGGCAGGGGCCGTACCACTCGCATGGCGGCGATGCCGACGCGGACGGTCATAAGCCCGTTGACGACACCTTCGCCGAGGCGGGCGGAGAGCTTTGCGGCGAGGCCCTGTCCGACGAGCTGCTCGACGATGCCATCGGTGAGGACCAGGCCGCCGGTGACGGCAAGGTGGGCCAGCACTGCGCCGGTCAGTCGGATGAAGCCAAAAAAGCCGGGGCGGGCGCCATAAAGCGCGGCAATGGCACCGGCTAGGCGAATGCTTTCATAGATCACGAAGGCGATGTCGATCAGCGCGCGCGGCGATACGGCGGTCACCAGCGCCACGCGGCGGGCGGAGGCGGCGGTCAGCGCCTTGGCGCGGGCGTCGAGGCGGGCCATCAGCGTGCGCTCGGTCACGGCGATCAGGTCCGTACCGTCCAGCAAGGCCTCGAAATGGTCTTCGAGTTCCTTGCGCTGGCGCGCCATGTCCGGGCGATGGGCATAGATCGATTGCAGGCGAACTGCGACGCTGCCGGCAAGCCTGTCATCGTTGTTGGCGCTTGCGCGGGCGGCGTCGGCCTTGAGCGCATCGAGGACGCGCAGGCGTCGGAGCGCGAGGAATTCGCGCAGCACCAGAGCGGCAATGGCGATCAGGAAGGCGCCGAGCACGCCGAGGCCGACATAGCCAAGATATTGGTTGCTGGCGAAGAGGTCGCGGATCAGTCGGTCGGCGGCGAGACCGAGACCGGCGGAGACGAGAATGCCGCCCGTGGTCCAGGCCAGCCTGCCGATCCAGCCCATGCGCCGGGGTGGGGGCGTCATAAGTTCCGGATCGGGTTCAGGCTCGAAAGTGGCTTCAACGATTTCGGCTCGATCGGGCGTGAAGGCGCGGGGGGCACGCGCCGCTTCCGTGCCTTCCTCGGGTTTGGTGATGGTATGGGCAACGGGGCGCTTCATGCCATCCAGTCTCCGATGAGATAGTCCAGCGCCCGGTCTAGGCGGATATGGGGCAGGACGGGATCGCCTGCCGCATTGCGCTCCAGTTTCTGGGGTGGCGCAAAGCGCAGGAAATTGAGCGCGACTGGATTGCCGTTCTTGAAAAGTGAATCCGGACGTTCCGGCAAGTCACCGGGAAATAGAGCGATTTCGGTTTTGCCGTCATAGGTCGCGCCGTCCAGCGCCTCGCCCTTGAGCGGCGTGCCGATCAGGGTGGGCAGCGTCTCGCCATTTTCGCGGATCGTGCCTTCGCTGGTGGCGCGGATACCGGCCATGGCGATGGAGCGCGTTTCGGCGCCGGCGAAGCGGGCGCGCTTGCTGGCGCTGGCCACAAGGCGGTTGAGGATGGCTTCCAGCCGGTCATGGCTGGTGTGGTGCACATGGTCAGCTTTGGTGGCGGCAAAGAGGATGCGGTCGATCTGGCGACTGAAGGGTCGCAGCAGCGGATTAGTCTCGCCCTGACGGAAGCAGGCGAGAACGGCCGATATTGCCGTTTCAAGGTCGCTGACGGCGGCCGGGCCGGTATTGAGGGCGCGCAGCGTATCCACCAGCACGATCTGACGGTCCAGGCGAGCGAAGTGATCGCGGAAGAAGGGGCGGATGACCTGTGCCTTATAGGCCTCGTAGCGATGCTCCAGCATGGAGTAGAGGCTTTTGTTGCGACCGGGGCCGGATGGGGGAGGCACAGGCGCGAAGGTGAGGGCGGGCGAGCCTTCCAGATCGCCGGGCAGGAGGAACCGTCCCGGCGGCAGTGTCGAGAGCGCGCCATCCTCGCGGCTGCGCCGGAGATAGGTGGTGAAAGCGCCGGCCAGCCGCTCGGCATCGGGATCATTGGCCTCTTTTGAAATATCGGTGCTGTCGAGCTGGGCGAGGAACTCGCCGGCCTCCTCGGCATGTCCGGGCTTGCGTGCCCGCTCCAGCGCCTCGGCGCTCCATTCGGCGAAGCTCAGGCCGAGTAGCGGCAGGTCAAGCAGCCATTCGCCGGGATAGTCGACAATATCGAGATTGAGCGTAGCCGGACCGGTCATGCCCGCCCACCATTTAGCGGACTGGTATTTGAGTACGATGCGTAGTTGGGAAATACGTCTTGTGCTTTCCGGCCAGACCGGTGGATTGGCCGTCAGGGCCGCCAGATGCTGCTCATAGGCGAAGCGGGGAATGGTGGCGTCCGGATAGTCCGCCAGTTTTGCGCCGATAAAGCGGCCATCGGCCAGCGGCGCGAAGCCGGGCAGGCGCCCCTGCGTCAGCAGATTGTGCACCAGAGCGGTGATGAAAATGGTCTTGCCGGCGCGGCTGAGGCCGGTCACGCCCAGCCGCAGGGTCGGGGTCAAGAGGCCGGTGGCGCTGTCGCTGAGGTTGGCGAGGGCAATGCCCAGTTCGTCGGTGATCGTAGTCGGCGGCTGGGGCAAGGCGGGATTCCTCTGGTTCCTGCAAGGTAGGGGTTGGCGGCGCCAATGCAAGACCCGCCGATGTCATGGAATTGTCACCGCGCTGTAGTCGCCCTGTCAGAGACAGGTCCTATCCCGCTGCTCATTCGCCCATTCGGGCAATGCTGTTGAGGAGCAATCCGATGAACGACCATACCCCGATTTTCAAAACGTCACAGCTCGAGGCCGCCGATGCCGAGCCGCGCAACACCTCGGCCAACCCGACCATGGGCGAGCTGATCAGCGTCCGCTTCTCCCGCCGTGGCTTTCTCAAGGGCTCGCTTGCTGTTTCGGCCATTGCCGCCACGGTGAGCCCGCTTGCCATCCTGACCGCCGGCGACGCCAAGGCCGCCGGCAATTCCGCCTTCAACTTCGCCGAGGTGGAAGCGGGCGTAGATCAGACGCACCACGTTGCCGAAGGCTACGACGCCGATGTGTTGCTGCGCTGGGGCGATGGCCTGTTTGCCGATGCGCCCGAATTCGATCCGGCCAACCAGAGCGCCGCCGCACAGGCGCGCCAGTTCGGCTACAATAACGACTATGTGGGCTATATCCCGCTCGATGGCTCCGACGAGCATGGCCTATTGGTCGTGAACCACGAATATACCAACCCGCACCTGATGTTCCCCGGCATCGTGACACTCGCAGAAGGCGAGATCACGATGAACGCGCTGTCCAAGGAGCAGGTCGATATCGAACTGATGGCGCATGGCGGCACTATCGTCGAAATCAAAAAGGTCGACGGCAAGTGGCAGGTGGTCAAGGACGGTCCCTATAACCGCCGGATTACCGCCGAAACCGAAATGCAGCTGACCGGCCCCGCTGCTGGCCATGACCGCCTCAAGACCAATGCCGATGCCACGGGCACCAAGGTTTTCGGCACGATCAACAATTGCGCCGGTGGCGTGACGCCGTGGGGCACCTACATCATGGCCGAGGAGAACATCCACGGCTATTTCGGCGGCGAACTGCCGGCGGACCATCCCGAAGCGGCGAACTATGATCGCCTGGGCATTCCCGAAGGCTCATACGAATGGGCCACCTTCTACGACCGGTTCGACGTCTCCAAGGAGCCGAACGAGCCCAACCGCTTCGGCTATATCGTCGAGGTGGATCCGATGGACCCCAATTCGGTGCCCAAGAAGCGCACCGCGCTCGGCCGCTTCAAGCATGAAGGCGCCGAGTCCATCGTCAGCACGGACGGTCGAGTGGTCTTCTATCTCGGTGACGACGAACGTTTTGACTATGTCTATAAGTTCGTGACCACCGGCACCTATAACCCGGACGACCGCGCCGCCAATATGGACCTCCTCGACGAGGGCACGCTCTATGTCGCCAGGTTCGAAGAGGATGGCAGCATGGCGTGGATGCCGCTTGTCCATGGCCAGGGTCCGTTGACCGAAGCCAATGGTTTTGCCAGCCAGGCCGACGTGATCATCGAAACCCGTCGCGCCGCCGACCTCCTGGGTGCGACCAAGATGGACCGCCCCGAAGACATCGAACCCAATGCCAGCAATGGCAAGGTCTATGTCATGCTGACCAATAATAGCCGCCGCGAGGCTGATCAGGTCGATGCTGCCAATCCGCGGGCAAAGAACGCCTTTGGCCACATCATCGAGATTGCCGAAGCGAACGGCGATTTCGCCGCCGAGACCGGCACGTGGGAAGTGCTGCTCAAGTGTGGTGACCCCTCGATTGCCGAGGTGGGCGCGACCTTCTCGACCGACACCACGGCCAATGGCTGGTTCGGCATGCCGGACAATTGCGCGGTGGACAGCGATGGACGTCTGTGGGTGTCGACCGATGGCAATAGCCCCTCGGGCACCGGCCGCACGGATGGGCTCTGGGCCGTGGATACCGAGGGTGATGCTCGGGCAACCTCCAAGCTGTTCTTCCGCGTTCCGGTCGGCGCCGAAATGTGTGGTCCGGTCTTCACCGATAATGGGGAGACGCTGTTCCTTGCCGTGCAGCATCCGGGCGATGGCGGCGATGACTGGGAAGGCTTTGGTCGTCCGTCCTATTATGAGGACCTCTCGACCCGCTGGCCGGATTTTGACGATGCCATGCCGACACGCCCATCCGTGGTGGTCGTGACCAAGCAGGGCGGCGGCAAGATCGCCGTCTAGGCTCAGATAGCCGATCAAGCAGGGAGGAGGCCGCATGTGCGGCCTCTTTCATTTGATGTCAGCCCAGCGACAGACCGAATAGCCTGATGGGTAAAAGGCCCTCTAGCCAGGACGGATCGCTCCAGACCGGCGCCAGTGCCCAACTGGCCGCTACGCCTGCCGCCAACAGACCAAGCGCCAGCACACGTGTTCCCGGCCGTATGCGGGTGGCGCAGAGCCACCCGATGCTGGTGCCCAGGAGGATCATTGCCGGCTGCCAGGGCGGCAGGGAGAATGAGAAAAGGCTGTTGCCGACCACGAGCCAGAGCGGCAGCGCCAGGACCAGCAGGCTGGTCATCAGCTTGCGCCGGCGGTCGGGTATGATCATGTGCGCTATCACTACAAGGCCGATCGGTGCGCTGGTCAGCAAAAGCATCAGCGGCTGGATATAGGGCGCGCCACCGGGGCGGTACGCTTCGACGAAGGGCGCGAGGAGGATGTTGGCGCCGATGCCGAGGCGAGCCGTCATGCTCCAGATGCCGAGGACGACGATGACGACGGGAATGACGGCCACGATCAGCATGGCCAGGAAGATACCGACATTGCCGCGCGCCTCGCGTTCGCTCAGCGGCACTGCCAGCATCAGAACGGGGATAAGGGCGGCCAGTGGCGGGCCAGCAAGCAGGAGAAGTGGCAGCAACAGGCCGTAGGAAAGGATGGACTGCACATCGCCCACGGCCTCCAGCCGCCGCCGCGCGGGCACGAGTAGGGCCACGGCAATAAGGGAGAGGAATTCCGGCGTCGCCAGGGTGACGGACTGTAGAAGCATCGGGTGTGCAAGAAGCAACAGTAAGGCCAATGCCGCCTGCCAGCCCGGCCAGTCGCTCTTGCGCAATTGCTGGAAGACGCCTGCGGCGCCCATTGCTGCGAGCAGCACATAGAGCAGGGTCAGTGCGGTATCCTGCGGCAGGATGGCTCCAAGCCAGGACGCGACCCAGAGGGCGAGGACGCGCAGCATGCTGCCGGTTTCCCAGCCGGCTAACCAGGTGCTGCCACTGGCTGTAGCGAAAACGCCGTTGCCGGCGAGATTGCCACCGACCAGCAGCAGGCCGAGGCCAGCAATCAAGGCTGCGGCCGGGACCCAGTCGTCGGGTGCGGCGCGGGCGGCTATGCGAAGCGCGCTCATGCGGCCCTGTCCTTTGCCGAAGCTACGGCCGCCAAATTTGCCTGAGTGATCGCAGAAGTGCCGTGTTCGGTCTTTTCCCAGTAGTGCGGATTGCTGATCAGCTGCTTGAAGGCTTTGTAACCGGCGACCGAGTGCAGGACCCAGTAAAAGGGCAGGGTGACGCCGACCGCGACGAGGTCGAAATAGCGGCGCTTGAGGGCGGCGACGACGCCGAAATAGACCAGAAAGAGGTTGCCCACCACGAGGTTGAACACTGCCATCGTGCCGAAGGGTTCGGGGAACAGGAAGCCGAAAGGCTCCCATTGGGCGACATACATCAAGAGCGTAATGCCCCAGAGAATGGGGTTGAGCAGCACCGTGAAGGCCGGCGTGCCGATGAAGAAGTGGAAAGAGAAGAAGCCCAGCGGCCCAATGGAGCGATAGAGGTGAACGGGGTGGCGCATATGCACCAGCCAGGTCTGCATATAGCCCTTGATCCAGCGGCTGCGCTGCTTGACCCAACTGGGCAGCACGCCATTGGCTTCCTCATAGGTCGTCGAGTTGATGACGCCCACCGTGTAGCCTTCCTGGGCCAGCCGGACGCCGAGATCGGCATCCTCGGTGACGTTATAGGGGTCCCAGCCATTGACCTGCCGCAGTGCCGAGAGGCGGAAGTGGTTGGACGTGCCCCCCAGCGGAATGGGGACTTTGAGATAGTCGAGGCCGGGCAGCATGAAGTCGAACCACTGGGAATATTCCAGGGTGAACATCTTGGTCAGCCAGTTTTCGCCGCGATTGAAATAGTTGAGGCGAGCCTGGACGCAGGCGAGATTGGTTTCGGCTGTGCGGAAGGCCAGCACGGCCTTTTTCAGCTGATCGGGCTCGGGCTGGTCCTCGGCATCATAGATCGTGAGGAATTCGCCGCGGCAGAATTGCAGCGCGTAATTGCAGGCCTTGGGCTTGGTCTTGGGCTGACTTGGGGGGACGCGAATGATCTCGAAATTGCCCGGAAGGTCGAGCGCCTTGGCCGCATTGATCGTCTCGTCGTCGTCTTCCTCCAGCACCAGTTTGATCTCGACCTTCGAGGCTGGATAATCGAGCCCCTGCAAGGCCTTGGCGAGAAGCGGCAGAACGCGCGCCTCTTTGTACATTGGCACCAGGACGGAATAGACCGGCAGGTCACGGTCGGGCAGGCTCGCCACCGCCTCGTCGGAAATGACCATGTCGACACGCCGGCTGGAGCCGACGAGGGTGAGCAGGAACTTGAAGAGGAAGGTCAGCGTGTAAAGGGCCGTGGCGATGGACATCAGCACGATTGCCGTCGGCATCGGCGCCAGAATCAGCGCCAGCACCACGACGCCCAGGCAGACCAGGATGGTGCGCTTCTGCGAACGGGTTACCGTATATTTGGCCGAATGCTCCGGCTTCCACTCGTAGAGGCCCTCGCGTGCCGCGTGACTATCATGGGTGCGGAAGAGCGACTGGCTTTGCCAGAGAATGTCGTAGGGCGAGGTGATGACGAAAGCGTAGGCTGGGCCATAGCGGTCAAGCGCCCATTCTTCCGCCTCCGGGGTCACGGCGATGGTGGCGATGAGCACGCAGCCTTCGTCCATCCGCCAGGGCATGAGGTTGAGCGAGGTATAGTCGATGCGGTCGTCCGGATGGATCAGCAAGGGGTCGGACGGTTCGTCGCGCAGGTTGACGAAGGGCAGGTCGTAGATCTGTGCCACTGCCTGATAGTACTGCATGCGCCTGACCATGCCGCGGGCGATCAGTACATGGGACAGGTCGTGGTTCCACTCCGCGCTTTCGCGCGCGGCGCGTGAGAGATCGGCGAAGCCGAGGTGCCCCTGGCCGACCAGCAGTTCACCGGCAGCAAGCGAAAGTGCGGCCGCGCTGAGGCGAGCGGGGCGCGTGGCGGGCGCGGTCTCATCGAACGGCAGTTCGGCAATGTTCATGCCGAACGCTAGGCGCCAATAGATGAATCAAATGTCAAAACGGACGCCGCAACGCCCGTGCTCACGGAAATTTAACGTCTAGTCAGGCCCGGCCGCTCGCGAGGAGCGCCGGGCCCATAGGCCTAGCGGCCGATCTCTTCCAGCCGGTATGGCGTGGTCTGATAGATCTCGTTGATCCAGTTCTGGAACAGGAGATGGGCGTGGCTGCGCCAGCGGTTTTCCGGTTCAGCGGTGGTGTCGCCGTTGGGGAAGAGATTGGCCGGCGGCGGGGTGTCGAGTCCCGCCTTCACGTCCCTCTCATATTCGTCGGCCAGCGAGCGGTTGTCATATTCCAGGTGGTTGAGGAAATAGACGGCGCGCTCGCTGCGGTCTCCGAGCATGCACAGGCCATAGTCGTCGTTGTCGACGAGTATTTCCAGGTTCGGCCCCAGCGTGGTGCGGTCGATGTCATTGTAGCGTGACACCGGGATCATTGGGCTATCGGACATGCCGCGCAGGAAAGGCGAGCGGGGATTTTTGATCTGGTGCCGGAAAACACCGAAGGCCTTTTTGTCCATACGGTAGCGGCGAGCACCATGGAAATGGTGTAAGGCCGCCTGCGCACCCCAGCAGATGAACATGGTGTGGTGCACGTTGGTGCGTGTCCACTCCATGATTTCGAGCATTTCGGGCCAGTAGCGGACTTCTTCGAAGGGTATATTGGCTATCGGCGCGCCGGTGACGATAAAGCCGTCGAACTTGCGCTCCTTCACCTCTTCCCAGGTCTGGTAGAAGGTATTGAGATATTCTTCCGATGTGTGCTTGGACTGGTGCTCGGTGATGCGCACAAGGCTGAGATTGATCTGGAGCGGGGTTGCCCCAATCAGGCGCGAAAACTGCGTTTCCGTCCTCTCTTTGTTGGGCATCAGGTTAAGCAGGCCGAATTCAAGCGGGCGGATGTCCTGCCGGGACGCGCGCGAGGAGTCCATGACATAGACCCCTTCATCTTCGAGGGTCTTTCGGGCGGGCAGGTTGTCGGGAATTCGTATAGGCATGGCAGCCTCTTAGCTGGGTGCAATAAACAAGCGATTCAAGCTGGCGCGTAGCCCTCTGTGCCCCCGGGAGAAGGCGTATGGAGGGACGCGCTAGCGCATTCGCTTGCCGATTGCCGCAGCGACCAGATCGACGAATTCGTCGCCATCGCGCACGGTCGCCAGATCCGAGGCTTCCACGACATAGCCGAACGTGTCGGCCAGTGCCTGATAACGCGGCAGGCGATCATGCAGCAGAGCTTCGAAACCCCAGGCGCCGAAACCGGCGGGGTCCACGTCATTGTCGTCGTGGATGCCATTGATCAGCTTATATTCCGCCCATTTTTCGACAAGGAAAGGCGGGCGGTAATACATGGGCTTGGGCGATTTCTTGAACCGCTTCACCAGTTCGTCGGCGTCCTTGTCGGTGCCACGGATATAGAGCAGCAGCGTGTTCTCGGTGAGCGTTTTCACCACCGGGTCTTCCGCGTCGAGATGATCGATGACCTCGATCAGCGAACCGCCGGTGTCGGCGATGAAATCGTCATAGCCATAGAGTGCCTTGGCCCGGTCGATGAAGTAGGGCACGTCGCGCAGGGCGGCGATTTCGGCGACGCGGTGCTGTTCCTGGCGGCGCTGGTATTCGGCCAGAGGCAAGCCGCCCTTGGCCGG
>VFQU01000437.1_pt1 | contig 37609 bp, 30 predicted proteins | sample 3512311 | NCBI WGS metagenome assembly VFQU01 (sample SAMN10412377, study PRJNA504923) | tailings metagenome | isolation source: Relicate 3 Philex TSF3 active mining site | place: Philippines: Tuba, Benguet | collected 2017-08-29
GCGCCTGGATCTTGCCCTTCACCTTGCGCAGGTTGAAGAACAGCCGCTTCTGGTTCGCAGTCGTCCCCATTTTCACGAGGCTCCACGAACGCAGGATGTACTCCTGGATCGAGGCCTTGATCCACCACATGGCATAGGTCGCCAGCCGGAAGCCGCGCTCCGGCTCGAACTTTTTGACGGCCTGCATGAGGCCGACATTGCCTTCCGAAATGACTTCGCCGATCGGCAGCCCGTAGCCGCGATAGCCCATGGCGATCTTCGCGACGAGCCGCAGATGGCTGGTCACGAGGCGGTGGGCCGCGCTCGGATCGTCATGCTCGAGATAACGCTTGGCGAGCATGTATTCTTCCTGCGGCTCCAGCATGGGGAAGCGGCGGATTTCTTCCAGATAGCGGCTGAGGCCACCTTCTCCGGAAACAATGCTCGGCAGTGACTGGGCCATAAAGCACCCTCCTTTACGGTTTCATGCCCCCTTCCTGAGGCAGGCACGGGGCCGCGGCAGCCATTCGGCGCACTTCGGCACGTGACGAATATAGGTGCTCGACCTTCCGTTTGCACGCTCCGTTTCGCTTGGAAACAATGCGTCACCCGAAAGTGAACATCTGCGGTCAGGTTTAGCGAATTAACCGTGCAAACGCCGGAGCGCTGCCACGAGTTCCTGGAAATCCGCAGGCGGCGCCATCTCGAACCGCATCAGATCACCGCTCGCCGGGTGCCGAAAGGCAAGAAGTTGCGCGTGAAGCGCCTGGCGTGGAAAGCGCTTCGCAATCGATCCGGCCGGCTCGGGCAAGGCGTTGGCCTTTGTCGCAAAAGCCGCGCCATAGGTTCGGTCGCCGATGAGCGTGTGGCCGATATGCGCCATGTGCACGCGGATCTGGTGCGTGCGGCCGGTCTCCAGCCGGCACTCCAGCAGGCTCGCGACCGCGCGCCCGTCCTGCGGCCCGAACCGCTCCAGCACCTTGTAGTGCGTTACCGCGCGGCGCGCGTCGGGCCGCCCTTCCGGCACAACGGCCCGGCGCGTGCGATCCTGCCCTGCCCGGCCGAGCGGCGCGTCCACCAAGCCGATCTTGCGCTGCGGCTCGCCCCAGACGATCGCGAGATAGGCGCGCTCGAGATCGCCCGAGCGCCCATGATCGGCGAAGTCCGCCGAGAGCGCCCGATGCGTCTGGTCGTTCTTGGCCACCACCATGACGCCCGACGTATCCCGGTCGAGCCGGTGCACGATGCCCGGTCGCTTGACGCCGCCGATGCCCGACAGCGTATCCCCGCAATGGTGGATCAGCGCATTGACGAGCGTGCCGTCGGGATTGCCCGCGCCGGGATGGACGACGAGCCCCGCCGGCTTGGCAATGACAATCAGGTCGGCATCCTCATACAGGATGTCGAGCGCGATCGCCTCGGCCTGCGGCTCGGGCGCCTCGGCCTCCGGCAGCACGATCTCGACTACATCGCCTTCGGCGACCTTGCGCTTGCCGTCGACCGGCTTGCCGCCGAGCGTAACGTGTCCGGCCTTGACCAGAGCCTGCACGCGGCTGCGCGAAAGGTCCGGCCCGAACGCCCCGGCGAGCCACTGGTCGAGCCGCTTGCCTGCGTCGTCCGGCCCCGCGCGCAGCGCTTTCATTCCCGCAACCGGTCGCGTATCAGGGCTCACGATGAAAGACCCATGGATGGCTGAGACATGACGGATATGAGGCCCGAGGACGACGAGGCTCCGCTCGACCCCGCTGCAGAGCGCGTGCGGCGCAAGCTGGTCCGCTTCATGGCGATCAATCTGGGTATCCTGTTCGCGGCCGTTATGGCCGTGGTGGTCGCGCTTGTCTACCGCGGCCTGTCCTCGCCCGAGCCGGAGGCGACACCGGTCGCAACCGAAATCCCCTCGCCGCCTCCCGGCACGATCCTGTCCGGCGACATCGCGCTTCCGGCCGGCAGCCGGCTCATGGGCCACACGCTGTCCGGCAACCGCCTCTCGCTCGATGTCGCCATCGGCAGCGAGCGCCGCATCGTCATCTACGACATGGCGGAAGGCCGCATCATCGGCACCTTCACGCTGTCGCCCGGCACCTGATGCCGCGCCGCGGCCTCTCCGCCGTCACGCTCCTCGTCGCCGACTACGACGAGGCGATCCGCCATTATGTCGACGTGCTCGGCTTCGACCTCGTCGAGGACAGCGACCTGGGCGACGGCAAGCGCTGGGTCCGCGTCCGCTTCGGCGAGGGTCCAGACTTCCTCCTCGCCCGTGCGGCCGACGACGCGCAGCGCGCCGCGATCGGCGCCCAGACCGGCGGCCGCGTCTCCTTCTTTCTTCAGACCGACGATTTCGCCCGCGACCACGCCGCGATGCTCGCCCGCGGCGCCGACTTACGCGAAGCCCCGCGCCACGAGCCCTATGGCACCGTCGCCGTCTTCGCCGATCTCTACGGCAATCTCTTCGACCTGATAGAGCCCCGTCGCTGATCGCCCTGACGTAAGCCCGCTGCCATGTTGCAATGGCCGAAATTGCCCGCTATATGCGACCCACCTGAGCATGCTCCCATCGTCTAGCGGTCAGGACGTCGCCCTCTCACGGCGAAAACAGGGGTTCGATTCCCCTTGGGAGTACCAGGTTCTTCTCAAGTTCGATTACGCCCGCCGCCACGCATAAGGATGCGCCTTGGCTTCGCTGTCCTGTTCGTTGCGCTTGATGAGGCGGGCGCGGAGCATGCGGAAGAAGGCGGACTCCAGGCCGCGGCCGATCTCCGAACTGCCGGCCGACAGCCTGCGTACCGTCTCGGCGTCGATCTGCCAGAGCCGCGAGGGCACGTCGAGCATCACGGTTGCGGACGCCGCGTCGTCGGTCATCACCGTCATCTCCCCAACGAGATCGCCTGCGCGCACCGTGCCTATGTCGAAGCCGCCGACCTTCACGCTGCCATGGCCGACCTGCAGATAATAGAGCGCCGGCGCGGTCTGGCCCTCGATGGTGAGCACGCCGTCCGCCTCCATGTCGACCCACTCGCCCGCCTGCAGCAGCCGGCGCGCCATGCTCGGCCGCATGCTGCCGAAATGCTGGTCCACCAGAGCCCGCTCCTCGGGCCTGAACTGCGCGGAGCGGTCGTCCCAGAACGCATAGGCGATGTGCCCGATGTTGATCAGCACCAGCACCGCCTGCCAGAATGCCGCCACGCCGTCGGGCGCGATCGCCGTCCAATAGACGAGGCCGACCAGCGCCGAGGCGATGACGGCGAGCCTGAGATACAGGAACCGGTGCATCAGCATCGACACCGCCAGCAGCCCGAAGATCAGGTGCTGCGCCAGAGCGCCGAGCGAAAAGGCAGATTGAGCAGCCGTCTCCATGACAGGCATCCCCGCGATTGAACCCCGCAACTACAAGATCACCGGTCACACGGCGCGGCAAGGGGTTGATGAGCGGCGATCAGATCGCCCCGGCACTCCGAAACTGCGCCAACTCATCCGCCGAATAGCCGAGTTCGGCGAGCACCTCGTCGGTGTGCTCGCCGAGCGTCGGCGGCGGCCGGGTTATCGCGGCGGGCGTCTCGGAAAACTTCACCGGAAAGCCGATCTGCGGGATGCGCCCCTCGACCGGATGATCGACGTGCAGCAGCATCTCGCGCGCCTGCATCTGCGGATCGGCAAACGCTTCCTCCAGTGAATTGACCGGGCCGGCCGGCACATCGATTTCCCAGAGGACTTTCACCCATTCGTCGCGAGTCCTTGTCCGGAAGAACTCCGCCAGGATGCCGCGCGCCCGCAGCGTCGCCTCGGGGTCCGGAAAGGGCGTGCGCGGCAGGTCGTCGCGACCGACGAGTGCATGCAGCCTGTCCCAGAAATGCTCCTCGATGATGCCGAGCGTGATGTGCTTGCCGTCGGCACATTCATAAATGTTGTAGGGCGCCGATCCGCCGGCCACGCGCTGTTCCCCGCCAACCGGCTCGCGTCCGCCGATCAGAAAGTCGGCGGCGTGCGAATGCATGAGATGCATTGAGCCGTCGGTCATCGACACGTCGACGAACTGTCCCTTCCCGCTGATGCCGCGCCCGACGAGCGCCGCAAGGATCCCGTAGACGGCCATCATCGTCCCGCCCGCGATGTCGGCGATCAGCGGACCGGGCACCATCGGCCCGATGCCCGGTCGCGACACGAGCTGGAGCATGCCGGTGATGCCTAGATAGTTCATGTCGTGGCCGGGAATGTCCCGATAAGGACCGTCGCGGCCGTAGCCGGAGATCGCGCAATAGACGAGGCGCGGGTTGCGCGCTCGCAATTCCTGCTCGCCGAGCCCGAGCCGTTCGGCAACACCGGGGCGAAAGCCTTCGACGATGACATCGGCCTGATCCGCCATGCGATGCACGATCTCGCGCCCTTGCGCTGTCTTCAGGTCGACCGTGACGGAGCGCTTGTTGCGATTGCCGATAAGGAACGTGCCGGAATCCTGCCGCCCCATGGGCGGAAACTGCCGCATAGGATCGCCGATGCCGGGCTGCTCGATCTTGACGACGTCGGCGCCGAGATCGCCCAGCATCTGCGTGGCGAGCCCGCCGGGCAGAAAGCGCGACAGTTCGAGAACCCGCAGGCCGGCCAACGCAGGCGGGGCCTTGGCTTCGGAAGTGTCTGCGGAGTCATTCATGGTCGCGGCTCCTTGCCAAAGAGGTGGAGCATGCCGTGCGACGGGCTGCGCGCGATAGCAGAGACGGCACATACCAGCTTTTCAATCGTCGACGGCCCGCCCAGGAAGGCCATGTCAATCGTATACAATCATGCTACCATCGCCGTGGCGGATACGACGAGCTTCGCCGGTCGGCCACGGTCGAAGGAAGGGGAACAACGATGATGATCAAAGGATTGGGAGGCTCCTGCCTCGTCTGCGGCGACACGCACGAGACGGTCGCGCATCTGCCGAACGGATCGCGACGCGCCTTTCTGCGCGGCGCGGTTGCGGCGCCTGTGATGGCCGGCATCGCGGCGACGCCGATGCTCGCCTCCGCCGCCGGTGCGCAGACGGCATCGCCTGCGGCAGACGCGCCGCAGGGCGCCTATGCCCTCAAGCCCGGCTGGGTGCTGGCCTGGGCGAACGGCGATTTCGATCTGGTGCGCGGCGCGATCGTCATCGTGCGCGACGGCGTCGTCGAGGCCGTGACCACCGATGCCCCGCCGGCCGATCTCTCGGTGCGCGACCTGCCGGGCCAGATCCTGATGCCCGGCTTCATCAGCGGCCATACCCATGTCGCCGGCGGATCGATCACCCGCGGCATCATCGAGGGCGGCCGCTCCTATGCCCGTCCGCTCGAAGTTGCCGAAGCAATGACCGACGAGGAACTCGACGCTCTTACTGCATACAATCTTGCGGAACTGGTGCTCTCCGGTTGCACCACGCAGATCGAGATGGCGCTCTCCTTGCGCCAGGCGCAGTCCTACGCCCGCGTTGCTCAGAAGTGGGGCATCCGCGGCTATGTCGGCGGCATGATCCCGGGCGTCGACCGGCTCTTCCCCATCTGGTTCCGGCAGGACGATCAGGGCCTCACCGATTCCGTCGAGGGCACGCTGGCCGAGATCGCCGACAACCTCGCGTTCGCACGCGAACTGGCAGCCGGCGGCTCGGAACTGGTCAAGCCGATGATGAACGCGCACGCCACCGACACGCATACGCCGAAAACGATGGCAGCCCTGCTCGAAGCCGTGAAGGAGCTCGGCACCGGCCTGCAGATCCATCTGTCGCAGTCGGCGCGCGAGACCGAGACGGTCAAGCGCCTGTGGGGCGTGACGCCGACCGAATGGCTGCGCGACCTCGGCTTCTTCGAGTACCCCGTCTTCGCAGCGCACATGACGGGCGTGTCGCAGCCGGGAGACTTCGAGATCCTGGCAGCCGAGGGCGGCGTCTATTCGCATTGCCCGTCCGGCGGCGGCGCGGGCGGTGGAGGCGGCATGCAGCCCTACCCGGAGGCGCTTGCAGCCGGCGTGAAGACCAATATCGGCATCGACACGCACTCTAATGACTATGTCGAGAACATGAAGCTGGCCGTCATCGTCGGCCGCACGCGCGCCCGCATGATGACGGCGGCCGAAAGCCCGAACGCGGTGAAGATGCCCACCATCTGGGCTGCCGTGCAGGGCGCGACGGTCAACGCAGCCGACGGCCTCGGCCGCTCCGACCTAGGCCGCATCGAGGCCGGCGCGCGCGCCGACCTCGTCTCGATCGACGTCGGCGGGTTCCTCGTCGGCACTGGCGCGACGCCGCCAGAGCCATTGAACAACCTGCTCTATGCGCATGGCCAGTCGGTGCGCGACGTCATCATCGACGGTGTCTACAAGGTCATGGACGGCCGCTTCATCGCCGACGATGCCGATGCTGTCATGCGCCGTGGCGGCGAGGTGGTGGAGAAGCTCTGGGCGCAGCTCGAGAGCGAGGACTGGTTCAAGCCGACCGAGCGCTGACCGGAGATAAGGAGCGCGGCGCAACCCGCCGCGCTCCATTCTCGCCGGCATTGACAAGGCCATCGCTCTTCGCCACCTCAAGGACGGTTCGAGCAGGAAAGCGATTGGACATGAGCCATACCTCCGCCGCACCGGCACCGCGCCGGCGATCCGTGGGCGTCAATGTCGGTGGCGTGGTGGTCGGCGGAAGCGCGCCGGTCGTGGTGCAATCCATGACCAACACCGACACGGCCGACATCGATTCGACCGTGGCGCAGGTTGCGGCCCTCCACCGTTCAGGCTCCGAGATCGTGCGCATCACGGTCGACCGCGACGAATCCGCCGCCGCCGTGCCGAAGATCCGCGAGAGGCTGGAACGCCTCGGCATCTTTGTTCCGCTCGTAGGCGACTTTCACTACATCGGCCACAAGCTGCTCGCCGATCATCCCGCCTGCGCAGAGGCGCTTGCCAAATACCGCATCAATCCCGGCAATGTCGGCTTCAAGGAAAAGCGTGACCGGCAGTTCGCATCGATCGTGGAAATGGCGATCCGCTACGACAAGCCGGTGCGCATCGGCGTCAACTGGGGCTCGCTCGACCAAGAGCTTCTGACGCGGCTGATGGACGAGAACGCGGCAGCGGGCTCGCCGATGACGGCCTCGGAAGTCACGCGCGAGGCAATCGTGCAATCGGCCATTCTCTCGGCGCATCTTGCCGAGGAGATCGGCCTTCCGCGCGACCACATCATCCTGTCGGCCAAGGTCAGCCAGGTGCAGGATCTGATCGCCGTCTATGCCGAACTCGCGAAGCGATCCGACCACGCGCTGCATCTCGGCCTCACCGAGGCCGGCATGGGTTCCAAGGGCATCGTCGCATCGTCGGCGGCCATGGGCATCCTGCTGCAGCAGGGCATCGGCGACACGATCCGCGTTTCGCTGACGCCGGAGCCGAATGGTGACCGCACGCGTGAGGTGCAGGTGGCGCAGGAGCTCTTGCAGACGATGGGCTTCCGGCAGTTCGTGCCGATCGTCGCCGCCTGCCCCGGTTGCGGACGCACGACATCCACGGTGTTCCAGGAACTCGCCCAGCGCATTCAGGACGACATCCGCGTCTCGATGCCGGTCTGGCGCGAGCAATATCCGGGCGTCGAGGCGCTTCAGGTCGCCGTGATGGGCTGCATCGTCAACGGTCCGGGCGAATCGAAGCATGCCGATATCGGCATTTCGCTGCCAGGCACCGGCGAAACGCCGTCTGCCCCTGTCTTCATCGACGGGCAGAAGGCCGCGACGCTGCGCGGGCCGAACATCGCCGACGACTTCCGCACGATGGTCGCCGACTATATCGAGCAGCGCTTCGGCACAGGCCGCCGCGCCGCCGAATAGCTCTCAGTTCTGCCGCGTCGCGACGAAGCGCGCAGCAGCCCTCAAGGAGGCCGCCTTGTCGCCGAAGGGCGAGACGAGGTCGCAGGCCTGCGCCACGAGCCCCTCGATCTGCCGTCGTGTCCAGTCGATCCCGTGCAAGCCGGCCAGCGTCGCCTTGCCGGCTGCCGCATCCTTCCCCGTCGCCTTGCCGAGCGACGCGCTGGTGGCCGTGAGGTCGAGAAGGTCGTCGGCGAGCTGGAAGGCAAGGCCGATCGCCGAGCCGAATTCGGCGAGCCGCTCGCGCTCGGCCGGGCTTGCCGCACCGAGGATGGCGCCGGCCTCGCAGGAAAAGCGGATGAGCGCCCCTGTCTTCATCGCCTGCAGGCGGATGATGCCGGCCTCGTCCGGCTTGTCGCGCTCGGCGGCAAGATCGAGCGCCTGGCCGCCGGCCATGCCGCCCAGCCCTGCCGCCCGCGCGAGCGCGCCGACGAGCCGCAGCCGCGCCTGCGGGCTCGCCGTGCCGGTCTCGTCGGAGAGAAGGTCGAAGGCGAAGGTGAGCAGGCTGTCGCCGGCCAGGATCGCGGTCGCCTCGTCATAGGCCTTGTGCACGGTCGGCTGGCCGCGCCGCAGATCGTCGTCGTCCATCGCCGGCAGATCATCGTGGATCAGCGAATAGCAATGGATGCATTCGATGGCGGCCGCCGCAGCCATCGCGTCCGCCTGCGGCGCGCCGAAGAGCGCAGCACTTTCCAGGACGAGAAAAGGCCTCAGTCGCTTGCCGCCGGCCAGCACGCCATGGCGGATCGCCTGCATCAGGCGCTCGGGCCGCGCGATCTCGCCGTCCCGTGTCCGCTCGTCGAGCGCCTTGCGCAGATAGGCCTCGACCTCGCCGGCGCGGCGGGCGAGCAGGGTCACGAATTCGTCGTCATCCATCTCGATCATGGCGCGAGCGATGGCGGCAAAGCCGAAAGCCGTCAAGGCGGGAATCGTTTGCGCCGGCCGGCTTTGCTTTGTATGCGGGATCGATGGAGGAACCGGCGATCGATATCGGCGCGCCTGCGCAAGCCAAGCCACGCGCCCGACGGCGGCGCTCCGTGCTGCGCTCCGGCTGGATCCGCGCCATCGGCGGGCTGGTGATCGCAGCCATCGCCCTGCCCTTCGCGCTCGGCCTTGCCTACAAGATGCCTGGCACGCGTCCGGTCTCGACGCTCATGGCTGCCGACCTCGTCACCTTTCGCGGTTATGACCGCCAGTGGACGACGATCGACAATCTCGGCCCCAACATCGTCAATGCGGTGATGATGTCCGAGGACGGGCTGTTCTGCAGCCATGGCGGCGTCGATTGGAACGCGCTCAACCTCGTCATCGAGGACGCGTTGTCCGGCGAGCGCACCCGCGGCGCATCGACGATCACCATGCAGACGGCGAAAAACCTCTTCCTCTGGCAGGGACGGTCCTACGTCCGCAAGGCGGCGGAGATTCCGCTGGCCATGTATCTCGATACGGTGCTGTCGAAGAAGCGGACGATGGAGATCTACCTCAACATCGCCGAGTGGGGCCCCGGCATCTACGGCGCGGAAGCCGCCGCCCGGCACCATTTCGGCCGTTCCGCGCGCGATCTGTCGGCGCGGCAGGCGGCCCTTCTCGCCGTCACGCTGCCCAGCCCGCGCACCCGCAATCCGGCAAGCCCCTCGCAGGGGCTCGATCGTCTCGCCCGCACCATCGAGCGAAGGGCGCAGCAGGCCGGCGCCTATATCGGCTGCGTCAGGTGACGGGGGCGGAAAATCCGGCCTGTTCGGCTGGACGCACGATGCAATGGCGTGTATAGGCACGCCAAATTCCCAATGCCACGGCCGATCAGCGTGGCCTCTCCGGTAGCGGAGGGCGCGCAAAGCCGTTTATGACCGGAGAGTACAATGGCCGTACCTAAAAGGAAAACCTCGCCGTCCAAGCGCGGCATGCGTCGTTCCGCCGATGCGCTCAAGGCCCCGACCTATGTCGAGGACAAGAACTCGGGCGAGATGCGCCGCCCGCACCATATCGACCTGAAGACCGGCATGTACCGCGGTCGCCAGGTTCTGGAGCCCAAGGAAGGCTGAGGCTTTCTCCGCTCGAAAGGGCGGATCGCTCGATACCGATCAAAAGGCCTCGGCATCGCCGGGGCCTTTTTCTTTGCGCGGTTCTCATGGACGCGGGCCCAAACAAAAACGGCCGCCCGAAGGCGGCCGCTTTCGATATCGTCAGGCTGTCGCGTCAGTTGAAGCGGGCGACCGACATGAACTGCACGGCGCGGCCGGAGAAGCGCTGCGGATCCGGCGCAGTGCCCTGCTGGAAGCCGGCGGTGTAGACGGTGTCCGGCGCCTTGCGCACGATCTCATGCGCCAGCGAGGGAGCCCTCGTACCAGCCGTCATGCTCGAGACCGAACCGGCGGTAAACACCCAGGTAGCGCTCTCCTCGGCAACCGGCACGACGACGGGCTGCGTCTGGCGACGTGCCTGGCCCGGCTGCGGACGGGCGTTCTTGGTGGTCGTGCGGATGCCCGAATCGATTGCAGAGCCCACGGTGCCGCCCGTCGTCGACGGCAGCATGGCCACACGCTGCTCGGCATCCGCCGGAAGCGGAGCGACGCGACTGTCACGGGTGGCTGCGATGGCACGCTCCTTGAGCGTGGCGCTTGCTGCGAGGTCGGCGGCATCGAGCGGTGCCGAGGGCTGGTCCGCCTGCGGCAGCGCTGCGAGGACGACCATGTCGCCATTCTCATCGGCCTGCACAGTCGGCACGGCTGGCTGCACGGCAAGACCGCGTGGCGCCTGCGAACCGGAGGCGAGCAGATTCTGGATCGCATCCGTGCCCGACGAGGCAGGACGCTGGCCGACGAGCGCAGCGATCGACAGTGCTTCCGGCAGGGCCGGCGACGCGGAGGCGACCTCCACGGGGGCGGCCTCTTCCACCACGGCGGCCTTGGCTGCCGCGACTTCGGCCTCGAGCTGCGGGCGCCAGGTCGGCACCGGAACGGCCGCGAATGCGGTCACTTCGGGCTGCGCCTCGGGAGCGCGGACCTCGAAGGGCAGCGCCTGCGGCGTTGCGGCTGCGACCTGCACGGGTTCGGCAGGCGCTGGAGCAGCGGCAGGGCCAACGGCGACCTGCGGACGCGGAGCGAAGGTCGGAACCGGAATCTCTCGGTCCGGCAGCGCGGCGACGATGGCCTGCGGTGTCGGAGCCGGTGCGACCTCGCGCTGCGGAGCGGGAGCCTGACGACGCACGGGCGCCTCGGCAACGGCATCCTCTTCCTCGTCGGCCTGGTTGCCGCCGCCGAAGAGCGTGGCGAGAAGCCCGCCCGAGCGGCCGGAAGACCCGCCCGATGCGGCGGCAAGCTGGACCTGACCGGGATTGCGCTGGCGCGATTCGTAGGCGGCGAGCGCCTGCTGGTAGCCCGGCAGCGGCTTGCCGTCCGACGGCACGTGGATCGTGCGGCCATCCGGGAAGACAGCCATCAGCTCGTTGCGGTTCATGCGCGGCCAATGGCGCACGCTGCCGACGTCCAGATGGACGAAGGGAGAACCCGACTTCGGGTAGAAGCCAACGCCGCCGCCCTGGGCCTTGAGGCCGAGCGCGCGCACCTTGGAGACGGGAACGTCGGGCAGGAAGAAGTCGATCGCCTTGCCGAGCGTGTGCTGGCTGTTCTTCGCGACGCCCGAGCTGCGGCTGCGCAGCATGCTATTGGTCGCCGGCGAGCGATAGGCGGAGACGATATGGATGTAATCGCGCGAACCGGAAGCCTGATAGACCTCCCAGAGAAGATCGACCACGCGCGGGTCCATCTTGGTCTTCTCGTTGCGGCGCCAGTCGCGCAGCATGTAGTTGACGCGCTCGAGGCCTTCCGGAAGGAAGCGGCCGTTGCGCTTGTAGGGAATTTCCGCACGCTCTTTGGTGTGCGTGAAATACAGTTTCAGGGTTCGCGTTTCGGCCTGGGCAGCGCCCGTTGCCACGAACATGGAAACAGAAACGGCAATGGCTGCGGCAATGACGCCGAGCCCCCTCCCGAATCGTGTCTTCCCCGATGACTCTCGCGTTTTGCTGATCAAGACCCGCGCCTCATGGGCTGGTTGAAAACGTGTCGTCCCCGAAAGAATGCCAGGACGCACTCGCGTCCAATATCGATTCTAATGGTTAATACCCCTTTATTGAAGCGGATTGGGTCAACACGGTGGCGGCAACATGGCGGTTGTCCACAATTTGCAGCACGGTAAACGATTGACTAAGCCGGGTAAATCCCTGCTCTAGCCCGCTTTCGTGAAGCCGCCATGACGGGCGCCGTCGGGATCGATGCCCATATCTCGCAAGCGTCGATAGAGCGTCGAGCGGCCGATCCCCAGCCTGCGCGCAACCTCGCTCATGCGCCCTTCATAGCGCTCGACGGCAAGCCGGATCACGGCCTCCTCGATGGCTTCAAGGCTGCGCAATTCGCCCTCATCGTCGAAGGGATCGAAGGCGGAAACGGCCTCGCCGGTCGGGCCCGCCGGCGTCGAAAGCTCGCGTGTCCAGACCTCGATCGCGCCCATTTGGGCACGGATCTGCGGGAAATCGTCCGGCGTGAGCTCCGGCCCGTCGCTGAGCACGATCGCGCGAAACACCGCATTCTCGAGCTGGCGCACATTGCCCGGCCAGTCGTGTCGCGTGAGAAGGTCAAGCGCCTCCCCGCTGATACCGACGACGCGGCCCTGCGCCTGATCGGACGAAATCCGCTCCAGGAATTCCGCCGTCAGCCGCGCGATATCCGGCCGACGCTGGCGCAGCGGCGGGACATGGATCGGGAAGACGGCGAGCCGGTAGTAAAGGTCTTCGCGGAACCGGCGTTCTTCGACGAGCTTGGCGAGATCGCGATGCGTCGCCGAGATGATTCGGATGTCTACGCGAACCGGCTGTCGCGCGCCGACCGGCTCGACCTCGCCTTCCTGCACGGCGCGAAGCAGCTTCACCTGTGCCGCCGGCGGCAGGTCGCCGATCTCGTCCAGGAACAGCGTGCCGCCATCCGCCTCTACGAACTTGCCAACATGGCGCTCCGACGCGCCCGTGAACGCGCCCTTCTCGTGGCCGAACAGGATGCTCTCGACCAGCGCCTCGGGGATCGCGCCGCAATTGACGGTGACGAACGGCTTTGCGCGGCGCGCCGAGGCATCGCGGATCGCGCGCGCCAGCACCTCCTTGCCGACGCCCGATTCGCCCTCGATCAGGACAGGGATGTCGGACGCGGCAGCACGGTCGGCCAGAAGCGCAGCCCGCGCCATGGCAGGGCTGCGACCGGCGAGGTCCGCCAGCCGCCTGGTCTTCGCGGCAGGCGGCAGGGATCGCTGACGCTCTGAAGCGCCGAACCGCAACGCATTGGCAAGGCTGGCGGCAAGCCGTTCCGGCGAGACGGGCTTGACGACGAAATCGAACGCTCCTGCCCGCATCGCCTGCACGGCCGTCTCGATCCCGCCCTGCGCGGTCTGCACGATGACGGGCGGCGCGTCTTCCCGCTCGGCGAGCGCTGCAAGCACGTCCAGCCCACTCATGCCGGGCATCATGAGATCGAGGACGATCGCCGCATGGCCGTCGACGAGTGCAAGCGCGGCTTCGCCATCCTGCGCCACCGTTACGGCATGGCCGGCCCGCTCGCAGGCCGCCTGAAGCAGCCGACGCTGGACCGGATCGTCGTCGACGATGAGGATTGACTGGCTGTCTGCCCGCGCCAAATTCCCGCTTCCCGATTTCTGTGCTGGATCATTCTGGCACGGGCTTCTAAACAGGGATTGAAGAAATGGGGCGACCTTTCCTGGCTGCGGGATCAGCGGCCGATCGCACGGGCGGGCGGGCGATCGCTTGAGGGGCTTTTGAGATGATGGACGGCTTCATGGCGCCACGGGCGGCGCCGGCTACCGCGCAATCGAGTGCTGGCCTGCAGGACGGGCTCGGCCTCCTGCCGGAATGGAACCTCGCCGATCTCTATCCCGGCATGGACAGCCCGGAACTTGCAGCCGACATCGCCCAGGCCGGCAGGGATGCGGCCGATTTCGAGACGCGCTGGAAGGGCACGCTCGCGGCGGAAGCCGAAAAGGGTGCCGACGGCAGGCTCGGCGAGGCGATCGTAGACTACGAGAAGCTCGAAGACCTGATCGGCCGCATCGGCTCCTATGCCGGCCTGCTCTATGCCGGCGACACGTCCGATCCGGCCCGCGCCAAGCTCTATGGCGACGTGCAGGAAAAGCTCACCGACGCCTCCTCGCACATGATCTTCTTCGGGCTCGAGCTCAACCGCATCGACGATGCGGTGATGGAAAACGCGCTTTCGGCCGACGCTACCTTCGCGCGCTACCGCCCGTGGATCGTCGATCTCCGGCAGGACAAGCCCTACCAGCTCGAAGACCGCATCGAGCAGCTCTTCCACGAGAAGTCCGTCACCGGTCGCGGCGCCTGGAACCGGCTGTTCGACGAGACGATGACCGGCCTGCGCTTCAGGATCGGCAGCGAGGAACTGACGCTCGAGCCGACGCTGAACCGCCTGCAGGACCCGTCTCCAGCGGTTCGCGAGGAAGCGGCGAAGGCGCTGGCCGATACGCTCAAGGCCAATCTGCGCACCTTCACGCTGATCACCAACACGCTCGCCAAGGACAAGGAAATCTCCGACCGCTGGCGCGGCTTCGAGGACATCGCGGATTCGCGCCATCTGGCCAACCGCGTCGAGCGCGAGGTTGTCGATGCGCTCGCGGCGGCCGTCCACGACGCCTATCCGCGCATCTCGCACCGCTACTACGCCATGAAGGCAAAGTGGCTCGGCATGGACCAGTTGAACCACTGGGACCGCAACGCCCCCCTGCCCGAGACGCCGCAGGCGACGATCGGCTGGGACGAGGCGCGCGAGACCGTGCTCTCCGCCTATCGCGCCTTCGACCCCGAGATGGCCGACATCGCCGGCCGCTTCTTTGCCGAGGGCTGGATCGATGCGCCGGTGCGGCCGGGCAAGGCGCCGGGCGCGTTTGCGCATCCGACCGTGCCGTCGGCGCACCCCTACGTGCTGCTCAACTATCTGGGCAAGCCGCGCGATGTGATGACGCTCGCCCACGAGCTCGGGCACGGCGTGCACCAGGTGCTCGCCGGACGGCAGGGCGCGCTGATGGCGGCAACACCGCTGACGCTCGCAGAGACGGCGTCCGTCTTCGGCGAAATGCTCACCTTCCGCTCGCTCCTGGAGCGCACGAAGGACCGTCGCGACCGCAAGGCCATGCTCGCCCAGAAGGTCGAGGACATGATCAACACGGTCGTGCGCCAGATCGCCTTCTACGAGTTCGAGCGCAAGGTCCACGCCGCGCGCCGCGAGGGCGAGCTAACCGCTGACCGGCTCGGCCAGTTCTGGCTCGACGTGCAGGCCGAGAGCCTCGGGCCCGCGATCCGGATGCGCGAGGGCTACGAGACTTTCTGGGCCTATATCCCGCACTTCATCCACTCGCCCTTCTATGTCTACGCCTATGCCTTCGGCGACTGCCTCGTGAACTCGCTCTATGCGGTCTACGAAAACGCCGAGAGCGGCTTCCAGGAGAAGTATTTCGAGATGCTGAAAGCCGGCGGCACGAAGCACCATTCGGAGCTTCTGGCGCCCTTCGGCCTCGACGCCTCCGACCCGGCCTTCTGGGCCAAGGGCCTGTCGGTCATCGAGCGGCTGATCGACGAACTGGAAGCCATGGACGCCTGACGGCGATGCGCCTGCCGCCGACGCCCTATGAGGGGTCGTCCCGGCCCTTTGCGATCGGCATCCGGCCAATGGAGCCGGCCGACTGGATCCTCGGCGACGACAGCCTCGCTGCCGACCTTGCGCTTAAGGATGAGATCATCGCCGCGCGCCGCGACGAGGTCTTCCGCGCCGAGCCGGGCACGGAGGATGCCCAGCGCGAAGTGCTCGATAGCCTCGCCGCTCATCTCGTCGAGCACCATTCGGACATCTACCGGCGAAGCGACGGTGGGATCGAGATCGCTTCGGCGGGCCGCGCCATTCGGCTGGATGACGATACTCCGCCACTGCTTACGGCCTCGCGACTGGTGCAGGACGATCTCGTCCTGATGCGGCGCAGCGAGGATGGCTGGCGGCTCGCCGCCGCAAGCCTGTGCTTCCCGTCATCCTGGAGCCTCGCCGAAAAGTTCGGGCGCCCGCTCGACGACATCCATGCACCCGTGCCGGGCTTCGGCGCAGGCACGCGGCCGGCGACCCTGATCGCGCGCATGTTCGATGCGCTGCGGCCCGAAGCGCCTGTTTGGCGCGAGAACTGGTCGCTGCAGGCCGACGACGCCCTTCCCAAGCCGCTCGACGAGAACGGCCGCGCGTTGCGGGCCAGCGAGGCGGCACGTCGCTTTGCAGACGACGCACCGGTCTTCGTCCGCGTCGAGCGCCAGACGCTGACGAAGCTGCCGGTCTCAGGCGACATCCTTTTCACGATCCGCATCCATGTCGATCCGCTGGAAATGCTTGCCGCGCATCCGCGGCGCAACGACGTGCTCCATAATTTCGCCGACCAGCTCCAGTCGCTCGACGGCGAACAGCTTGCCTACAAGGGTCTTGCAGTCGACCGCGACACCCTCGCCGCCCGCATGCGTGCGCTCGCCGCCGGCTGAAACGGGCCCGTCGGCTTTATTGTGTCATCGATCTGTGGTTTGTCGTGATCATCGAGGTTCCGGCGCCAAGCCGGAGCGATGAGCACAGGAGAAGCCCCCACGATGGCGAATGCGAAATGGCCCGTTCACGGTGAAATCACAGGCCCACTGGTCATGATCGGCTTCGGATCGATCGGCCGCGGAACGCTCCCCCTGATCGAGAGGCATTTCAAGTTCGACAAGACGCGCATGGTGGTCATCGACCCGCGCGACACCGACAAGGCGCTTCTCGACGAACGCGGCATCCGCTTCGAGCAGATGGCGATCACGAAGGACAACTATCGCGAGGTCCTCACGCCGCTTCTCACAGGCGGCGAAGGCCAGGGCTTCTGCGTCAACCTTTCGGTGGATACGGGCTCGCTCGATCTGATCAAGCTCTGCCGCGAGCTCGGCGTCCTCTATATCGACACCGTCGTCGAGCCGTGGCTTGGCTTTTATTTCGACAAGAACGCCAGCAACGCCTCGCGCACCAATTACGCGCTGCGCGAGACCACCCGCGCCGAAAAGGCGAAGAATCCCGGCGGAACCACCGCCGTCTCCTGCTGCGGCGCCAATCCGGGCATGGTGTCCTGGTTCGTCAAGCAGGCGCTGGTCGATCTCGCCGGCGAACTCGGCCTCGATTTCGAGGAGCCCGCCACCGACGACCGCGCCGGCTGGGCGAAGCTCATGAAAAAGGCTGGCGTCAAGGGCATCCACATCGCCGAGCGTGACACCCAGCGCACCAAGAACCCAAAGCCGATGAACGTGTTCTGGAACACTTGGTCGGTCGAAGGTTTCATCTCGGAGGGCCTGCAGCCGGCCGAGCTCGGCTGGGGCACGCACGAGACGTGGATGCCGAAGAACGCCAAGACCCACAAGAAGGGCTGCCAGGCGGCGATCTATCTGGAACAGCCCGGCGCCAACACCCGCGTGCGCACCTGGTGCCCGACGCCTGGCCCGCAGTACGGCTTCCTCGTCACCCATAACGAGGCGATCTCGATCGCCGACTTCTTCACTGTGCGCGACAAGAAGGGCGAGGTCACCTACCGCCCGACCTGCCACTACGCCTACCACCCGGCCAACGATGCAGTTCTCTCGCTGCACGAGATGTTCGGCGCGGCCGGCAAGGCGCAGCCGGTCCAGCACGTCCTCGACGAGAACGAGCTGGTCGACGGCGTCGACGAGCTCGGCGTGCTCCTCTACGGCCACAAGAAGAACGCCTACTGGTACGGCTCGCAGCTTTCTCTGGACGAGACCCGCAAGCTCGCGCCCTACCAGAACGCGACCGGTCTTCAGGTGACGTCGGCCGTCCTGGCCGGCATGGTCTGGGCGCTCGAGAACCCGCAGGCCGGCATCGTCGAGGCAGACGAGATGGACTATCGCCGCTGCCTCGAGGTGCAGAAGCCCTATCTCGGCCCGGTCAAGGGCTACTACACAGACTGGACGCCGCTCGACGATCGCCCCGGGCTCTTTCCCGAAGACATCGACGACAGCGATCCGTGGCAGTTCCGCAACATTCTCGTTCGATGAGCCGGCGTGCCACCCCGCTTATTGCCTTGGCTCGGAAAACGGGCGATTGAACGCTGAAAGGCGCAAACGAGAGAGGATTCTCCCATGAACATCAGCCTCACCCTGAAGGCAGCAGGCGCACTCGCTCTCGCGTCTCTCCTGGCGGGTTGCCAGATGGCAGGCCCGCCCATGGCGCGCCCGGTCGTCTCCGCCGCGCCGCAGCTGCAGTCGCCGATCGACGGCACGTGGCGCAGCACGGACGGTGTCGCCACCTCGCGCTTCTTCAACGGCTCTTTCGAGACGGTCGCCAACGACACCGGAAATCGCCTGTCGGAAGGCCGCTTCTCGGGCGGCGGCAACCAGTATTCGATCACCGGCATGTCGCTGGTGCGCCAGCAGCCGATTTCCTTCAACTGCCTGCTCGTCGGCACCACCCAGCTGAACTGCACCGCGTCCGGCGGCAACCAGTTCACGTTGGTGCGAAACCAGGTTGGCTGATCGCATTCTTTGATAAGGTCCGGCGGCCATGCTCTATGCCGCCGGATTTCTTCTCCTCATCGCCCTGATCGTCGCGCCGCAATTCTGGGTCGCGCACACGATCCGCCGTTACGGCAATGAGCGACCGGACCTTCCCGGCACGGGCGGCGAGCTTGCCAGGCACCTGATCGAGCGCTTCGAACTTGCCGACGTCAGGGTCGAGACGACAGACCGTGGCGACCATTACGATCCCGAAGCCAAAATCGTCCGGCTCCTGCCGCAGCATCATGACGGCCGCTCGCTGGCAGCCGTCGCGATCGCCGCGCATGAGGTTTCCCACGCGATCCAAGATGCCGCGGGCGAGCGCAAGCTGGCGCTGCGCCAGAGGCTGGTGAAAGTCGCCACGGCGACCGACCGGACCGCCGGAATCTTCTTCATCGCCGCGCCCATCCTTGCTGCCGTGCTGCGCACGCCGGCGGCCCTCTTCGGCCTGCTGGCGATCGGCATCGGGCTTCTGGCGGTCCGCGTGATCGTCACGCTGGTGACGCTGCCGGTCGAGTTCGATGCGAGCTTTTCCAAGGCGCTGCCGATCCTGAAGGACGGCGGCTATCTTGAGGAAAGCGACATGCCGGCGGTGCGTCGCCTGCTGCGCGCGGCCGCGCTGACCTATGTGGCAAGCGCCCTGATGTCGCTCGTCAACCTTGCGCGCTGGATAAGGCTCCTGCGATAGTCCCTCGAAAGACGACGAGGGGAGGATCATGGCAGGCCATTTCGACGATCGCGAGACGCGCGATCCGGGCGCGCGCGAACGCGATCTTTTTGCCGCCCTGCCCGCCTTTCTTTCAGCCGCGCGCACGGCCTGCAGCGGCCTCGACCGGCATCTTGGCGCGGTCGACGCAGCGGCCATCACCTCGCGCGAGGCGCTGGCGCAATTGCCCGTCCTGCGCAAGTCCGAACTCATGGCACTGCAGCAGGCCGAGCCACCCTTCGGTGGTTTCGTCGACGTGTCGAAGCTGCACAGCGCCCGCCTCTTCATGTCGCCGGGACCGATCTTCGAGCCCCATGTCGCGATGCCCGACCCGGGCTCAGCCGCTCGCGCCTTCTTTGCCGCCGGCGTCCGTCCGGGCGACATCGTCCATAATGCATTTTCCTACCACATGACGCCGGGCGGCTTCATTCTCGACGAGGGGGCACGCGCGCTCGGCTGCAGCGTCTTTCCGGCCGGCACCGGCAACACGGACCAGCAGGTCGAGGCGGCAGCAGCCCTCAGGCCCGGCGTCTTCGCCGGAACGCCGGATTTCCTCAAGATCATGCTCGACCGGGCGGCCGAGCTTGGCCGCGACCTGTCGAGCATCCGCCGCGGGCTCGTCTCGGGCGGCGCGCTTTTCCCGAGCCTGCGCGCCGAGTATGCCGAGCGCGGCGTCGCCGTCATCCAGTGCTATGCCACGGCGGAATTCGGCGTGATCGCCTATGAGAGCGTGGACGCCGACCGCAGCCCATTGCCCGGCATGATCCTGAACGAGGATCTGATCGCCGAGATCGTGCGCCCCGGCACCGGCGACCCGGTTCCCGAAGGAGAGGTCGGCGAACTCGTCGTCACCAGCCTCAACCCCGCCTACCCGCTGGTGCGCCTCGGCACCGGCGACCTGACGGCCATCATGCCCGGCATATCGCCCTGCGGCCGCACCAACACGCGCATCAAGGGCTGGATGGGCCGCGCCGACCAGCGCACCAAGATCAGGGGCATGTTCGTCGACCCCAAACAGGTCGCGGACGTCCTTTCCCGTCACCCGGAGATCGGCCGCGCCCGCCTCGTCGTCTCGCGCCTGAACGAGCGGGATTTGATGTCGCTCGCCGTCGAGCCCGTGACGGGTGGCCCCGTCGACACCGATGCGATTGCCGAGACGATGCGCGAGATCACCAAGCTTACCGGCGAGGTCAGTCTCGTCGATCGCGGCGTGCTGCCCAACGACGGCAAGGTCATCGTCGACGAGCGCGACTACCAGACCGGTTAACGCTTGCATCCCCGAACCCCGGATGAAAACATGTGCGCTTTCGCGGGGTCTTCACGTCGCTGACATGAAGCGCTGCGAGATGTTTCCGCGTCAGATCGGAGTGCCATAGATGAAGAAACTCACCGTGCTCGCCGCTGCATCGGTTTCGATGCTTGCCTTGTCCTCCACGGCGTCCCTCGCCGATTTCACGCTGAATATTCTGCACATCAACGATTTCCACTCGCGCATGGAGCAGATCAATTCCTCCGACGCGACGTGCAATGACGAGCAGGCGACCGCCGGCGAGTGCTTCGGCGGCGCGGCACGCGTCGCGACCAAGATCGCCGAGCGCCGTGACGCGCTGACCGGCGAAGGCGCGAACGTCATCGTGCTCGACGCCGGCGACCAGTTTTCCGGCTCGCTCTTCTATTCGACCTACAAGGGCGAGGACACCGCCTGGTTCATGAACCAGGTCGGCTTCGACGCCATGGCTGTCGGCAACCACGAATTCGATGACGGCCCGGCCGTTCTCGCCGAGTTCATCGACGCGGTCGAGTTCCCGGTCATCTCCGGCAACACCGCCGTGGCCGATGCGGAGACGGCGCTCGCCGGCAAGATCGAGGAATGGACCGTCGTCGAGACCGGAGGCGAGCGCGTCGGCATTCTCTCGGTTCTGGCGACCGACACGGATATCACCTCGTCGGGCGGCCCGAACGTCACCTTCGGCGACGAGATCGAGTATCTCAACGACGCCGTGTCGCGCATGACGGCCGACGGCATCAACAAGATCGTGCTGCTTTCCCATGTCGGCATCGTCCGCGACCAGGAGATCGCAGCGGCGGTCGACGGCATCGACGTGATTGTCGGCGGCCACAGCCACACGCGCTTCTCGAACACCGAGGAAGGCGCGATGGCATATCCGACCATGGTCGCCAACCCGTCCGGCCGCGACGTGCCGATCGTCCATGCCTACGCCTATTCGAAATATGTCGGCGAGTTGCAGGTCACCTTCGACGACGATGGCAACGTGACGGCCGCGACCGGCGACACCATCCTCCTCGACGCCTCCGTCGAGCAGAACGCCGAGATCCAGGCGCGCGTGGACGAGCTTGCCGGCCCGATCGAAGAATCCATGAGCGTCGTCGTCGGCCAGACCTCGGCCCCGATCGACGGCAGCCGCGACACATGCCGCGCGCGCGAATGCGAGATGGGCAATCTCGTCACCGACGCGATCCTGGCCCGCACCGCCGATCAGGGCGTCTCGATCGTCATCCAGAACGGCGGCGGCCTGCGTGCCTCCATCGACGAGGGCGAAGTCACGATGGGCGAGGTCTTCTCGGTCCTGCCCTTCCAGAACACGCTCGCGACCTTCCAGCTCAACGGAGCCGACATCGTCGCCTCGCTCGAGGCAGGCGTGAGCGGCATCGAGGAGGGCGCCGGCCGCTTTCCGCAGGTCGCCGGCCTGCGCTATACGCTCGATCCGTCGCAGCCGGCCAATGGCGGCCGCGTGAGCGACGTACAGGTCGAGCAGGACGGCCAGTGGGTGCCGATCGACCCGGCCACCACCTATACGGTCGCAACGAACAACTTCATGCGCGGCGGCGGCGACGGCTACGCGCTCTTCCGCGACAACGCGCAGAACGCCTATGATTTCGGCCCGAGCCTCGAGCAGGTTCTGGCCGACTACATCCGCGACAACTCGCCCTACACGCCGTCCGTCGAAGGCCGCATCACGCTGGTCGAGGCTCCTGCTGCCGAAGAGCCGGTCGAGGAGGAAGCAGCCCCGATCGAGACCCCGGCAGCAGCGCCCGCCGAGACGCCTGCGCCCGCGGCAGACGCTGCGCCGGCTGAAGAGCCTGCCGTCACGACCGCCGAGGAAATGGAGGCCGAGGAGCCTGCGGCCGACACCGCTCCGGCCGCCGACGCCACGCCTGCTGAGGAGCCGGCGGTCACGACTGCAGAAGAGATGATGGAAGCCGACGAAGCGGCACCTGCCGAAGAGCCGGCCGTCACCACGGCGGAAGAAATGGAGCCGGCCGAGACAGCCCCGGCACCCGAGGCTCCGGCCGCGGCCGCACCGGCCGATGAAGCCGATCCGATCGACGCCGCCCCGACAGAGCGCACGCATACGATCGTCGCCGGCGACACCTTCTGGGATCTCGCGGAAGAGTATTACGGCGACGGCCGGCTCTGGCGCCGCATCGCCGACGCCAATCCGGATGCGCGCGCGCGTGGCTTGACCATCGGCGAGACGCTGGTCATTCCGGCCGCCGAGTGACATTGTGATGGCGCGGCCTGCGACGGCGGGCCGCGCCATGCACGGAGCGTCCGGTGTCTTTCGTCCCTTGATTTGAAAGGCCCGGAACCTAACTTCGCGCTCGACAGGGAGTGGCGAAGAACATGAACATCCAGACGAGCACGCGCGCAATGACGGCCCGGATGACTGGCCCCCTTCCCTCCGGGCATCCGGTGGTCAAGACGCGGAAGACGGGCGTGCTGCTCGTCAATCTCGGCACGCCGGACGGCACCGACTACAAGTCGATGCGCCGGTACCTGAAGGAGTTCCTGTCGGATTCCCGCGTCATCGAATGGCCGAAGGCCGTCTGGTACCCGATCCTCCACGGCATCGTGTTGAACACCCGCCCGCAGAAGTCGGGCGCAGCCTATCGCGAGATCTGGAACAACGAGCTCGACGAATCGCCGCTGCGCACCTTCACGCGCTCGCAGGCGACCAAGCTTGCCGCCTCGCTGGAAGGCCGCAACGTGCATGTCGACTGGGCCATGCGCTACGGCAATCCGTCGATCGAAAGCGTTCTGAACAGGATGACGGCGGAAGGCTGCGACCGCATCGTCATGTTCCCGCTCTATCCGCAATATTCGGCGACCACGACCGCGACCGTGAACGACGCCTTCTTCGACGCCATGAAGAAGCTGCGCTGGCAGCCGGCGATCCGCACGATCCCGCCCTATCACGACTCGCCCGACTACATCGACGCGCTCGCCGTCTCGATCGAGAAGCACCTCGCCACGCTCGACTTCGAGCCGGAGAAGGTCATCGCCTCATATCACGGCATCCCGCAGAGCTATTTCCAGCGCGGCGACCCCTATCACTGCCATTGCATGAAGACGACGCGCCTCTTGCGCGAACGGCTCGGCTGGACGGGCGACCGGCTGATGACGACCTTCCAGTCGCGCTTCGGCCCGGAAGAGTGGCTGCAGCCCTATACCGACAAGACCGTCGAGCAGCTCGCCAGGGACGGCGTGAAGTCGATCGCGGTGTTCAATCCCGGCTTCGTCTCGGACTGCCTGGAAACGTTGGAGGAAATCGCGGGCGAGGCAGGCGAGCTTTTCCACGAGGCAGGCGGCGTCAACTTCACGCACATTCCCTGCCTCAACGATTCGCCGGAAGGCATGGCGGTCATCGAGGCGATGGTCGAGAACGAGCTGAAGGGCTGGGCCTGAGCAACCGCCCCGCCATTGCAGGGCCGTCTTCCTTTGCCTAAGTCTCCATGGCGGGTCCGCGCGGGGCCGCCACAGAGCTGAGCGAAGGAGCCTCAATGCCGCTTTCCGGCCTCGACATCGTCCTCATCGTCCTTGTGGCGCTCGTCGTCCTGCTGATCTTCGCAGGCGTCAAGACCGTCGAGCAGGGCTTCAACTACACGATCGAACGCTTCGGCCGCTACACGCGAACGCTGACGCCGGGCCTCAACATCATTATCCCCTTCATCGACCGCGTTGGCGCGAAGATGAACATGATGGAACAGGTGCTCGGCGTTCCGACGCAGGAGGTCATTACCCGCGACAACGCGATCGTCGCCGTCGACGGCGTCGCCTTCTATCAGGTGCTGAACGCGCCGCAGGCCGCCTATCAGGTCTCCGGCCTGGAAAATGCGATCCTCAACCTGACCATGACCAACATCCGCTCCGTCATGGGCTCGATGGACCTCGACGAACTGCTCTCGAACCGCGACGCTATCAACGAGCGCCTGCTGCGCATCGTCGACGAGGCGGCGCATCCGTGGGGCATTAAGATGACCCGGGTCGAGATCAAGGACATCAACCCGCCGCAGAACCTCGTTGAATCCATGGCGCGCCAGATGATGGCCGAGCGCAACAAGCGTGCGGAGATCCTGGAGGCCGAGGGCCGCAAGCAGGCGCAGATCCTGGAAGCCGAGGGCAGGCGCGAAGCCGCGTTCCGCGACGCCGAGGCGCGCGAACGCGCGGCCGAAGCGGAAGCCCGCGCGACGCAGGTCGTCTCCGAAGCCATCGCGCAGGGCGATGTGCAGGCCGTGAACTATTTCGTCGCCCAGCGATACACGGAAGCGCTGGCAAAGATCGGCACCGGCACCAATTCGAAGGTCGTGCTGATGCCGCTGGAAGCCTCGTCGCTGATCGGGTCGCTCGGCGGCATGGGCGCGATCGCGCGCGAGGTCTTCGGCGGCGATGATGGCGAGGCCAAGCAGCCCGTCCGGCGGCGCCAGTCGACGCCCGTCACCGGGCCCGGCACCGATCAGGGGCGCTAGAGGCCATGGTCGCCTACCTCGCCGATCTCGGCGCCTGGAACTGGATCATCCTCGGCTGCGTGCTGCTCGGGGCCGAGATTTTCCTGCCGGGCGTCTATTTGCTCTGGATCGGCGTGGCCGCACTTCTGACGGGCACGGTCTCGCTTCAGTTCGGCGGCTCGGGCCTGCTCGTCTGGCAGGCTCAGCTCGTGCTGTTCATCGTCCTGTCGGTGGTGTCAGTCTTTGCCGGCCGGCGCTTCTTCGCGCTGCGTTCGGTCGAGACCGACGAGCCGCTGCTCAACCAGCGAGAGGCGCAGCTGGTCGGCCGCGTGTCGACGCTGGCCGAGCCGATCGTCAACGGCCATGGCCGCATCAAGCTCGGTGACACGCTGTGGCTGGTGAAGGGGCCGGACCTCCCGGCTGGCACATCGGTGCGCGTCGTTGCCGCCGAGCGCGGCGACCTGACCGTGGAGCAGGTCTGACGCCTCAGGCAGCGCCGATGCGCAACAGATCGTGGAAGTGAACGATGCCGACCGGCCTGCCACCTTCGACGACCGGCAGGGCACTGATGTTGAACTCGTTGATGATGCCGGTGGCGACCGCGGCGAGCGTGGCGCGATCGACCGTCTTCGGCGATCGCGTCATCAGATCGTCCACCCGCATCGCGGAAACGTCCTTGTCCAGATGGCGAGCAAGGTCGCCATCCGTGACGATGCCGGCCAGCATCCCGTCCTGATCTACGACGCAGACGCAGCCGAACCGCTTGCGCGACAGCACCATCGCGGCCTCCGGCATCGACGTCCCGAGAAGGACCGTCGGCACCGCATCGCCCGCATGCATGATCTCGCCGACCTTTGTCAGGCTGGCGCCCAGCCGGCCGCCGGGGTGGAACGTACGGAAATGCTCCGGCGTGAAGCCGCGCGCTTCCAGAAGCGCGATCGCCAGCGCATCGCCGATGACCAGCTGCATCAGCGTCGACGTCGTCGGCGCGAGCCCGTGCGGGCAGGCTTCCGGCGCTCGCGGCAGTTCGAGCACCACGTCGGCCTGACGGCCAAGCGCCGACGTCCGGCCGGCCGTGATCGCGATCAGCGGGATCGAGAAACGCCGAGAGTAGGCGACGATACCCTTCAGTTCCTCGCTTTCACCGGACCATGACAATGCGATGATCGCATCGTCAGGCGCGATCATGCCGAGATCGCCATGGTTGGCTTCTGCCGGATGCACGAAGAAGGCCGGCGTTCCGGTCGATGCAAGCGTTGCTGCGATCTTGGAGCCGATATGTCCGCTCTTGCCGACGCCGGTGACGATCACCCGGCCCGAGATCTGCGCCAGCGCTTCCGTCGCCTTCCCGAATTCCTTGCCCATGCCGTTCGACAAAGCGGCGACAAGCAGGTTCAGCCCCTCGCGTTCGGTGCTGACGGTTTTGAGTGCGGAGCGGAGTGCGGCCTGATGATCCACGGGAGCCGTGTCGAGCTTGGTGAGCATGACATTGCGCTTAGCCGGAAAAGAGCGCCAAACCAACCCGTCTCGTCACCTTTGCACCGGCCCTGCGGCATGAGCGCAACGGGGCGTTAACCATCTTGGATTATCGATTGGTTAACCATGCCGCGGCTCTCGCGGCGAACGAGGCGGAAACCAGAATCGTGCGCAAGGCGTCGTGGATCGCACCGGCCATCGTCGGCACCGGCATCGCGCTGGGCGCCGCGGCAATCGCGCAGGATTCGGTCCCGCTGCGTGGCTCGCTGGCCGAAACCGAGCCGGCCGGCCGCTCGCGCGCCGAGACGACGGTCGATACCCAAACGCCTTCACCGACGCCGCGCAACGACGCGGAGACGCTGCGCGTGCCGTCTCTCGCCGCGCCGGCTACGCCCGTCGAAGGCAGCCGGAGCGCGCCCGAGACCGAGCCTTTCGAGCCGCTCGGCATCCGGTCGGGCAGCGCCACCTTCTTTCCCTCGATCGAGCAGGGCATCGGCTGGCGCAAGGAGCGCGGCGGGGATGGAGCGAGCCTGTTTTCCGAAACGACGCTCGGCCTGCGCGGCCGCATCGAGAATGACGGGCACACGGCCGGCGTTGACGGTGCGCTCGCCTACCGACGCAGCCTCGACGGGCCCGAGATCGACGAGTGGGAGGGCGATGTCCGCGGCGACCTGCGATTGCGGCTCGGCTCGGACTATTACGCTGCCATCGGCGGCGGCTACGCGGTCGCCCCGGAAGGCGCCACTTCGCCCGTCATCCTTCCCGATGTCGTCGACGAACCGCTTCGCCAGACATTCGATGTCTCGATCGAGGCCGGCAAGGATGTGGGGCCGGCCCGCTTCTCGCTGCGCGGGGCGGCCACGCGGCAAGTTTATGGCGATGCCGAGCTTTCGAGCGGTGGCACGCTCTCGCAGGCAGAGCGCGATTCGACGCTCTATGCGGCCACGATCCGCGGCGGCTATGCGTTGTCTCCAATCTTGGCGCCCTTTGCCGAGATCGAAATCGGCCGCCGCATCTATGACGAGCGGCTGGACAGTGCCGGCTTCGCGCGTTCGGCCGATCGCTTCGCGGTCCGCGCCGGCGTCGCCTACGACCGGGGCGAGAAACTCTCCGGCGAACTGGCCGCAGGCTGGCTGACCGAGCGCCCGGACGACGACCGGCTCGATGCGATCTCGGGCCTCGATGTTGCCGCCGCGATCCAGTGGTCGCCGATCCGCGGCACGATCGTGGGCTTCAACGCCGGAACGACCGTCGAGGCGACGACCGATGCCGGAGCATCCGGGTCGATCCTCTACACGACCGCCCTGTCGCTCAGCCGCGAATTGCGCCACGACCTGACCGGCGACGTATCGCTCGGCCTCGACCATCGCGACTATTCCGGCAGCGACGATACGGACCTGACCTGGCGCGCCGATGCCAGCCTGACCTGGTGGATGAACCGCCACGCAGGCCTCGTCGGGCGCATCAGCTGGGAAGATTTGTCGAGCACGATCCCCGGGCGCGACCGCTCGGAGACCTCGCTCTATCTCGGCCTTCGCGTCCAGCGCTGAAGGCTCAGCCCTCGATCAGCTTGCGCGCCATCGCACGCACCCCGTCGGCGAGTTCCGGCCGGCGGAGCGCCATCGCCAGGTTCGCCTCGATGAAGCCGGCCGGCGACCCGCAATCATAGGTCGCGCCTTCGTAGCGATAGGCGACCATCTGCTGCTGGCTTGCGAGCTTGAGCATCGAATCCGTCAGCTGGATTTCGTTGCCCGCGCCTCTTTCCTGCGTTTCTAGAAGCGCGAAGATTTCCGGACGCAGGATGTAACGGCCGTTGATGAAGTAGTTCGACGGCGCCTCGGCGGGCTTGGGCTTTTCCACCATGCCCTTGATCTCGAAGCCACCCTCCACTTCGGGGCCCGGCGCCACGATGCCGTATTTGAACGTCTCGGCCGGATCGCATTCCTCGACGGCGACGATGTTGGCGCCGGTCTTCTCGTAGAGATCGACCATGCCCTTCATGCAGGGCACGTCCGACTGCATGATCATGTCGGGCAGAAGCAGCGCGAACGGTTCGTCGCCGACGATCTCGCGCGCGCACCAGACTGCATGGCCGAGCCCGAGCGGCTCCTGCTGGCGCGTGAAGGAGACCGCGCCAGCTTTGGGCTGCTGGCGGCGCAAGGTCTGCAGCATCTCCGTCTTGCCGCGCCGGTCGAGCGTGTCATAGAGCTCGAATGCGAGGTCGAAATGGTCCTCGATCGCCGCCTTGCCACGGCCTGTCACGAAGATGATGTGTTCGATGCCGGCCTCGCGGGCCTCCTCGACCACGTACTGGATCGCCGGGCGATCGACCACCGTCAGCATCTCCTTCGGGATCGACTTGGTGGCCGGCAGGAACCGGGTGCCGAGGCCTGCAACGGGAAGGACTGCCTTGCGGATCTTCTTCACGCGGAAATCTCCAGACTGTGATGCGCTCTCATGCCACGCCGGAGCCTGCCGCGCCAAGGGCGACATGATACTGCCGACATCGCTGCTCAAGGGAGACGCAACGCAATTGGTTCCCCGGCACGAATTCCGGTGGCCGCAGACCTATGGTAAACTTTTTCCTAACCCCATTGGGCGATGGTTCGCGCATCACGAGCATTGCACAGGAGGTAAGAATGCAACTCGCAAGGATCTCCCGTCGCCTCTCGACGGTCCTCGCCGCCGGCCTTCTCGGCCTGTCGCTGACGGGTATTGCCGATCGCGCGGCCCACGCCGATGCAGGCTTCCAGCGCTGGGTCCAGCAGTTTCGCGGCGTTGCCGCGCAAAGCGGCATCTCGGGCACCACCTTCGACCGCGCCTTCGCCGGTGTAACCGCACCCGACCCGGAAGTGCTGGAAAAGGCGCGATACCAGCCGGAATTCGTTTCACAGCCCTGGGAGTATTTCGACAACCGCATCAACGACAACACCATCATGACGGGCCGCCAGATGGCCGCCCAGCACAGGCGCACCCTCGACGCGGTCGAGCAGCGTTTCGGCGTCGACCGCAACATCCTGCTCGCCATCTGGTCGATGGAATCGAGCTATGGCGAGGTTCTGAAGAACGACCGCGTCATGCGCAACGTCGTGCGGTCTCTTTCAACGCTTGCCTATGCAGACCAGCGGCGCCAGCGCTTTGCGCGCCAGCAGCTGATTGCGGCGCTCGAGATTCTGCAGCGCGGCGATATCGACGTTCATCATCTCACCGGCTCCTGGGCCGGCGCCATGGGCCACACCCAGTTCATCCCGACGAGCTACAAGGCTTATGCGGTCGATTTCGACGGCAATGGCCGCCGCGACATCTGGAACTCGATCCCGGATGCGCTCGCAACGGCAGCCAACCTGCTCGCCAAGAATGGCTGGAACACCGGCCATGCGTGGGGCTACGAGGTCGTGCTGCCGGCGGGCCGCAAGTTCCCGTCCGGAAAGATGACGCTCGCCGAATGGCAGCGCATCGGCGTCGTGCGCGCAAACGGCCAGGCCTATCCGCGACCGAACGACCGCGCAGAGCTCAAGGTGCCCGATGGCCGCGCTGGCCCGGCCTTCCTCGTGCTCAACAATTTCGAGACTCTGAAGCGCTACAACAATGCCGACCGCTACGCGATCGCGGTCGGCCTGCTGGCGGACAAGATCGGCTCGGACTTCCAGCTCGTCAGCGACTGGAACCGCCCCTTTACCCGCCTCTCCTTCAACGAGACGCAGGAACTGCAGGAGCGCCTGTTGCAGCTGGGCTATTATAGCGGCAACGTCGATGGCAAGATCGGCCCGATGTCGCGCGATGCGATCAAGGCGTTCCAGGCCCGCAACGGCCTGGCCCAGGACGGCCACCCGAGCCGCGAAGTCCTGCAGCAGATGAGAAGCCGCTAAGCCGCGGAAAGGTGTCCGGATGACGCATAAGGGCCCGGCCAGGCTCCTGACCATGATGGTGATGGCGGCCGTTGCCGTCGCCTCCGTCATGGCGTTGGCTCCTGCTCCCGCCTTCGCGCAGGAGCAGGAACGCGAGCGTGGAGGCCTGTTGCGCTTCCTCTTCAACCGCGGCCAGCTCCAGCCTCGCGAAGATGTCGGCCCGCCGCCGCGCGCCGAGCGACGGGAACGCAGCGAACGCGGGACCCAGCGTCGCTCGGAGCGCCGTGGTGAACCCGACCGCGGCGGGAGCAGCCAGACCGTGCGTCGGTCGACACCTGCGGCCCCGCCGGCGATTGCAAAATCGGAGACGGCCAAGCGCATCCTCGTCGTCGGCGATTTTGTCGCCGGCGGTCTCGCCGAAGGGCTGGAGGAAGCCTACGCGCAGTCGGCCGAAGTGCTTGTGATCGCCACCACCAACGGTTCGTCCGGCCTTGTTCGCGACGACTATTACGACTGGCCGGGCACCATCGGCGGACTGATCGAAGAACATCGGCCCGACATCGTCGTCGTTCAGCTCGGCGGCAACGATCGCCAGGAAATGTCCGTCGCCGGAACGCGCGAGCAGCCGATGTCGGCCGCATGGATGACCGAATACGAGCGTCGTGTCCGGTTGCTGGCGACCGAGGTCCGCGACGCCGGCAAGCCTCTGGTGTGGGCCGGAACCATTCCGTTCCGGTTTTCGGCGATGTCGCGCGACATGATGGCCTTCAACGAGATCTACAAGCTTGTTGCGGAGGAGACCGGCGGCGAGTTCGTCGACGTCTGGGGCGGCTTCGTCGATGATTCCGGGAACTATATGCAGACCGGACCGGACATGAACGGACAGCCGGCGCAGCTTCGGGCCGGTGACGGCATCAATGTGACCCGCGCAGGCAAGCGGAAGCTCGCCTTTTATGCCGAGCGTCCGCTGAACCGTCTCATCGGCAGCGCCGCGCCTGCAGTTGCCGCCGTCTACGGCCCGCCGATCCCGCCGGGCCTGCTGTCGCCCGATGGCGAAATCCGGGCAATCGAGCGCACGCTCCCCGTCAATCTGGGCGAACTGGGAATGCCTGCGGTGTCAGGCCTGATGGGAGAGCGCGTGCTCCCGCGCATCCATGTCAACCTGGCCGGCGGCGACCGGCGCGAGGGCCGCGCCGACGACTTCTCCGCAACGTCACTTGAGGTAACGCCTGCCGGCACCGATGCGGAGCCAACGACGGCGCTTCAGGAATAGGCTGCCGCTCAGCGCGGCAGCAGGCTCTCGCCCATCAGGAATTCGTCGATCGCGCGCGCGGCCTGACGGCCTTCGCGGATCGCCCAGACGACCAGCGACTGGCCGCGACGCGCGTCGCCGGCGGCGAACAGCTTGTCCACATTGGTGCGGTAGTCGACGTCGTTTGCCACCACGTTGATCGAGCGGCGCGCATCCTGCGTCGTCCCGATGCGCTCGCCGAGCTGGTCCACGAGCCCGCCCGGCAGCGGGCCGGCGAAGCCGATCGCGATGAAGGCGAGGTCGGCCTTGATGATGAACTCGGTGCCGGCGATCGGCTTGCGCTTGTCGTCGACCTCGCAGCACTTCACTCCGGTGAGAACGCCGTCTTCGCCGACGAATTCGAGCGTTGCCACCTGGAAGGTGCGCTGCGCGCCTTCGGCCTGGCTCGAAGACGTGCGCATCTTGGTTGCCCAGTAGGGCCAAACCGTCAGCTTGTCTTCCTTCTCGGGCGGCTGCGGACGGATGTCGAGCTGCGTGACGCGCACCGCGCCCTGGCGGAAGGCCGTGCCCACGCAGTCAGACGCCGTATCGCCGCCGCCTACGACGACGACATGCTTGCCGCCGGCCACGATCGGATCGGCCGCCCAGGCACGCGATTGGATGTCCTCGCCACCGACGCGGCGGTTCTGCTGAACGAGGTAGGGCATGGCGTCGTGCACGCCCGCAAACTCGACGCCCGGAATGCCGGCCGGTCGCGGCTTTTCGGAACCGCCGGAAAACAGCACGGCGTCATAGGTTTCCGTCAATTCGTCGAGCGACTTGTCGACACCGACATCGACGCCGCAATGGAACGTGACGCCCTCGCCTTCCATCTGGCGCACGCGGCGCTCGATGAACTTCTTCTCGATCTTGAAGTCCGGAATGCCGTAGCGCATCAGCCCGCCGGGGCGGCTTTCGCGCTCGTAGACATGCACGTCATGACCGGCGCGCGCGAGCTGCTGCGCAGCCGCCATGCCGGCAGGTCCCGAGCCGATGATCGCGACGGTCTTGCCCGTCTTCTGCTCGGCCGGCTGCGGGCGGATGAGGCCGAGTTCATAGGCCTTGTCGGCGATGGCCTGCTCCACCGTTTTGATGGCGACGGGGATGTCCTCGAGGTTGAGCGTGCAGGCCTCCTCACAAGGGGCCGGGCAGATGCGGCCGGTCCATTCTGGGAAGTTGTTCGTCGAGTGCAGGTTGCGGATCGCCGCTTCCCAGTCGTTCTGGTAAACGAGATCGTTCCAGTCCGGGATCTGGTTGTGCACCGGGCAGCCGGTCGGACCGTGGCAGAACGGGATGCCGCAATCCATGCAGCGCGCCGCCTGTTTCTGGACCTCCTGATCCGACATGGGGAGCGTGAACTCCCGGAAATGACGAATGCGATCCGACGCCGGCTGGTACTTGTGCACCTGCCGGTCGATCTCGAGAAAGCCCGTTACCTTGCCCATGTCAGTTCCACTTCATCTGCGGTTTACACCCGCAACCAGTTTTCGACCTTCAGCTTTTCCAATGGCGCATTTAAAATCGCCTGATCCCCAGTCACCAGCACGGCGTCCATTTCCATGGCGTGTGCCGCGATAAAATAATCGTTCGGCGTCAGACCGTATCCGCGTCGTTCAAGATCGGCTCGGATCTGGCCGTACAGCGTTTCCGCCGCGACCTCGAAAGGAAGAATGCGGATGGCGTCAACGAAGGCCAGCATGGCAGGGACGGACCTGGCCTTTTCATTTTTCGCCACCCCGAACCGCACCTCCGACGCAACGATGATGCTGATCGCAACGTCCTCGGGACCCAGCTGCTGGAAGCGTGATGCTACAGAGCCATCAGGGTCCAGAGCCATTGCTGTCAGGACGTTTGTATCGAGCATGTAGAACGTCATAGCTCGACATCGTCGACTGGCAGCATGTCACCGTCGTCGATCTGCGGAAAATCCTCCTTCATCAGCCGTGGCCTTGCACGCAGCCACTCAACGAGTTCAGCCGGTGTCTTGCGTCTCTCGACCGGCTCGAGCGTGATCGTGCCATCGCTTTGCTGACGCATGATCATCTCGTCGCCGCCGAAGTCGAACTCCTTCGGAATTCTGACCGCCCGGCTACGTCCATTCCTGAACACCTTGACGGTGCGCATATCCGACTGACCGTGAAACATGGCAATCTCCGCATGTCATATCACGTGATATATGACATGCGGACTAGCGATGCAACGGCCCTACTCCGCAGCGACCCCCATGCGCATGCGCTCCATCTCGATCAGCGCACGGCGGTACTCGACCGGCATCACCTTCCGGAATTTCGGTCGGTAGTCGGCCCAGTTGTCGAGAATCTCCTTGGCGCGGCCCGAGCCCGTGTAATGCAGGTGCTTCGAGATCAGCTGGTAGAGGCGCTCCTCGTCATGCGCGGTCATGTCCTCCTGGACGTCGACGCGACCCTTGTGGTCGATGTCGCCGCCATGGTGGTGGAGCTTCTCGAGGAGATCGTCCTCCTCGGGAACAGGCTCCAGCTCGACCATCGCCATGTTGCAGCGCTCGGCGAAGTCGCCTGCCTCGTCCAGAACGTAGGCGATGCCGCCCGACATGCCGGCCGCGAAGTTGCGGCCGGTCTGGCCGAGCACGACGACGACGCCGCCGGTCATGTATTCGCAGCCATGGTCGCCCACGCCCTCGACGACGGCGACGGCGCCTGAGTTGCGCACGGCGAACCGCTCGCCGGCCACGCCCCGGAAATAGCACTCGCCCTCGGTCGCACCGTAAAGCACGGTGTTGCCGACGATGATCGACTGCTCCGGCACGATGCGGCTGTCCTCAGCCGGGCGGATCACGATACGCCCGCCCGAAAGGCCCTTGCCGACATAGTCGTTGCCGTCGCCGACGAGCTCGAACGAGATGCCGCGCGTCAGGAACGCGCCGAAAGACTGGCCGGCCGTGCCCGTCAGCTTCACCGCGATCGTGTCCTCGCGCAGGCCGCGATGGCCGTAGCGCTTGGCGACCGCGCCCGACAGCATGGCGCCCGCCGAACGATCGGTGTTGCGGATCTCGGCCTCGATCGTCACCGGCTGGCGGCTTTCGATCGCCGGCTGCGCCTGCTCGATCAGCTTGCGGTCGAGCACGTCGTCGATCGGATGGTTCTGCCGCTCGGTCCAGCGGATGGCCTCCGCCGGCGCCTCGGGCTTGAAGAACACCTTGGTGAAGTCGAGCCCGCGAGCCTTCCAGTGGTCGATCAGCTCTTCCTTGGCGAGAAGCTGCGACTGGCCGACGATCTCGTCGATCTTGCGGTAGCCCATCGCCGCCATCAGCTCGCGCACTTCCTCGGCAACGAAGAAGAAGTAGTTGATGACGTGCTCGGGCGTGCCCTTGAAGCGCTTGCGCAGCACCGGGTCCTGCGTGGCCACGCCGACCGGGCACGTGTTGAGATGGCACTTGCGCATCATGATGCAGCCGGCCGCAATCAGCGGCGCGGTCGCGAAGCCGAATTCGTCTGCCCCCAGAAGCGCGCCGATGATGACGTCGCGTCCGGTGCGCAAGCCGCCATCGACCTGCAGCGCCACGCGGCTGCGCAGGCCGTTCAGCACCAGCGTCTGATGCGTCTCGGCGAGACCCATCTCCCACGGGCTGCCCGCGTGCTTGATCGAGGTCAGCGGCGAGGCGCCGGTGCCGCCGTCGAAGCCGGCGATCGTGATGTGGTCGGCGCGCGCCTTGGCGACGCCGGCCGCAACGGTGCCCACGCCCACTTCCGAGACGAGCTTCACCGACACGTCGGCCGTCGGGTTGACGTTCTTCAGATCGTAGATCAGCTGCGCCAGATCCTCGATCGAATAGATATCGTGGTGCGGCGGCGGCGAAATGAGGCCGACGCCCGGCGTCGAGTGACGCGTCTTGGCGATCGTCGCATCGACCTTGTGACCGGGCAGCTGTCCGCCTTCGCCGGGCTTGGCACCCTGCGCGACCTTGATCTGCATCATGTCGGAGTTGACGAGATACTCCGTCGTCACGCCGAACCGGCCGGACGCGATCTGCTTGATGGCGGAACGCTCGGGGTTCATGCGGCCGTCGGGCAGCGGCACGAAGCGATCCGGCTCCTCGCCGCCCTCGCCCGTGTTCGACTTGCCGCCGATGGCGTTCATCGCGCGTGCCAGCGTCACATGCGCTTCGCGGCTGATTGCGCCGAACGAGATCGCACCGGTCGAGAAACGCTTGACGATCTCCGACGCGGGCTCGACCTCGTCGAGCGGCACCGGCGAGCGTCCTGCCTCGTCGGCCATCTTGACCCGGAACAGGCCGCGGATGGTCCGCGCGCGCGCCGAGCGGCTGTCGATCTGCTCGGCATATTCGCGGTAGGTGTCCTTTGAGTTCAGGCGCACGGCATGCTGCAGGGAAGCGACCGCGTCGGGCGACCAGATGTGGCCTTCGCCGCGCACGCGGTACATGTACTCGCCACCCACTTCGAGCGCGTTGCGCAGCACAGGGTCTTCGGAGAACGCGATGCGGTGCCGCGAGACCGTTTCGGCCGCGACTTCCTCGATGCCGACGCCCTCGATGGTCGTGGCCGTGCCGGTGAAGTAGCGCTCGACGAACTCGGTCTTCAGTCCGACCGCATCGAAGATCTGCGCGCCGCAATAGGACTGGTAGGTCGAGATGCCCATCTTGGACATGACCTTCAGGATGCCCTTGCCGATCGACTTGATGTAGCGGCTGACGAGTTCGTAGGCGTCGACCTCCGGCGGGAAATCGCCGCGCTTGTGCATTTCCGTCAGCGTGTCGAAGGCGAGATAGGGGTTGATCGCCTCCGCGCCGAAGCCGGCGAGGCAGCAGAAATGGTGGATTTCGCGCGGCTCGCCCGATTCCACGACGAGGCCGACCGACGTCCTCAGGCCCTTGCGGATGAGGTGGTGGTGGACGGCGGCCGTCGCCAGCAGCGCAGGAATGGCGATGCGGTCCGGACCGATCTGGCGATCGGACAGGATGATGATGTTGTAGCCGCCCGCGACCGCAGCCTCGGCGCGCTCGCAGAGCCGCTCCACGGCGCCCGCAAGACCTGCATCGCCCTCGGCGGACGCATAGGTGATGTCGATCGTCTTCGTGTCGAAGCGGTCCTCGGTGTGGCCGATCGAGCGGATCTTCTCGAGGTCGGCGTTTGTGAGGATCGGCTGGCGCACTTCGAGCCGCTTGCGGCGCGAGGTCCCGACGAGGTCGAAGATGTTCGGACGCGGCCCGATGAACGAGACGAGGCTCATCACGAGCTCCTCGCGGATCGGGTCGATCGGCGGGTTCGTGACCTGCGCGAAGTTCTGCTTGAAATAAGTGTAGAGCAGCTTCGACTTGTCCGACATCGCCGAGATCGGCGTGTCGGTGCCCATGGAGCCGACCGCCTCCTGGCCCGTCGTCGCCATCGGCGCCATCAGGAGCTTGAGATCTTCCTGCGTATAGCCGAAGGCCTGCTGGCGATCGAGCAGCGAGACGTCCTTGCGCAGCGCGCGCGGCTCGACGGGCTTGAGCTCTTCCAGGATCAGCTGCGTGTTCTTCAGCCACTGCCTGTAGGGATGCATGCCGGCCATCTCGGCCTTGATCTCCTCGTCGGAGACGATGCGGCCCTTGCCAAGGTCGATCAGCAGCATCTTGCCGGGCTGCAGCCGCCACTTCTTGACGATCTTTTCCTCCGCAACCGGCAGCACGCCGGCTTCCGACGCCATGATGACGCGGTCATCGTCTGTGACGATGTAGCGGGCCGGACGCAGGCCGTTGCGGTCGAGCGTCGCGCCGATCTGGCGACCGTCGGTGAAGGCGACGGCCGCCGGGCCGTCCCACGGCTCCATGAGCGCGGCGTGATACTCGTAGAACGCGCGGCGCTCCTCGCTCATGAGCTTGTTGCCGGCCCAGGCTTCCGGAATCAGCATCATCATGGCGTGCGCGAGCGAATAGCCGCCCTGCGTCAGGAATTCGAGCGCGTTGTCGAAGCAGGCCGTGTCCGACTGCCCCTCATAGGAGATCGGCCACAGCTTGGAGATGTCGTTGCCGAAGAGCTCGGAATCGACCGAGGCCTGGCGCGCCGCCATCCAGTTGACGTTGCCGCGCAGCGTGTTGATCTCGCC
>VFQU01000438.1_pt1 | contig 37516 bp, 36 predicted proteins | sample 3512311 | NCBI WGS metagenome assembly VFQU01 (sample SAMN10412377, study PRJNA504923) | tailings metagenome | isolation source: Relicate 3 Philex TSF3 active mining site | place: Philippines: Tuba, Benguet | collected 2017-08-29
GCCTGGCGCGGTTTGGCGACGGTGAATGCGGCCGTGGGCAATCATGACCTCGCACTGGAGTGCCGCGTGCGCGCCCTGGCGCTGCAGCCCGCCGATCCCGAGCTGCGGCTGGAGCATGCCATCGCCCAGCTGCTGCATGACCAGGCCGAGGCCGCGGTGCGCTCGCTCGAAGCCCTGATCGCCGATGGCGCGACCGACGCCCAGGCCTGGGCCTGGCTGGGCCGCGCCCAGTTGAAGCGCGGCGAACGCGAAGCCGCGCGCCTGGCCTTCCTGGAAGCGCAGCAGCGCGATCCGGAGGACCAGGTGGTGGCGCACTTCCTCGCCGCGCTCACTGGCGAGCTGCCCGGCGAGGTCGAGAGTGACTACATCCGCCGCTTGTTCGACGATTTCGCCGGCCATTTCGAGCAGACCCTGGTCGGCAAGCTCGGCTATGCGACGCCGGCGCGTCTTGCCGCCTTCATTCGCGGCCGGGCCGGCGATGACTTCGCCAGCGTGCTCGATCTCGGCTGCGGCACCGGCCTGATGGCCGTGGAGCTGGCCGCCGAGGGCCGCGTCATCGACGGCGTGGATCTCTCCACGCGCATGCTAGATGTCGCTCGCGCCAAGGGCCTGTACCGCTCGCTGTATGCGGCCGAGGTGCTGGAGTTCCTGCGCGCCAGCCTGGAACGCTGGAACCTGATCGTGGCCGCCGACGTGTTCGTCTACCTCGCCGATCTGGCGCCCGTGTTCGCGGCCGCCTTCGAGCGCTTGCCGCCCGGCGGCGTGTTCGCGTTCTCGATAGAGCGCAGCGACTCCGGTGCCACCGAACTGCCGGCCGAGACGGGCCGCTACCGCCACGCGCCGCAGGCCCTGCGCGCCCAGCTCGCGGCCTGCGGTTTCATCCACATTGCCGAGCAGCAGGTCGAGATCCGCCTGGAGAAGGGCCAGCCCGTGGCCGGCGTGCTGATGCTGGCGAAACGCCCCGGCTGAGTCGGCCGCCCCGCGATCAGCTCTCCGTGCGCTTCTCGCCGTCGCCGTCCAGCGGCGGGTGGCCCCAGGGCGTGGGCGGGATGTCGACCGGCGTCGTCAGGTCGAACTCGACCTGGAACAGGCGCCCGCCCGGACGCGAGAGCTCGTAGAGGTAGCGCTTGCCGGGCTCGATCTCGATCGCCCAGGTGTTGGTGGTCGAAACCGCCCGGTCCTGCGCGTTGAACAGGTCGATGCTGAACCGGTCGACCGGGAACTCCTGGCGCTGGGCCGTGCCCGCGCTCGTGGTGTCGCCGCCGTACTGGGTCATGGCGTCTTCGCTGCCGTCGGCGTGGCGATGGTCGTGCTTGAGGCGCAGGCCCGTGTCGGTGCGGGTGATCACCCAGGTGCGCGAATGGTCGTCGCCAACGTGGAAGGGCACCTTGACCTCGCTGTCGCTGCACTCGCGCACGTGCATCACCAGCGCCTTGCCCTCGAAAGGATCGTTCGGCTCGGCCGGCACGTTGGCGGCGATGCGGCCGGCGAAGGCCTGGCCGCAGTGCAGGCGCAGGGCGTCGAGGAAGGCATCGGGTGCGGCGCGCTCGGCCGGCGCGACCGGTGCCGCTGGCGCTGCGGCGGGTGCGGGTGCCGGCGCTTCCGTCTGGGTGGCCGATGGCGTGTCGGCGCCGCAGGCGGCAAGCAGGCAGAGCATGGGCAGCAGGGCCAGGCGCGGAAGCTTCATCGGGCACGTCCTCGATCAGTGGCAGGCCGGGGACCTTAGAAGAGCGTCGCGCGCCGCGCATGGCCGTCGCCTTCGAGGTCGAGCGCCGCCTGCGCTTCGGCGCTAGCATGCGTCACCACCACCGGAGTTGCCGTCATGCGCCATCCCTTCCGCCCGGCTCTTCTGCTCTGCCTGCTCGTGCTGTGCCTGCTGCCGTCATTCGCGCAGGCCCAGGCCACCCGCACCTGGGTGTCGGGCGTGGGCGACGACGCCAACCCCTGCAGCCGCACCGCGCCCTGCAGGACCTTCGCGGGGGCGATCAGCAAGACCGCCGCCGGGGGCGTCATCTCGGTACTGGACCCCGGCAGCTACGGCGCGGTGACCATCACCAAGGCCATCACCCTCGAAGCCGAAGGCGACATCGCCGGCGTGCTGTTCGCCGGCACCAACGGCATCATCGTCAACGCCGGCGCCAATGACGTGGTCAGCCTGCGGCGCATGGCCCTGCACGGCGCCGGCAGCGGCTTGAACGGCATCCGCTTCCTCGCAGGCAAGGCCCTGATCATCGAAGACTCGAGCATTGAGTCGACCACGGCCTACGGAGTGGATTTCCAGCCCTCCGGCCACGCCAGCCTGGTGATGCGCAACGTCCAGCTGCGCAGTTTTGGCGGCAGCGCGGGCGTGGATGCGGCGATCCACATCAAGCCCGGTGCGGCGGGTTCGGCGTCGATCCAGCTGGAGCGCCTGCAGATCGCCCAGACCGAGGTCGGCGTGCTCCTGCAGGGGCCGGTCAGCGGCGAGCTGAGCGACAGCAGCATCGAGGGGGCCAGCCTGTACGGCGTGCACGCCCTGGCGGACGTTGCCGGTGCCGTCGATGTGCACCTGAACCGCTGCAGCGTGTCGGACAGCACCGAGACCGGCATTCGCGCCGAGGGCAGCCTGGCCGTGCTGCGGCTGGCGGACAGCACGGTCACCGGCAATGCGCTTGGCCTGCAGTCGGTGGCGGCCGGTCAGCTGCTGTCCTACGGCGACAACCGCGTCAGCGGCAATCTCAGCAACGGCGCCCCCACCGCGACCCTGGGCCGGCTGTGATGTCGGCCCCGGGCTCGCATCGCCGCGCCCTCGGCGGGACGCTGCTCGCTTTCGCGTTGGGCATGGATCCAGCTGCCGCCCAGCAGGTGGCGACGCCTGGCTTCGGCGGCTGCGGCAGTTTCGATGCGGAGCGCCGGCTGGAGTTCACGCTCGCGACCGCGGTGCCCCGCGGCCAGACCCTCAGCCTCGCCATCGCCCTGGGCCCGTCCGCGGCCAGCGGGCTGGCGCTGGACGACTCGCGCGGCAACGTCTACCGGTCACTCGCCGCGGCCCGCGGCCGCGAACGCGGTGCGGCGGCGATGCTGTGGACATCGCAGCTGCAGCAGGGGCTGGCGGCGGGCGATCGCCTGCAGCTTCGTCTGGACAGCCACGCCGCCGGGGCGCGTGCCTGCGTGCTGGCGCTGGGCTACACCGACCTTCTCAGCGAGGCGCGCGCCTTGCGCGCTGCCAAGGCCGGCCGCGGCGAAGACGCCCAGCCGACGCTGAGCCTGCTCAACCTCACCCCGTCGGTGGCGCAGGCGACGCTCGCGGTGTTTGCGTTCGAGGCCAATCCGGGGGCGCTTTCGGCCGCCGGGGATGCCAGCGTGCTGGGGCCCCTCTGCGCCAGCGGCGGCAGCCCTTGCCTCGCGCTGGTTCATGCCCAGGGCGAGGCGGGCAGCGCGATCGCGCCCACCGTGGTGCTGACGGCTGCACAGGGCGTCCGCTGGCAGGGCGCGGCCGCAGTGCTGCCCCGCGCCAGCCTGTTCCGCAACGGTTTCGAGCCCTGAACCCGCGCGTTCGGAGCGCGCGGGACATGGCCACGCGCGTTTACTGCGGACGGGCCGCCGCCTGCGCCGCGCGCAGGATGCGCAGCACGTTGCCGCCCCAGAGCTTGCGGATCTCGTCTTCGCTGTAGCCGCGGCGCATCAGCTCCCAGGTGACGTTGAGCGTCTCGGCCGCATTGTCCCAGCCGACCACGCCGCCACCGCCATCGAAGTCCGAGGCGATGCCCACGTGGTCCACGCCGATGAGGTCGACGGCGTAGTCGATGTGGTCGACGAAGGCGTCGAGGCCGACGTCCGAGTAGCGGGCGCGCAGGTCGAGCACGCCCTGGTTGTAGGCGGCGATGTCGGCCTCGCTGGCGCCATCCCAACCGTTGGCGATGTGCTTGGCGCGCAGTTCGGCGATGCCGGCCGCGACCTCCGGTGCAAGCGCGGCGACATAGGAGCGGAAGGCCACCATCTGCGCGACGCCGCCGTTGTCGCGGATCGCTTTCAGCTGTTCGTCGTCGAGATTACGGGCGTTCTCGTAGCGTCCCGCGGCGCCCGAGTGCGAGGCGACGACCGGTGCGCGCGACAGCGCCACCGCCTCCAGCATCGAGCGCTTGCCGACGTGGCTGATGTCGACCAGGATGCCGTGATCGTTCAGCGCCTTGACAAGCTCGCGGCCGAGATCGGTGAGGCCAGCATCCTCTGCAGCATCGCCGAGGGCCGGATTGGGGTTGGAGCTGCCGCCGAACTGGTTGTGGCCCATGTGGGTCAGGCCGACGTAGCGCACGCCGCGCTCGGCCCACCGCGACACGCCTTCGATCGACGGCCCCAGCGGATAGGCGTTCTCCATGCCGATCAGGGCCACCTTGCGGCCGCTGGCGTGGATGGCTTCGACCTCGTCGGCGGTGCTGGCCAGCGCGATCTGGTCCGGATACGCCTCGATGGCGCGGCGGATCGCGCGGTAGCTGTCTTCGGCGCTGGCCGCGGCCTTGGCATAGCCCGCGTCGTCGAGGGCGCCCTGACCGGTGAACACGATCAGGAACATGGCGTCGAGGCCGCCGGCGCGCATCTTCGGCAGGTCGACCTGGGCGCGGGTGAAGCGGCCGGGGTCGAGCTGCTCGGTGGCGTAGCCGCGGCCGATGTCCACATGGGTGTCGAGCGTGAGCACCCGGGTGTGCAGGGCGCGCGCCTCGGTCTCGGCCACCTCGCGCGGCGTGCGCGCAGCGTCGCTGGCGAAGGGCAGGGCAAGGCTGGCCAGCAGCAGGCAGGAGAGGACGGTTCGGGTCATCGCTGGGGTTCGCGGAAGGGGAAGCCAGCGCAGAGTGTCGCGGCCTGGTCCGCGACTGCACACCCCCGAAAGTCCCGTCGATGCGGGCATCCATGGCAAGGGCCGCCGCGGGGTTCCGGGTTCCCGCCGCGGCCCCTGCTCGAGGCGCGTCAGCCCTCGGATTCGACGGCTGCTTCGCCGTCGAGTTCGATCTCCACCTGCGCATTCCACTCGCTGGCGGCTTCTCGCGTGTACCAGCGGCCCTCTACGAGGACGAGCGTCTGTTCGAAGTGCAGGGGCGCATCGAACACGGTGAAGGTGGTGCGCACGCGGGCCTCGTCGCCCTCGACCTCGAGCACGTCCATGCGGGCGGTCGAGGCGATGGCGTCGACATCGATGCCGTAGAGCTTCACCGCCTGCTTGCCGGCGGCCAGCATCCGTCCGCCGTGGCCCAGCAGCTGCTCGAAGCTGAGCATCTTCAGCTGGTCGAGTTCGCTGATGCCGGTGCGGCGCGCCGCCTCCGCCATCAGCGTCAGCGCTTCACGCAGGGTGTCGGCGCTGAAGAAGTCGGTCTCGATGATCCAGGCCTCGATGCCGGGCAGCGCACGCTTCAGCATCTCGCGCTGTGCGTCGGTGAGGTCGGAGTCGGGCGAGGTGATGGCCATGTTCATGGCGCCCAGGCCCATCAGGATCATGCCCTCCGACTGCACGGCGCGCTCGCGCAGCTTGGGTTCGATCTCCGCCATCAGCTGGTCGACGGCGTCCGGGGCGATCAGCTTTTGCACGCCCTCCGCAAACTCTGCGCGCTGAGTGTCCGTGGTCGGCTTGCGACGGGCCTCTTCGTACTTGTCGACCAGCTTCTGGTAATGCGGCGGCGGCAGGCTGGCGCGCACCAGGGCGGCCAGATCGTTGCTGCGGAACTGGCGTACCAGCTCCTGCAGCTGGATGGCCGGGTCGGCGGCCGCAACCGCGCTCATCGCCACGGCGGGCATGGTCTGCGCGGGCAGGGTCTGCGGGGCCAGGCCGAGGCAGGCCAGGAGTGACAGGGTGAGCATCGTGCTGCGCATGGGCATCCTCCTTGTGCGGTGCCGGGCGGGTGGCCGCGGCCGCATGTCCCGATCGGAACTCCCGGCTGGCATCCTGCCGGCCGGGAGTCGGTGTCCTGCGCGCCGTCGTCCGCTCGCGGCAGGCCCTGCTCGGCAGCGGTCGCGGTGGGCGTCCGGGGCAGCAGGTAGGTTTAGTGTTGTAGATAACTACAACACCAATCAGTGCTGAAAGTCATGGGTGCCCGTCACTCGATGCGGTGGCCTGCGTCTGGCGTCCCGCTCAACGAAAGTGCGTCGCTGCGGCCGCTGCTGGCCGTCGGATCGCTTTGTGTCCCCCGGCCGGGCCCGGGCCGCCAAGGAGGAATGCGCCATGTTGCGACTGTGGATCACCTTGCTGCTGGTGCTGCTGCTGATCGGCGCGGTGGTCGGTGCGCTGACCCGCGTCGAGCCCAAGCGGCTGTGGGCCTTCGCGCTGGGCCTGCTGTGCGTGGGCCTGATCGGCGGCGGCCTGCTGTGGATCCTCGCGCCCTGAGCGCAGCGAGGCTCAGCGTCCCGGACCGGTGCGCTTGACCGCGAACACGCCATCCAGCGCCAGCTCGACCTTGAAGCCGGCCTTTTCCAGACGCTTGGCGACCTCGCGCGGCACGTCGCGGCCGCTGGTCAGCCGGTTCGGCGCGCCGGTGTAGTGGAACAGGCGACCGCCCGGCTTCAGCACGCGAGCCAGCTGGTCGTAGAAGGCCTGCGAGTAGAGCTCGCCGGCGATGCCGAAGCGCGGCGGGTCATGCAGGGCGGCGTCGAAGCTGGAGTCCGGCAACTCCGAGATCGCCAGCGAGACATCGCCCTGGCGCAGCTCCAGCCGGCCGCCGGCCTCGGCCGAAGACGGGTCCGGCGACCACGGGTTGAGGCTGCGCAGCCAGTGCACCGAGGGGTTCTTTTCGAAGCTAAGGATCTGTGCGGCGCCCTGTTCCAGCGCGCAGGCGACGAAGTAGCCGAGCCCGCCGCAGGTGTCGAGCAGACGCTTGCCGCGCGGCTGCACCAGCTCGACCTTGCGGCGCGCGTCCTCGAAGGGTGAGAGCTTCGAGGTCGGCAGCATCTTGATGCCGTCGATCTCGAAGGTCGGCGCGCCCCACTCGGTCGGCACCAGCTTGATCAGCGCGCCGGCGAAGCGCGACACCGCGCTGAACGCCTGCCCATCAAACCAATACAGCGTGCGGTCCTTGAGTTCGCCCGGCCAGGGATAGCGCGCGCCCTTGAGCCTCCAGCCGTCGGCGTCGAGCAGAGCTTCGGCCTCGCTGCGGCCGAGGTCGAAACTGGCGCACAGGTGCGGCTCGCCCGCCGCCTGCGCGCGGCGCAGGGCCTCGGCCAGCGATCGGGTGAGCAGCGGGCCGCGGTAGTGGGTCAAGCCGGTGTCCAGCGGAGGCGAAAGGACGCGGACCTTAGCAAAGCTCTGCAGCGCGCGCCCGCTCAGGACAGCGCGCGACTGGCAGCGACCGGGTTTGCGCGCATCCCGAAGCGATCGCGCAGCCTTGATTCGTGCCGCGGGTCGAAGTTGACGCGCGCGGGGTCGCCGTCAGCCTTCGCGATTACCCGTGGGTCCATCACCCGGAACCATAGCGGCGGCACATAGGCCAGCAGGAACATGCCGAAGTAGCCGGTCGGCAGCTGCGGCGCCTCTTCGAAGTGACGCAGGCTCTGGTAGCGACGCGCGGCGTGGGCGTGGTGGTCGGCGTGCCGCTGCAGGTGGAACAGCACCCAGTTCGAGACCAGCGAATTGCTGTTCCAGGAGTGGCGCGGGGTGCAGCGCTCCGGCCGGCCCTCGGCGTCAACCTGCCGCTTCAGGCCGTAGTGCTCGATGTAGTTGGCCGAGGACAGCTGGAAGTTGGCCCAGGCCGAGGCCAGCAGCAGGAAGCCCAGCACGCCGGCGCCCAGCCACAGCACCAGCCCGGCCCACAGCGCGAGCGTGAGCGCGCCGGTCTGCAGGATTTCGTTGTCGGGATGCCAGGCGCTGCGGCCTTCGCGCTGCAGTCGCTCGGCTTCCAGCGCCCAGGCGCGGCGCCAGGCACCCGGCCACTCGCGCAGTACGAAGCGCCAGATCGACTCGCCCAGGCGCGCCGAGGCCGGATCGGCGAACGTGGCCACGTCGCGGTGATGCCCGCGGTTGTGTTCGACGACGAAGTGGCCGTAGCCCGTCGGCGCCAGCACCCATTGCGCCAGCGCGCGTTCGAGGCGCGACTTCTTGTGGCCAAGCTCGTGGCCTGCATTGATGCAGAAGCCGCCGACCACGCCGGTCGACAGCGCCAGCGCCAGCCAGCCGTACCAGGGCAGATCGGCGCGGCTCGCGTACCAGGCGCCGACGATGAACCAGAACCACAGCAGCGGCACCACCGCCCAGGTGATCCAGCGGTAGTAGCGGTCCTCCTCCAGCTGCGGCACCTGCGACTCCGGCGGATTGCCGCGGTCCTCGCCGATGGCCCAGTCGAGCAGCGGCAGGACGACGTAGACGAGAAGCAGCGGCGCCCACAGCGCGACAGGTGTGCCGAGCGCTTCGGCCAGCAGTGGGCCGGCGCCGATCAAGCTGGGTACGGCAAGCGACAGCAGCCAGAGCGGGCGCTTGCGGTCGCGCCAGGGCTGGGCTGCATGCGTCGGGGGCAAGGCGCAGGGGGTGGGCACGATGAGTTCTCGCAACTTGTGGATGCGAACAGCGTGTCGGCATGTGCCTGCCCATGCCAGCGTCGCAGCTGCCAGCCGCTCGTCAATTCGTGCCAGCATGCCGCGCATGTCGCCCTCGTCCGCGCCCGCCCTGCATCCGGCCTACGCACGCCTGCTGCTTCTGCAGTTGCGCCGGCACGGGCTGAAGGCTGAGTCCGTCCTCGCCCATGCGGGCCTGGTCATGTCCGAGCTGGAGGGTGACGAGCGCCTGCTCGATCACGAGCGGCTGCGCCGGCTGGTGTTCGCCGCGCTGCGCGCCAGCGGTCGGCCCTGGCTGGGGCTGGAGTTCGGCGCCGCGGTGCCGGTGCTGAGCCACGGGCCGCTGGGCCTGGCCGCCTCGGCCAGCGGCAATCTGGGCGAAGCGCTGGCGCTGATCGCGCGCTACCTGGCCCTGCGCGCGCCCCTGCTGCGGCTGGAGGTGTCGCCGGCCGCGGGCGGACTGTGGGCCCGTTTCGAGGCCGAGGCCGATCTCGACGAGGCGCGGATGTTCGTGCTTGAAGCTGCGCTGGTGATGCTGGAGCGCCTGTTGCAGGGCCTCTGCGCGCGTGACTTCGCCGCGGCGCGCATCGAGCTGCCGTGGCCGCGCCCGGCTTGGGCACGCCACTACGCAGCCTTCCTCGCCTCACCGCTGCGCTTCGATGCGCGCGCGGCTCGGCTGTGGCTGCCGGAGGCGCTGGCGCAGGCGCCCTGCCTGTCGGCCGATCCCGCCGCCTTGGCATTCGCGCGCGCCGAGTGCGAGCGGCGGCTGGCCCAAGCCAGCCCGCGCCTCGATTTCGTCGCCGCCATTCGCCGTCGCCTGCAGGTCTGCGAGGGCGACTATCCCGACGCGTCGCAGATGGCCGCCGAGCTGGGCCTTTCGCTGCGCAGCTTCTTCCGCCGGTTGGCCGACGAGGACCTGCGCTGGCGCGGCCTGCTGGACGAGGCGCGCTACGCGCGGGCCCTGCAGCTGCTGCGCGAGACCGCACTGCCGGTGGAGCAGATCGCCGAACGGCTGGGCTATGCGGATGCGAGCAACTTCAGTCGCTGCCTGCGGCGCTGGTGCGGCCGCAGCGCACGCGAGCTGCGCGCGCTGCAGCTGGGCAGCTCGGCGAAGCCGCCGGCAGGCTCATCCTCCGATCGCTGACCACCCCTCAGCCCAGCCACGCGCCGACGATGCGCCCGACCTCGGCCAGCACGGCATCGTCCTGCGGACGCATCTGCGGAAAGTGGCCGTCGGCCTCGTAGTAGGCCGCGATCAGCACCGGCGGGCGTCGCGGTGGCCAGGCGATGGCGACATCGTTGTGCCTGTTGGGCTGGCCCGCACTGATGCCGGTGCCGGTCTTGTCGCCCACCCGCCAGTGGGAGGGCAGACCAGTGCGCAGACGCTTCAGGCCCGTGCCGGTCTCGATCATCCAATGCGCGAGCATGCGCTGGCTGCTGGCATCCAGCAGGCCTGGGCCGAACAGCCGCGCGCACAGCCGCGCCATACCGCGCGGGCTGACCGTGTCGTGCACTTCGCCCGGCGCCACCCGATTCATCTCCGGCTCCCAGCGATCGACGCGAAGATCGGTTTCGCCAAGGGCGCGCAGGCGGGCGGTGAAGCCCTCCGGGCCGTCGAACATCTCCAGCAGCAGATTGGCGGCGAGGTTGTCGCTGGTGGTCTGGGTGGCATGCGCCAGCTCAAGCGCGCTGAGCTGCGTGCGCCCCTGCGCGCGGGCGGCGTCGACCGCGGGCTGGTGGGGCACGTCGGGCAGGCGATCCAATGCGATCGGGGCGTGGCCATCGATGCGCCCGGCCGCATGCTCGCGCAGCACCAGCGCCGCCAGCGGCAGCTTGAAGGTCGAGCACAGCGCGAAGCGCTCGCCGTCGCGCCAGCCGAAGCCGAGGCCGCTGCCGGTGTCGAGCACCGACACGCCGAGGCGCCCGCCGTGGGCGCTTTCCAGCTGGGCGAGGTGCAGGCCTGCGGCTTCGGTGCTGAGCCGCGTTACGGCGGGTGTGGATGTGGCTGGCCTTGCGAGGGCAGCGGCCGGCAGCAGGGCGAGGCCGCCACCGGCGGCGATGCCGCCGAGCAGGCGGCGGCGGAGTCCGAGTCGGGACATCGAATGGGCTCTGGTTCAGGGCGCTTGAGCCTGCCCGCCAAGCATGGCGAAACGCGGGCAGCAGGCTGCATCGCGGGGGCAGCACGCCTCCGGCGCGAGGCCGGAGGCGGCGGCTGGATCGGCCTTGCGCCGATCAGTAGTAGAAGAAGCCGTAGAGTGCGTCGACGATCTCGCCGCTGCGCTCATCGACCAGCAGCAGATCGCCGTCGACGCGCAGCCAGCGGCAGCCCCAGGGCGGCGCGGCCAGGCGGTAGTAGCGCCAGTCCACGTACCAGTCGTTGATCAGGAATACCGGCGGCAGGCGATAGCCGATGCGCCAGCTCTGCGCCCGATAGCCGCGCGGATAGACGTAGCGCACTTCGGCGCGGTAACGATGCCCGCCCCAGCCGTGGTGCCAGTGGCGGCGCCACTCCGGGTGGCGCCAGTCGCTGCGCCAGTCGCCGCGATGACGATCGTCGTGGCGCCAGTCGTTGCGACGGTGGTCGTCGCGTCGCCAGTCGCCGCGTCCGCGGTGCTCCTCGCGCCAGTCGCGGTCGGACTGCCAGTGCCGCGCGTCGTCGCGTCGAGGGCCGGAGTTCCAGTGATCGCGTCGTTCCTGGCCCCAGCGGTCGCCCTGCCATTGCGGCTCGCGACCGCCGCGATGCTCGGGCTCGCGATGGCCGCCCTGCCAGCCGGCGATGCGCTCCATCTGGCTCGATTCGCCGCGCGACTCACCGCGCCAGCCTTCGCTGCGCGAACTGCCGCGCTCCTGCCAGCTGTCGCGGCGGTCCTGCGACTCGGCCTGCCAGCGCTGTTCGTGCTCGCCGCGGCCACTGCCGCCGCGTTCGCCCCAGCCGCCATCGCCGCGGCCCTTGTCGGATTCGCCGCGTTCGACCCCGCTGTCGCTGCCGCGACCGCCGTAGTCGGCGCCGCGATCCGGACGCTCGGCGTGGGCGCCGCTGGCGGCCAGCGCAAGGCCGAGCAGGAGGGTGGCGTGGCTGAGGAAGCGACCGCTGAGCTGCGTTCTCATGACTTCGTATCCGTCGATGGGTCGAGGTCCCGTCCGCGGGATGGCCTCGCACCGCGCTGCCGGGCTTGAACTCTGCCGGGCGTCCCGCCCAGCCCCCAGCGCATAGGCCGGGAGGCGACGATCGGCAGCGACCGTCGCGAGGCAGAGCATCGAGTCTCCAAGCTGTACGCGAGGTAGCCCACGCGCAGGCCGGTGCGCCTCGTTCAGCTGGGGAATGGCTTGCCGCACGTCGGCTGAGCGCCGACACATCGGAAATGTCTGCGAGGGCATCGCAGTTCCGTATGCCGTGTGGCGCCAAGGGTTCGCTGGCAGGCTGCTAGCATCCGCGCCGGTTTCGAAACGCCTGGGGAGCCCGTCGCGTGCCCACCGTTGTCCATCGCCTTTCGAGGAGAATCCAGCGCAGCCTGCGCACTCGGGGCGTATGGGGAAGCCTGGGGCACGCGGTGCGCTCGCTGCTCGCCCGCCTCACCGCCCCGCGCGTCGGAACACAAGCCGCCACCGATGACGATTTCGATCGCCGCTACGGGGTCGACACCGCAGGCGTCATCCCGCAGGCCGATCTGGATGTCGAGGGCGAGAGCTGGATCCACGGTTCCGCTTACGTCGCCACCAGTCCCGTCGACTTCGCCGCGGTGCTGGCGCCGTTCTCGCTTGCGCCGGAGCGCAGCAGCTTCGTCGATCTCGGCTGCGGCAAGGGCCGCGTCCTGCTGATGGCGGCAGCGCTGCCCTTCGCGCGCATCATCGGCGTGGAGTACTCGCCGGCGCTGTCCGAGATCGCCCGCGCCAACCTCGACCGCTACCGCGGACCGCGCAAGGCGCGACGCATCGAGGTGCATACGGGCGATGCCGGTCAGTACGACTTCCCGTCGGGCGATGTGGTGGTTTTCATGTACCACCCTTTCGACGAGGTGGTGATGGCGCGTGTGTTGGCGCAGCTGTCCGCGTCCCTGCGCGCCGCCCCGCGGCGTGCGCTGGTGCTGTACTTCAAGCCGGTGCACGCCAGCCTGTGGCTGCAGGCCGAACTGTTCAGCGTCCGCCATCGCAGCGGGCTCTACGACGTCTACGAACACGCGCCTGCCGACGCAGCCTGAGCCTCAGCCCGAGCGCCTGGCCTGCAGGGTCTGGCTGCCGTGGCGACGCAGGCTCTCCAGCTTGGCCTGGTAGCGGCTGTGCTCCACGCCCTCGCTGGTGCTGCGGGCGGCCTGCAGGGCACGTGCAGCGCGGTCCATTTCACCCAGCCGGGCCCAGCTGCGCGCCAGCGCGAAATGGAAGCGGTGGTCGTGGCGGTGCAGGCGGATCGCACGCCGCAGGTGATCGACGGCGGCGGCCGCATCGCCCGCGGCCTCGCGCTGCAGGCCGAGCAGGAAGTGGTGGAACGGATCGCGCTGCTGAGCCTGCGCCAGGCGCCGGCGCATGTCGCTGGCCAGGCTGCCGCGCCGCTCGCGGAGATACAGCTCGCCGAGGTTGAACAGCGCGCCGGCGTGGTCGGGCTCGATCGCCAGCGCCGCCAGGTAGGCGCGCTCGGCGGCGTTCGGGTCGCCAAGGCGGGCTTCGATCACGCCGGCATTGCTGTGCGCGGCGGCGTGCTGCGGATCGATCGCCAGCGCCTGCCTCGCATGCGCCAGCGCGGCCTTCAGGGCCCCTTCCGCCAGCAGTTCGGCGGCGCGGTTGCTGTGGAAGTGGGCCAACAGGCGGGCGTCGTCGATCGGCCGCGGCGGCTCGCGGGTGATGACCTGGTTCGAGGCGATGTCGACGCTGAACCGGCGCCCTTCGATACGCACGCCCGCATTGACGTGCAGGGTGCGGTAAACGCTGCCGCCTTCCTGGTACCAGCTGACCGCATCGGCGTCCTGGCCGTAGGCCTGCAGCCCGAGTTCGCGCGCCAGCGCCACGGTGACCAGGGTGAAGGTCAGGCAGTTGCCTTCGCGCTGCGCGAAGGCTTCAGCCACGCTGAGCGTGGCGTCATGCCGGTAGCGCAGGCCCAGGCCTTCGGGCTTCAGCAGGAAGTCGGCCAGCGCCTGCAGGCGGCGCGCCGGATCAGGGTTGGGGCGCACGCTCGCGTGCAGCTGCTGGCGCAGGGCTTCGGGCACCGCCAGCAGCTCGACTTCGGCGGGCTGTCCTTCGCTTACCGACAGGCGGTGCGGCCGGATCTGGTCAACGCCGGCCTCCGCGACGGAGGCCAGCATCAGGGCAACACAGAGGCACTGCAGGTGCAGACGCGGGAGCCAGGCCATGGCGGGTGCTCCTTGTCGCCCGAAGGGCGACCCCTGCCGGCGAGACTAGCAGGCACCGGGCCCGGCGATGTCGACGGCGGACGCGTGGCGGCGTCAGCGAGGCCGATTGCTCGGCCTCAGGCCGGCGCGTCCTGGTCGAGGAACCACACCTGCACCTCGCCGCTGTGCTTGAAGCACATCGGCCGGCCGCGTCGGTCCAGCGTGCGGCCCACCGGCAGGCGCACCCAGCCCTCGCTCACGCAATACTCCTCGACGTCGGTGCGCTCGACGCCCTTGAAGCGGACGCCGATGCCGCGCTCCAGCGCTTCGGCGTTGTGGAAGCGGCTGCGCGGATCGGCGCACATGCGGTCGGGGGGCTGGTCGCTCATGGGGAATTCCGGGGGTTCAGAAGGGGGCGCAAGGATACCGATGCCGGCGACGGCCGACACCTGCGGGCTTGACCTTGCCGACGGATGGCCCAGGCTGTCGCCTTCCCACGAGCAAAGGAACGCGGCGATGCGCGGACGATGGATGCTGCTTGCGGCGCTGGCCCTGCCGGTGGCCGCGTGGTCGCAAACCCTACAGGTGCCCGAGGAGGGCTGGCTGGTGGTGGTGGTGCGCCACGCCGAGAAGGCGCAGGACGATCCCCGCGACCCGGGCCTGAGCGATGCCGGGCTGGCGCGGGCCGCGGCGCTCGCCGGGCGCCTGCGCGAGCTGTCGCTGGCGGCGGCCTACGCCACGCCGTTCCGGCGCACGCAGCTGACGGCTCAGCCCAGCGCCTCGGCGCAGGGCCTTGAGGTCGAAGTGCGCGAGTTCGTCAGCCGCGATCCCGACGAGGATGCGCAGGCCCTGCGCGAGACCCTGCTGCGCGAGCACCGCGGCGAGGCGGTGCTGGTCGTCGGCCACAGCAATACCGTGCCGGCGATCGTCGAGGCGCTCTCCGGCCAGGAGGCCGAGCCCATGCCGGAGACCGAGTACGACCGCCTGAGCCTGATCCGCATCGAGGCCGACGGCCGCGCCGAGCTGCGTGTCGAGCGCTACTGAACGCAGCTCACAGCGGCGCGAAGAAACCGGCGGCGGTGCTGTCGACGAAATCGCAGTCCTCGCGGTGGAACCACTCGTTGCGGCGCTCGCAGTAGCGGTAGTCCTGCGCCCACTCGCGATGCTTGGCCGCGAGCTCACGGATGGCGTCGACGATGAAGCGCGCCTCGGCGTCGGTCATGGTCGGATGCAGTGACAGCCGAACCCAGCCGGGCTTGTCGCAGAGGATGCCGGCGTTGATCTTGTCGGTGATCGACTTCGAGCGCTCGTAGCTGACCTGCAGCAGGTAGTGCCCGTAGGTGCCGGCGCAGGAGCAGCCGCCGCGCACCTGGATGCCGTAGCGGTCGTTCAGCAGGCGAACGGCGAGGTTGTAGTGCAGGTCCTCGACGTAGAAGCTCAGCACGCCGAGCCGGTCGGGATGATCCGCGGCGAGCAAGTGCAGGCCCGGGATGGCCGACAGCGCCGGCCAGACGATGTCCAGCAGTTCGTGCTCGCGGGCGAGGATGTTGGCCACGCCCATCTGTTCCTTCAGCTGGATCGCCAGCGCGGTGCGGATCGCCTGCAGGAAACCCGGCGTGCCGCCGTCCTCGCGCGCTTCGATGTCGTCGACGTACTTGTGCTGGCCCCAGGGGTTGGTCCAGTCGACCGTGCCGCCGCCGGGGTTGTCGGGCACGCGGTTGCGGTAGAGGCGCGTGTTGAACACCAGCACGCCCGAGGTGCCGGGGCCGCCGAGGAACTTGTGCGGGCTGAAGTAGATCGCGTCGAGCCCGGCCTGCGGCCGGCCCGGCGGGTGCATGACGATGTCGATATAGGGCGCGCTGCAGGCGAAGTCGACGAAGCACAGGCCGCCGGCGGCATGCATGCGCTCGGCGATGTCGTGGTAGGGCGTGAACAGGCCGGTGACGTTGGAGCAGCTGGTGATGCTGGCGATCTTGACCGGCCGCTGCGCGTACTTCGCCAGCAGCGCGTCGAGCGCGCCCAGATCGACCTCGCCGTCCGCGTCCGGCGGGATGACTTCGACATCGCACAGGGTTTCCAGCCACGAGGTCTGGTTGCTGTGGTGCTCCATGTGGGTGACGAACACGATCGGCCGCTGGTCAGGCGCCGGGCTGACCCGGTCGAGGTAGCTCTCGTGCACGCGCAGGCCGAGGATGCGCTGGAACTTGTTGACCACCGCCGTCATGCCCGAGCCGTAGCAGATGATCGCGTCCTCGGGCGAAGCGCCGACGTGGGCTTTGATCTTCTTCAGCGCCTGGTGGTAGGCGCGGGTCATCAGGGTGCCGGTGGTCGAGGTCTCGGTGTGGGTGTTGGCCACGAAGGGGCCGATCACCTCGCTCATCCGCCGTTCGATGGGCGCGTACAGCCGGCCGCTGGCGATCCAGTCGGCGTAGACGATCGGCATCTCGCCATACGGCGTGCGCAGGCGCTGTCCGGTGCCTAGCGTGCGCTCGCGGAACGGGGCGAAGTGGGCTTCAAGCGCGCCGGGCGCGGCGTGGGCGTGGGGCAGGGCGGACATGGCGGGCGCTCATATGCGAGGCCGCTAATGTACGCGGCGCCGACGGTCGGCGCATCCGGCAGCGCGCCAGAGGGCGCGGGTCCCGCAGCCCGCGCCGCTGGGCTCTAGCGATCGGCCACCGGCGCATCGACCGTTTCGGGTCGCGGCTGCAGGATCGGACCGGGAGCCAGCTCCAGCCGGTTGCGGCCGGCACTCTTGGCGACATAGAGCGCGCGGTCGGCGGCCGAGACGATGTCCTCCGGGCCGGTGCCCGGCTGCCACCAGCCCCAGGCCAGGCCGGCGCTCAGCGTGACCCGCCCCGAAGGCGCACGCGCATGCGGCAGGTCCAGCGCTTCCACGCGTGCCAGCAGCTCGCGGGCGATGGCGATGAAGCGCTGCAGCGGACAGCCCGCGACCACCATCGAGAATTCCTCGCCGCCGCTGCGGGCGAGCTGCGCGCCGCACTCGCGGGCGACCGTCTGCAGCAGCTCGGCCACGCGGCGCAGGCAGAGGTCGCCGGCGGGGTGGCCGTAGCTGTCGTTGTATTGCTTGAAGTGGTCGATATCGACCTGCAGCACGGCCATCGCCTCGCGGGTGCCGGCGATGCGCTGCCAGCATTCCTCGATCGACTGGCGGTAGGCGCGGTAGTTGCCGACGCCGGTCAAGGAGTCTGTGCGGCTCTCGTCGCGCAGCGCCGCCACGGCGCGGCGCAGGGCCGAAGTGCGCCGTTCGATCTCGTGCTCCCGCTCGCGCAGGGCTGCGTCGAGTTGGGCGAAGGCCTCGCGTTCACGCCGCCACAGGGCCGCCACCTCGCCGGCGATGGGCTGCAGCTCGCGCGGCAGCGGCTGGGCCAGCGCCTCGACGGCCTCGACCGACTGGCCGGGCTGCAGGCGGCGGATCCCGCGACTCAGCTGCAGCACCGGCCGGGCCAACCAGGCGCCGCCGTAGTGGGCCGCCATCCACACGCCAAGCAGGGACAGCAGCAGCACCGGCAGGGCGACGCGCAGTCCCTGCGCGAGCGCCCCGTCGAGGGCGCGCTCCGGCAGCAGGGCCACGGCGGTCCAGCCGAACTCGGTCGGCTCCGCCATGGCGAAGTAGCGCACCTCGCCGATGTTCACCGTGCCGGGCGCTTCGCTGCCGGGGAGTGATGCCAAGACCTTGCGCAGGGCGGCCTCGCTGGCTACCCCGGGTTTGAGGCCGAGTTCCGCGCTGGCGAACACCACCTGCCCGCTGCTGTCGAGCAGCAGCCCCAAACGCTGGCGATCGACCAATGCACCCAGGCGGCGCTGGATCACATCGAGGTTGAGGGTGGCCTGCAGCACGCCGATCGGCTCGCCGCCGTCGCCGAGGATCGGCGCCGACAGGGCCACGACCGGTTCGCTCCACAGGCCGCGGCCGATGAAGACATCACTCAGGTACGGCCTGCGCTCGAACCAGGCGACCCGGAAATACTCGCGATCCGCCACCGAGGCACCGATCCGGCTGCGCAGGGCCTCGACACTCTCGGATTCGCGCTGCAGCGAGACGATGCGACCCTCGGGATCGGCGGCCAGCAGCGTGCGCAGTTCGGGGTTGCGCTGCGACAGCTGGCGCAGGCGGTGCTCGGCCGTCGCGGTGTCCAGCGTTTCCCAGGGCAGTCGAGCGGCCAGCTCGATAGCGGTGAGGTGGCGCTCGATCAGCCCACTGCTGCCGAGCGCCAGCGCGTCGGCCACCGACGACAGGGCGTTGCCGATGCGTACCTTGGCGCCGCCCAGATAGGTCGACAGCAGCAGGCCGAGCAGCAGCAGGCTCGGCAGCAGGGCGAACAGCGCCAACAGAACCACGCCGCGCGCGTGCAGGCTGCGCCCGCCCGCGAGTTCGGGGCGCGGGGGCGGAGCGGGACGGGAGGGGGAGGGCGGTTCGCTCATGGGCAGCCGGGCATGCTAACAGCCGCCGCCGACCTGTCCGCTGCCTCCCGCGATGCCTGCCGTCGGCGCGGCGGCTCAGCGCCGCACATCACTGCCCGGCTGTCCGCGCGGCGGGATCGGCTCCGCCTGCAGCGCAGGCAGCGGCGCGTCCTGCAGGCGCCGGCGCAGATGGGCCAGGGCGGCCTCCAACTGGGCGTCCTCGCCGAGGAAGCTGGCGCGCGGCGGGTTGTCGACCTCGATGTCAGGGGCCACGCCGAGGCCCTCGATCAGCCAACGGCCGCTGCCAACCTCGAACTGCCCGAACTCGGCGATCCGCGCGGTGCCGCCGTCGACCAGACGGTTGCGGTCGGACAGCCAGATGCCGGCGCCGGCGGTGCGGGTGCCGATCACCGGCGCCAGCCCCAGTGCCTTGATCCCGGCCGCGAAGGTCTCGCCGTCGGAGTAGGTGAGTGCGTCAGCCAGCACCACCAGATGGCCGCGGAAGGCCTGCTGCATGTTGGTGTACGGCGCGCCGCGCGGCGGCTGCCAGAACGCCCAGGCGCGGCGCAGCAGCTTCTCGATGATCCAGCTGTCGATGTTGCCGCCGCGGTTGCGACGCACGTCGATGATCAGGCCCTCGCGGTCGAACTGGGCGTAGAAGTCGCGGGCGAAACTGGCGATGTCCTGCGGGCCCATCGCGCGCAGGTGCAGGTAGCCGATGCGGCCCTCGGCCGCGCTGTCGACGCGGGCGCGCCGGCCTTCCACCCAGTCGCTGTAGCGCAAGGCGGCTTCACGGTCATTGCGCGCCGGCAGCACCACCGTGCGGTGCGGGCCGGCGGACCCACGCTGCAGCTCCAGCAGCACCTGCTGGCCGGCCTGGTTGGCCAGGGCCTGGGCCAGCTCGGCGCGCGTCGCCACCAGGCGGCCGTTGACGGCCAGCAGGCGATCGCCGCTGCGCGCATCCACGCCGGGCTGGGCCAGCGGGCTGCGTTCGGCCGGCAGCTCGGGATCGCTGCGGTAGATGTGCTCGATGAACAGGCCACGGTCGTCCGCGCCGACCTGCGCGCCCAGCGCCGCCGGCACCGGTGCGTCGGGGGCGGTGCGGTACTCGCCGGGGCGGATCTGCGAGTGCAGCAGTCCGAGTTCGGCGATCATCTGGGCCAGCAGGTCGTCGAGCTCGATGCGGTCCTGCACCCGCGGCAGCAGGGCCGCGTACTTGCCGCGGATCGCGTCCCAGTCGAGCCCGCGCATCGCCGGGTCGAAGCTGAATTCGCGATGCATGCGCCAGGCGTCATCGAACATCTGCGCCCACTCTTCGCGCGGTTCGTTCGGCAGGCGCCAGTCGGCCAGCCTGAGCGTCGCCCGCGACAGGTCCTCGGGCGCCTTGGCGCCGGCGGCGACGATCTGCACCTCGCCGATGCCGCTGTTGTCGGGCTTGGGGCGCAGCAGCAGGAGCTTCTTGCCGTCGGCCGACAGCGCGTAGTCGGCCACGCCGGCGGCGAAGGTCTCGGGCTTGGGCGGGGCATTGCCGATCGCGAGCGTGCGCAGCTGGGCCTGGCTGCCGGGGGCGCTGTCGCGTTCCAGGAAGTACAGCCGGGTCTCGTCGGCCGCCAGGTCGCTGTAGTTGCCGGGCGGCAGCGGTGCCTCGAACAGTCGCTGCGCGAGTCCCTCCCAGACGAGGGGACGGGCGGCTCTGGAGTTCTCGTCGTCCTTGCCTTTCTGCTCGGCCTCGGGCGCGGCAGCGTCGAGTTCGGTGGCGGGCGCGAACGGGAACCGCGCGCCCGGGTCCAGCGCCAGCGCATACAGGCGGTTGCGGCGGTCGAAGAAGGGCCCGGTGTTGCGGTCGCCCCAGGGGCCGGGCACCGAACTCGCAAAGCTGCGGCTGGCCAGGAAATAAAGGAACGCGCCATCGTGCGAGAACGCCGCCGAGACGGTCGGGTAGCGGTCCGAGGTCAGCGTCGCCCGGCGGCCGCTGGCTGCCTCGATCAGGATCAGCTGGTTGATCAGTCGCGCCGAATCCACCCGCAGCACGGCCAGGTGACGGCTGTCGGGCGACCACTTGACCTCCGCGTACGCGTCGTCGCGAGCGAACTCCCCGTGATCAACCTCGCGGTTGCGGCCGCTGGCCAGGTCCAGCAGGAACAGTCGCCCGGCCTTGTCCGTGTGCGCCAGCTGCCGGCCATCGGGCGAGGGATACAGGCGGAAGCGGTAGCTGCCTTCATCGCCGAGGACCCGCTGCGCGCCGGGGCTGCCGTCGGCCGGGTAGCGCCAGAGCTCGCTGCGGCCTTCGATGTCGGTCAGCGCATAGGCATGGGCGGCGCCGCGGGGCAGCACCGCCTCGCGCAGGCGTGCGCCGTGCGGCGCGGACAGCGCGATCCGGCGCAGGCTGTCGACGCCAGCGAGTACCGCGCTGCCGCGCGCGCTCAACACGGCGCGGCTGCCGTCGGCGGCAAGCGTCGCGGCCTGCAGGTACTTCAGCGGCTCGGCGAGCTGGCGCTCGCGCGTCTGCGCGAAGTCCGACCCCAGCCGGATTTCGAGCCGGCGGTTCTCGCCGCTGGCGAGATCCAGCAGGCGCAGGTCGGCGCCGTGCTGGTAGACCACGCGCCCGCCGTGGGCGCTGGGGCGGCGCACGTCGAAGTCGCCGTGTGAGGTCAGCGCCTGCGGCGGCTCGCTGCCGTTCCAGCGCCAGAGGTGGGTGAGGCCCTCGCGCTCGCCGAGCAACAGCAGCTGGCCATCGACGATCAGCGGGCGCTGCGGATTGCCGATGCCGGCGGGCTGGAGGCGCTGCGCTTCTTCCTCGGAGCCGAGCTGCCACTGCCACAGCTGGGCCGCCGCACCGCCGACGTAGTCGCGGGCGTTGTCGTTGGTGACGGCGAGCCCGAAGCGGCTGAAGTAGACACGACTGCTGTCCGCATCGAAGGCCGCCTCGCGGGCATCGGCCAGCGGCAGGGTCTCGGTGGCGCCGCTTGCCGGGTCGACCTGTCGCAGCACCCGCATCCACGAGGGGCCCACCGCGGCTTCGCTGGCGTACACCACGCGGCCATCGGGCGCGAAGCCCTGCACCCACACCCGGGCACCGTCGAAGGACAGGCGCTTCGGCGCGCCGCCGGCGAGCGGCATCGCATACACCTCGGGCGTGCCTTCGTAGCTGGCGACGAAGGCGAGCGTCTGGCCGTCCGCCGACAGCGCAGCCTGGGACTCCTCCGCCGGATGCGTGGTCAGTCGCTGGGCGAGGCCGCCCTGCGTGGACACTCGCCACAGATCGCCCTCGGCGGTGAACACCACGGTGTCACCGTGGATCGCCGGATCGCGATACCAGCCCTCGGTGGCTGCGGCAGGCAGGGTGACGAAGAGCAGCAGGCCGGCGCGTGCCGGAAGAGCGGTGAAGGACATCGACGCAACCCTCGGCGAACGAAGCCCCGAGTGTCAGCGGAGGCCGCGGGCTGGGCAATGGTCGATGGTTGGGCCAGAAGCCGGGAGTGGGTATCCGTTGAAACCGGGGAGCCACCGCCGCGGCCCGCATCGCCGCCGCGCTCCTCGCAAACTCCGAATCACCAATCCCCAATCCCCGCTCTTACTGCACCGTTCCCGCGCTGTCGCTGCCGCCGCCGGCGAACAGCTGCTCGAGGTCAACCGGATCGAAGTGGTAGTGCTGGCCGCAGAACTCGCAGATCACCTCGACCCGGCCGTCCTGCAGGGAGTCGAAGGCTTCCTGCCGGCCCAGCGAGAGCAGCATGCCGCCGACGCGGGCGCGGGTGCAGGAGCAGCCGAAGGCCAGCGCATCCTGCTGCAGCAGGCTCACGCCCTCCTCGTGGAACAGGCGGTAGAGCAGGGTTTCGGCCGGCAGCCCGAGCAGCTCGGCGCGCGTCAGGGTGTCGAACAGGGCCTGCGCACGCGGCCAGGCATCAGGCTCGTCGCTGGCGCCAGGCAGCTGCTGCAGGATCAGCCCGCAGGCGCGCTCGCCGTCGGCGGCCAGCAGGATGCGCGTGGGCAGCTGTTCGCTCTGGCCGAAATAGCCCTCGAAGGCCTCTGCCAGACTGCGGGCGTCGAGCGCCACCAGGCCCTGGTAGCGCTGCGGCTCGCGCTGCGTGCCGAGGGTGTTTTCGATGGTGATGGCCAGCATCGAGTCGGCGCCGAAGTGGCGCGGGTCGAGCGGCTCGGGCAGGGGCTCCTCGAAGCGCGCCAGGCCGCGGAGGCGACCCTTGGAGGTGCATTCGGCGAACAGGGTGCGCAGGGCGCCGCTGCCGCGCAGCTGGATCGACAGCCGGCCATCGACCTTGACGTGTCCGGTGAACATCGCCGCCGCGGCACAGGCCTCGCCGAGCAGGCCGGCGACGGCGTCCGGGTAGTCGGCGCGGCCGCGGATCGCCTGCCAGGCGGCGTCCAGCCGCACGTGCACGCCGCGCAGGCCGCTGCGCTCCAGCAGGAAGCGGCTCAGTACGCCGTCGGATTCGGTCGGAGCCACGGGGGTCGCCTCGGAAGCCATTAGGATGCCGCCATGTCGAATCGAGCCCGCCATCATGGGGACGCGCGAAAGCGCCCGCAAGCGCAGCGCCCATCAAGGCCGCGGCGCTGGCTGCGTCGCGCCGCGCTGCTGGGCTTGGCCCTGCTGCTCGGGCCGGTGCTGCTGGTGGGCCTGCTGCGCTTCGTCGATCCGCCCACCTCGGCCTTCATGCTCGCCTACCGCTTGCAGAGCGGAGACGCCGTGGACTACCGCTGGCGGCCGCTGGAGCAGATCGCGCCGGCGCTGGCCATCGCGGTGGTCGCCGCCGAGGACCAGCGCTTTCCGCAGCATTCCGGCTTCGATGTCGAAGCTATCCGCAGCGCGCTGGAGGAAGCCCGCGACGGCGGTCGCGTTCGTGGCGCCAGCACGCTCAGCCAGCAGGTCGCGAAAAACCTGTTCCTGTGGGAAACCTCGAGCTGGCCGCGCAAGGCGGCCGAGGCCGGCCTGACCGTGCTGATCGAGGCCCTGTGGCCGAAGCGGCGGATCCTGGAAATGCACCTGAACCTTGCCGAGTTCGGCGCCGGCGTATACGGCGCGGAGGCCGCCGCGCGGCGCTATTTCAACAAGCCCGCGGCGGCGCTGACGGCGGTCGAGGCCGCGCGTCTGGCCGTCGTGCTGCCGGCGCCCAAGCGCTACAGCGTCATGCGGCCCGGCGCGCAGCTGCAGCAGCGCGCGGCCTGGGTGCAGCGGCAGGTGCGCCAGCTGGGCGGCCCGGCCTACCTGCGCGAGTGCTGCGGCTTGGACTAGAGCCTGCCTGCTAGCATGCGCGGCCGATTGGACGATGCCGGAACGAGCGAACCCGTGAACCCGCGCCTGACCGTGGTGGTGCCCGCCTTCAACGAGGGCGAGGGCCTGCGTGCCTTCCACGCGCGCACCCGCGCCGCGCTGGATGCGCTGGTCGACGTCGAGGGCGAAATCCTCTACGTGGACGACGGCAGCCGCGACCACACGTGGCAGGTCATGCTCGCGCTGGTCAGCGAGGATCCGCGCTGCGGCGCGCTTCGGCTGTCGCGCAACTTTGGCAAGGAGCTGGCGCTGACCGCTGGGCTCGATGCCGTCGATGCCGACGCCGCGGTGGTCATCGACGCCGACCTGCAGGACCCGCCCGAACTGATCGCCGACTTTGTCGCGCGCTGGCGCGAGGGCTATGACGTGGTCTACGGCACCCGCCTGGAGCGCGAGGGCGAGACCTGGCTGAAGCGCTTCACCGCGGCTGGCTTCTATCGCCTGATGGAGAAACTCTCGTCGACGCCGGTGCCGCGCGACACCGGCGATTTCCGCCTGCTCTCGCGGGCGGCGCTCGATGCCCTGCGCCAGGTCCGCGAGCGCCACCGCTTCATGAAGGGCCTGTTCGCCTGGGTCGGCTTCCGCCAGTGCGCGATCGGCTACCACCGCGATCCGCGCCATGCCGGCAGCAGCAAGTTCAACTACTGGAAGCTCTGGAACTTCGCGATCGAGGGCATCACCTCGTTCAGCACGGTGCCGCTGAGGCTTGGCACCTATGCGGGCGGTCTGGCCGCGGTCGTGGCCTTCGTCTACGGCCTTGTGATCATCGCCAAGACCCTGCTCTGGGGCGATCCGGTCGCCGGCTACCCCTCGCTGATGACGGTGATCCTGTTCCTCGGCGGCCTGCAGCTGATGGCGCTGGGCGTGATCGGCGAGTACCTCGGGCGGCTGTACATGGAGGCCAAGCAGCGGCCGCTGTACCTGATCGAGACCGCGCTGTCGCCGGCCGCGCGTGCGCCCGCCGCCGCCGTGAACGTCCGCGCGAGCGCCTGAGCGCCATGCAGCCCGAGGTGAAGGCCCGTCTGGAGGCGCTGCTGGCCCGGTTTGGCGCCCGCGTGCGCGCGCAAATCGAGTCCAACCGCTTGAATCAGCACGGAATCGACCCCGAGGACGTGGAGCAGGAGGTGCGCATCCGGCTGTGGAAGACGCTGGAGCGTGACCCAAATGCCGAACTCCCTGCGTCTTATGTCCAGAGAACGGTGGCCAGTGCCCTGGTCGATGCGGTGCGACGTGCCCAGGTGCGTCCCACCGAGGCGCTTCCGGAGACGGAAGACGGCGTCGTCGATCTGCCGGGCCTGGGTCATGGTCCCGATCGCAGTGCGCTCGACGCCCAGCACGTCGAGCACCTGCGGGCCTGCATGCAGGCGCTGCCGCCCCGGCGGCGGCTGCCGCTGCAGCTCTACCTGCAGGGTTATGCCCTGCAGGAGATCGCCGACCTCACCGATCTCACCCTGGATGCCGCCCGCAAGCTGGTCTATCGCGGGCTGGACGAAATCAAGCAGCGCCTCGCCGCGCTCGGACTGGACGACTTCGATGACTGACGCACCCGCCCCCCGCCGACTTGCCGAGCTCTACCGCGCCAGCATGGCGCAGTCCCCGGCCGCGGACGCCGAGGCCCTGCTGTCCGCCCTCGACGGCCGCGGCAGCCGCGAAGCGCGCGACGAGGTTCTGAGCCAGGCCGTGCATAACCCCGCGCAGGCCGCCGTGCTGCGGACGCTCGCCGAACTGCGCGGCGACGTCGACCTGCTGCAGCACGAAGTCGCCGGTCTGCGCCGGCGCCAGCGCCCGAGCGCGCGTCCGGTATGGGCGGCCCTGGCCGCTTCCTGCGCGCTGGCCGCGGTCGTCGCCTTCGGCCTGCGCTCGCCGGTGTCCCTGCCGGCGGCGGAGGAGTCGATGGCCCAGCAGGCCCTGCAGGACAGCGACCGGATCAGCGCGGTGTCCTTCGAGGGGCCGGCCGAGCAGGCCGCCGACGAGCCCCTGTTCCGCGGCAGCTTCGATTCCTGAGCCCGAAGCGGGAGCCACCGGGGCAGGAATGGCGCTGGCGCCCGCCGCGTTCCCGGGCCGTCCGCAAGCGTCCGCACCCGCCGCGTTAGACTGCGTCGCATGGCTGATCGCGAGCTGCCGCTCTTTCCCCTGCGCACCGTGCTGTTTCCCGGCGGCGAACTGCGCCTGCGCATCTTCGAGCCGCGCTACCTCGACCTCGTGCGCGAATGCAGCCGAAAGGACATGCCCTTCGGCGTCAGCCTGATCCTGGACGGCCTCGAAGCCGGCGGCCCGGCGCTGCCGGCGGCCGTGGGCACCACCGCGCGGATCGTCGACTTCTACACGTTGCCGGACGGCCTGCTGGGCCTGCGCTGCGTCGGCGAGTCGCGCTTCCGCGTGCGCCAGACCCGCATGCGCGATACCGGGCTCATCATCGGCGAGGTCGAGGCTCTGCAGGTGTTCACGCCCGAGCCGGTCCCCGCCCAGCACGGCCTGCTGGCGCAGCTGCTGGAGCGCCTGCTCGCCCATTTCGGCGGCCCGCACGGCGATGCCGGCAAGGCCGAGCTCGACGACGCGCACTGGGTCGGCTTCCGGCTGGCAGAGATGCTGCCCTTCGAAAACGAAGCTCGGCAGGCCCTGCTGGAACTCGACTCGGCGGAAGCACGCTTGGACCGCATCCTCGCCGCCCTGCCGCAGTTCCAGAGCGAAGCCTGAAACCGCGTTCAGGCAAGGCCGGCTGCGGCCCGACCTGCGTGTAAGATGCGGCCGCTATCGGCCGTCAACGTGCTCACTTCGATGAGATTCGCCCTTCCGCTTTCCGCCATGGCCGCCGCCGTGGTGCTCGCCCTGTCCCCCGCGCCCTCGCTGGCCTCCGCCCGTCCCGTCCTGAGCGCGGAAGCCCGGACGGCCTTCGTCGCCGAAGCCGCTTCGAAGCACGGCACCGACCCGGCCGAGATCGAGCGCTGGCTGGGTGAGGCGCGCTACCAGCAGTCGATCATCGACGCCATCACCCGCCCCGCCGAGGCCAAGCCCTGGCGCGACTACCGCCCGATCTTCATGAACGAGCGGCGGATCAGCGACGGTCGCGCCTTCCTGCGTGAGCACTGGGACCTGCTGGCACGGATCGAGGCCGACACCGGGGTGCCGGCCGAGATGATCGTCGCGATCATGGGCGTCGAAACCAGCTACGGCCGCATCACCGGCAGCCACCGCGTGCTGGATGCGCTGTACACCCTCGGCCTGTTCTACCCGCCGCGCGAGGCCTTCTTCCGCGGCGAGCTGGCGGCGATCTTCAAGCTGGCCGCGGAAGAGGGCATCGACCTCAACACCGCCAAGGGAAGCTATGCCGGCGCGATGGGCTGGGGACAGTTCATGCCGTCCTCGTACCGCGCCTATGCCGTCGACGGCGACGGTGACGGCCGCCGCGACCTGTGGGGCTCGCTGCCGGACATCACCGCCTCGATCGCCAACTACTTTGTCGCCCACGGCTGGGAGCGCGGTCGTCCGGTGGTGGTGCCGGCAAAGTTCGAGGCCGCGCAGGAGTTTCTGCCCGGCAACCTCGAAGCCAGCCACCGCCTCGCCGATCTGGCCGGCAAAGGCTACCGGCCGCAGCAGGCGGTCGGCGCCGATCTGCCGGCGACGGTCCTGAACCTCGACGGTGCGGCCGGGCGTGAGCACTGGATCGCGTTCAAGAACTTCTACGTGATCTCGCGCTACAACCGCAGCCCGCTGTATTCGCTGGCGGTGTTCCAGCTGGCCGGCGAGATCGCGCAGGCGCGTCCGGACGGCGCCACTCCGCTGGCGCCGTGATGCGCGCCGACCGCGCGCGCCGCGTCGCGCCCATCCGTCCGCCGAGGTTCCGCGTTTGGCCGGGGCTTCTGCTGCTGGCGGTACTCGTGCTGCTGCTCGCGGGCTGCGCCGGCGGCCCCGCGCCGCGTCCGTCCGAGGGCCACGCGCCGATCTCGCGCCCCGATCCGTCCAGGCCGCGGCGCCCGCCCTCGCACGGCGAGCCGGCGGGTGAGCAGGGCGGCGGCCTGTACGCCCCCCACATCCGCGATGGCGGGCCGGAAGTGCCGCCCGACGTCAGCGGACTGCCCGAGCCGGTGCCGCGCGCCGAGCCGCGCGCCCGCTACGGCAACCACAGCCCCTACGTGGTGCTGGGCCGCCGCTATCACGTGATGGACAGCGCCGAAGGCTATGTCGAGCGCGGCGTGGCCAGCTGGTATGGCACCAAGTTCCACGGTCGGCCGACCTCGAGCTTCGAGCCCTACGACATGTACGCCTTCACTGCGGCGCACAAGACCCTGCCGCTGCCGACCTATGCGCGCGTCACCAACCTCGAGAACGGCCGCAGCGTGATTGTGCGCATCAACGATCGCGGGCCCTTCCACGCCGACCGCCTGATCGACCTGTCCTATGCGGCGGCGGTCAAGCTCGGCATCCACATCCGCGGCACCGGCCCGGTCGAGGTGCGCGCGATCGTACCGCCCGGCATGCACGCCGGCGTGGGCGAGGCCCCGCCCGCCGCGCGTGCCGCGGGCGCGCGCCCGGCCGCGGAACCGCCGCCGCCGATGCTGGTCGAGGCCGGCGACGTGCTGCTGCAGGTCGGCAGCTACGGCGAGCGCGGCAACGCGCGCCGCGTGCAGGAGCAGCTTGAGCGCGCGGGCCTGCGCCCGGTCCGGATCGAGCGCGCCGAAGTCGGCGCCGGCACGGTCTACCGGGTGCGCATCGGCCCGATCGACGTCGACCGCCAGACCGCCGTGGTCGAGCGCGTGCAGTCGCTGGGACTGGGCACGCCGCGCCCGGTCCGCCCCTGATTTCCCGTTTCCGAAAGAGGACCTCCCATGCCCCGATTCCACCAGCGCCTGCTGGCCGCCGCGTTCTGCGGCGCCGCGGCTTTCGCCACCGCCGCCCTGGCGCAGGCACCGACGCCCCAGCCCGCGCCCACGCCGCAGCCCGTCCCCAGCCCCCAGCCGGTGCCGCGCCCGGTGCCCGTGCCCAGCGCGCCCGCTCCGGCGCCGCAGCCGCCCAGCGTCGAAGGCACGGCCTGGCTGCTGATGGACTACGCCACCGGCCAAGTGCTGCTGGGCGAGAACATCGACGCCCGCGTCGAGCCCGCCAGCATCACCAAGGTGATGACCAGCTACGTCGTGTCGGCCGAGGTCGCTGCCGGCAAGGTCGGCATGGATGACGAGGTCACCATCTCCGAATACGCCTGGCGCCGCGGCGGCGGCGGCACCGACGGTTCGACCAGCTTCCTGCCGGTGAACTCCAAGCACCGCCTGCAGGACCTGCTGTACGGCATGATCGTGCAGAGCGGCAACGACGCCTCGATCGCCCTGGCCGAACACGTCGCCGGCAGCGAGGAGGCCTTCGCCAGCCTGATGAACCGCTACGCCCAGCAGCTGGGCATGACCGGCAGCTCCTACGCCAATGCCACCGGCCTGCCGGATCCGAACCTGTACACCACCGCGCGCGATGTCGCGATCCTCGGCCAGGCGCTGATCCGCGATTTCCCCGAGAGCTATGCCGTGCACTCGAAGAAGGAGCTCACCCTCAACGGCATCACCCAGCACAACCGCAATTCGCTGCTGTGGCGCGACCCCAGCGTGGATGGCATCAAGACCGGCCACACCAGCGCGGCTGGCTACTGCCTCGTCACCTCGGCGCAGCGCGAGGGCATGCGCCTCATCAGCGTGATCATGGGCTCGTCCAGCGAGAAGAAGCGCGCCGACGACAGCCAGGCCCTGCTCAACTACGGCTTCCGCTTCTTCGAATCGCACCAGCTGTACGGCGGTGGCGAGGCCCTGGCCGAGCCGCGGCTGTGGAAGGGCGCGCAGCCCACCGTGAAGCTTGGCGTGACCGAGCCGGTGCGGATCACGGTCGCCCGCGGCAAGTACGAGCAGATCAAGGCCCTGATCGATGTGCCCAAGCAGCTGGTCGCGCCCTACGCCAAGGGCGATGCGGTCGGCACCCTGCGACTGATGCTCGACGACCAGACCCTGGTCGAGCGCCCGCTGGTGGCGCTGGAAGATGCGCCCGAAGCCGGCTTCTTCGGACGCACCTGGGACGGACTCATGCTGTGGTGGGAATCCGAGTGACGCGGCGGCGGCGCCCCGTGCGGCTCCGCTGAACGGCAGTTCGCCGGGCCGCGACGGAAGCGATGGCCTGCCGCGTTGGAGGGTTCAAGGCAGCCCGCCTTGATCCGGACACGCACAGGAGTCGCGCCATGCAAACCCCCGCTTTCCGTTCCCTGCTGGTACTGGCCATCGGCGCCAGCCTGTTCAGCCTTGCCGCCGTCGCCGCGCCTGCGGCCGACTCCGGTGAGCGTGGCGCCCGCGCCGAGCACCGGGCGATGCGTCAGGCCGAACGCCTGAAGGCGCTCGATGGCGACGGTGACGGCCGCGTCAGCCGTGCGGAGATCGACGCCGCCGCGGCCCGCCATGCCGCCGAGGTCGACGCCAACCGCGATGGCCGCATCGACGCCGCCGAGATCGAGGCCTATCGCGAGGCCCGCCGCGCGGAAGCGCGCGCCCAGCGCCAGCAGCGCCGGCTCGCCCGGCTGGACGCGGATGGCGATGGTCAGGTCAGCGCCGAGGAGTTCGCCGCCGCCCACGCCGAGCGCCTGCAGCGCATGGACCGCAACGGTGACGGCGTGATCGAGGCCGGGGAGTTTGGTCGTGGCCATGGTCACGCGGACCACCACGGACGCCGTCACGGGCAGGGCCACGGTGGCCGCGGCGACTGACCTCCGATGCTGAGCGTGCAGGCCCTCAGCAGCGACGGCATCGCCGAGGATGCGGACGCCGCCGTGATGGCGGCGGCCGGTCGCGGCGAGCCCGGGGCCTGCGCGCAGCTGGTGGACCGCCATCTCGCCCGTGTCCACCGGCTGGCGGCCCGCCTGCTGGAGGACCCGAGCGAAGCCGAGGATGTCGCCCAGGAGCTGTTCCTGCGGCTGTGGCAGGCCGCGCCTGGCTGGCGCAGCGGCGGGGCGCGGGTGTCGACCTGGATCCACACGGTCACCCTGAATCTCTGCCGCGATCGTCTGCGCCGGCGTCGGCCACAGATCGCCATCGACGCGGCCGTCGAGAACAGCCTGCCGGGCGAAACCTCGGCGCAGCCGGAGAACGCCCTGCAGTCGGGCCAGCGCGAGGGCGCGCTGCGACAGGCCATCCGCGAGCTGCCCGAACGCCAGCGCGAGGCACTGCTGCTGTTCCACTACGAAGGGCTGGACCAGACGGAATGCGCGCAGGCGCTGGGCGTCAGCGTGGATGCCCTCGAATCCCTGCTGGCGCGCGCGCGCCGCACGCTCAAACACCGCTTCGCAGCGTCCGAAGGAGGCGCGCCATGAACCCACAACGCCTGCAGCAGCTGATCGACGCCTACGGCGCCGACCCAGCGCGCTGGCCACGCGAGGAGCGCGGCGCCTCGAACGCATCTGCCGCGGCGCTGGGCGACGCGCTGCGCGAGGCCGAGGCGCTGGAGAACGCCCTGGATGCCGCTTTTGAACCCGTTCCCTTGCCCCTTGGCCTGCGCGCCCGCGTGCTGGCGGCCGCGCCCCGGCCCCGCCGCGGCTGGTGGCTGGAGCTGGCCGAAGCGCTTGGCGGCCCGCGACTCGCGGCGCCCGTGTTCGCCTGCGCCCTGAGCCTCGGGCTCGGTCTGGCCTGGCTGCTGCCCGCCGATGGCGCTGCGGTCGAGGGCGAACTGGACAACTACCTGGCGCTCGCTTGGATCGACCCCACCGACAGCGAGGAGCTGCCGTGAACACATTGAGCACGCCGATCCGCGTCGTCCTGCTGGTCTCGCTGGGCCTGAACCTGCTGCTGGCGGTGGCGGCCGGTGGCCTCTGGTGGCGCCAGCGCACCGCCCCGGCGCCGCACGAATCTCTCGAAGCACGCAGCCTGCCGGATCCGCGGCGGATCGCGCGGGCGCTGCCGCCGGCGCGTCGGGCGCTGGTGCGCGAGGCGCTGGCCCCGGACCGCGCCGCTTTCGCCGAGGATCTGCGCGCCCTGCGTGCGGCCCATGCCGAGGTTCGTGATGCCCTGCGCGCCCAGCCGTTCGAGGCGGCTGCGCTGGAGTCGGCGCTTGCCGACGTCCGCGAGCGCGAGCGCGCCATGGCCGAACGCGTGCATGCCGGCCTGCTGCGCCTGTCGACGCAGCTCACCGACGCCGAGCGCGCCCAGCTGGCGGACAGCGTGCCCCGGCGCGACCATCACCACGGTCGCGAGCGTGAGCGCGAGCACCGGGAGCACCCGCGGGAAGAGCGCCAGAAGGGACACAGGGCGGACGCGCCGTCGCGTGAGACGGAGCGGTGACCGTCCCGGCCGCGGGCTGACAGCGCAGGCGCGCGGCATGCCGCCTTCGCTTGGGAATCATCGGCGCCGCCCCGATAATGCACGGATGAACAGCCAGCCTCCTTCGCCCATCGGCGGCGCGCCTGAGCAGCGCGGCTTCGAGTTTCCCTGCAGCGTCGAGATCACCGCGGTCGGCGTGGCCGCGCCCGACTGGGTCGAGCGCGTCACCGGCGCGATCACTGCGGCCGGCCTGGCCCTGGACCCGGACAGCGTGCGCACCCGCGACTCCTCGGGCGGCAAGTACCAGTCGGTCACGCTCGCCTTCCACGCCGAGGCGCGCGAGCACTACGAGGCCGCCCACAGCGCCCTGCGCGCCCTGCCGGGCATCAAGTGGACGCTGTGAGCCCGCTGCAGGTCTGCCGGCTCGGCCGCCGGCCCTACGAGCCCGTCTGGCGGGCGATGCAGGCCTACACCGATCAGCGCGGGCCGGACAGCCCGGACCAGCTCTGGCTCGTCGAGCACGATCCGGTGTTCACCTTGGGCCAGGCGGGCAAGCCGGAGCACGTGCTGCTGCCCGGCGACATCCCGGTCGTGCGCGTGGACCGCGGCGGCCAGGTGACCTACCACGGCCCCGGCCAGCTGGTGGCCTATCCGCTGCTGGATCTGCGCCGCCTCGGCATCGGCGTGCGCGAGCTGGTCTGCCGCATCGAGAAAGCGACCATCGATGCCCTGGCCCACTGGGGCGTGCAGGCGCATCGCGTCGACGGCGCGCCCGGCATCTACGTCGATGGCGCCAAGGTCATGGCGCTCGGCCTGCGCGTGCGCCGCGGCTGCAGCTTCCACGGGCTGGCCTTCAACGTGGCCATGGACCTTTCGCCCTATGCCCGCATCAACCCCTGCGGCTATCAGGGGCTGGCCGTGACCCAGCTGCTAGACTTGGACGGCCCTGGCACCCTCGATGGCGCCGCCGCCGTGCTGGTGCCGGCGCTGGCCCGCGTGTTCGGGCTGACCCCTGTCGAGACTCCCGCTCCGGACCTGGCCGCCCTCGCCGCGCAGGCCGCCGCCACAGCCCCTTCCCCCGAGCCGAACCCCGCATGAGCGACATCGCCACCAAGCCCGAGTCCCGCGAGATCCCGCTGCTGGTGATGGGCGAAAAGCAGCTCGGCGAAAGCAAGATCGCGCGCAGCCCGGTCAAGTTCGACGAAGCGCCGACCCTGCGCAAGCCCAGCTGGATCCGCGTGCGCCTGCCGTCCGGCAATGCCGTGCAGCAGCTGAAGTCGCGCCTGCGCGAGAACGCCCTGGTCACGGTCTGCGAAGAGGCCAGCTGCCCGAACATCCACGAGTGCTTCAGCCACGGCACCGCGACCTTCATGATCCTCGGCGAGGTCTGCACCCGCCGCTGCAGCTTCTGCGATGTGGCCCACGGCCGGCCCAAGCCGCCGGATCCGCTGGAGCCGGTCAACCTGGCCCGCACCATCGCCGACATGCGGCTGAAGTACGTGGTGATCACCTCCGTCGACCGCGACGACCTGCGCGACGGCGGCGCCCAGCACTTCGTCGACTGCATCCGCGAAACCCGCGCGCTGTCGCCGCACATCAAGGTCGAGATCCTGACCCCGGACTTCCGCGGCAAGGGCCGCATGGACCGCGCGCTGGAAATCCTCGCGACGAATCCGCCGGACGTGTTCAACCACAACCTCGAAACCGTCCGCGAGCTTTACACCAATGTCCGCCCCGGCGCCGACTACGACTGGTCGCTGCAGCTGCTGAAGCGCTTCAAGGCCCAGCACCCGAACGTGGCCACCAAGTCCGGGATCATGCTCGGCCTCGGCGAGGACATGGACCAGGTCGTCGGCGCGCTGCGCGACCTGCGCGAGCACGACGTCGACATGGTCACCATCGGCCAGTACCTGCAGCCGACCCCGCACCACCACCCGGTGATGCGCTACTGGCACCCGGATGAGTTCGCCGAACTCGAGCGCATCGGGCTCGACATGGGGTTCACCCATGTCGCCTCCGGCCCGCTGGTGCGCTCGTCCTACCATGCGGACCGCATGGCCAAGGACGCCGGCTTCGTCGAGCTCTGAGGGTTTGTGCCGGCTGTGCGGCGCGCGCTTTCACGCGCCGCCTGCCCTCCGGCACACGCCAAGCCGACATCCGCGGGTGCAGGGTAGGGTCCTGAATCGCTGAGAGCCGGCCGGGGAACTCTCCCGCGTCCACGTACTCCTTGCGGTTCCAACGAGCGCTTGTGCCGCCGGGTCGTCGCCCTGAGGGCGTTGCGACTGGCATGATCGCCGCCATGGGCCCTCCGGCCCCATTCCGCATTCAAGGTGCACGGCATGCGTTTCAGCTCCCTCCGGTTCGCCCCCCTATTTCTGGCCTTGCTGCTGCCGCTGGCCTCCGCGTCGGCCAAGACCGAGCGCAGCCGCGTCGATGCGCTGTCGTTGGAGCCGAACGCCCAGCAGACCGAGGCTGCGCGCTGGATGGCGCAGCTGGTCAGCAACTCGCGCTTCCACTACAGCCCGCAGAAGCTCGACGATGCGCTGTCGGGCCAGATCTTCGATCGCTACCTCGAGGCGCTGGACGGCGACAAGCTGTTCCTGCGCGCCGAGGACGTGGCGGCCTTCGAGTCGTACCGGCCGCAGCTCGACGAAGCCATCATCGGCGGGCGTCTCGCGCCGGCCTTCGAGATCTTCAAGGTCTACCGCCAGCGCGTCGACGAGCGCACTGCGGCCATCCGCGAGCTGCTGAAGCAGGATTTCGACTTCACCGTCGACGAGAGCTACAGCTTCGATCGCGAGGACGCCGCCTGGGCGCAGTCCGCGGATGAGCTTGACGAGCTGTGGCGGCTGCGGGTCAAGAACGACGTGCTGCGCCTGCGTCTGGCCGGCCGCGAGATGGACAAGATCCGCGAGACGCTCGACAAGCGCTACAAGAATTTCGGCGAGCGCATCCGCCAGATCGACGCGGAGGACGTGTTCCAGACTTTCATGAACGCGTATGCCGGCGCGATCGAGCCGCACACCTCCTACATGAACCCGCGCACCTCGGAGAACTTCAACATCTCCATGCGCCTGTCGCTGGAGGGCATCGGCGCGGTGCTGGGCCGCAACGACGAAGAGTTCACGGTGGTCCGCTCGGTGGTGCCGGGCGGCCCGGCGGCGCTGTCCGGCAAGATCAAGCCGGGGGACCGCATCGTCGCCGTGGGGCAGGGCGAGACCGGGCCGATGGTCGATGTGGTCGGCTGGCGCCTGGACGACGTGGTCGATCTGATCCGCGGGCCCAAGGATTCGGTGGTGCGTCTCGACGTGCTGCCGGCCGAAGCGGGCATCGATGGCGAGCACGTGCTGCTGTCGCTGTCGCGGCAGAAGGTGAAGCTCGAAGAGCAGGCGGCCAAGAAGCAGGTGATCGAGGTGGGTGAGGGCGAGAACGTCCGTCGCGTCGGCGTGATCTCGCTGCCCGCCTTCTATCAGGACTTCGAGGGCCGTCGCCGCGACGAGCCCGACTACCGTTCGGCCACCCGCGACGTCGCCCGCCTGCTGGAAGAGCTCAAGGCCGAGAACGTCGAGGGCGTGGTGATCGATCTGCGCAACAACGGCGGCGGCTCGCTCGACGAGGCGACCGAACTGACCGGCCTGTTCATCGATACCGGTCCGGTCGTGCAGATCAAGGACGCTGGCCGGCGCGTGTCGATCCAGACCGACCGCAAGCCCGGGGTGGCCTGGGACGGCCCGCTGGCGGTGATGATCAACCGCGCCTCGGCTTCGGCCTCGGAGATCTTCGCCGGCGCCATCCAGGACTATGGGCGCGGCCTGATCGTGGGCGAGCCCACCTTCGGCAAGGGCACGGTGCAGAACCTGGTGGATCTCGACGCCTTCTCGCGCGAAAACCCGGGTCTGGGCCACCTCAAGATGACCGTCGCGCAGTTCTTCCGCATCGCCGGCGGCAGCACCCAGCACAAGGGCGTGGAGCCCGACATCGCTTTCCCGGTGACATGGGACGCCAGCGAGTATGGCGAGAGCGTCTACGACAACGCCTTGCCCTGGGCGGCGATCGCACCCGCCAGTTATCAGGCCTATGGCGACTTCGCGCCCCTGCTGCCGATGCTGAAGACCAAACACGAGGCGCGCATCGCTCAGGACCAGGAGTTCCAGTGGTGGATCGAGGACGTCGAGGAGTACCGTAGCCTCCGCGATCGCAAGACGCTGTCGCTGAACGAGTCGACCCGCCGCGCCGAGCGTGAGCGCGACGAGGCCCGGCGCAAGGCGCGCGACGAGCAGCGCAAGGCGCTGGGCCAGACCGTGGACGAAGACGCGGTCGCCGAGCTCGATGACGGTCTGCAGGCCGACGAGCGCCCGATCGAGGCTGAAGACGAGAGCGCCGACGAGAAGCCCGATGCACTGGTGCGCGAGACCGCGCATCTGCTGGTCGATGCGATCGACCTGCTGCGCGCCGATTCCAAGCTGGCGGCGCGCGTGATCCCCGAGACCAGCCCGCTCAAGGCCCTGGTCGACTGACGACGCCCTCGCGGAGGCCTGCCGTGCGTGGGCCGCCGCGGGATCGCCTGCGAGCATTCCGATGGATTCGCTGAGCCAGCTGCTGCTGGGTGCGGCCTGCACCGCCGCCTGCGTGCCCGCGCGCCACCGTCGTGCCGGTCTACTGGTCGGCGCTGCGCTGGGCACCTTGCCCGATCTTGACGTCATCCCGCTGTCCTTCTTCGACCTCGACCCGGTGCAGCAGATGACCCTGCACCGCGGCGCCTCGCACTCGCTGTTCCTGCTGCCCCTGCTGGCCCTGTCGCTATGGGCGCTGCTGCGAAGATGGGCGCCGGTGCGCGAGGCGCCACGCGCCTGGCTGGCCGGCATCGCGCTGGCCCTGTTCACCCATCCGCTGTTGGACGCGCTGACCGTCTACGGCACCCAGCTGGTCTGGCCGCTGGCGCCGCCCCCGGCGATGTGGGCCTCGCTGTTCATCATCGATCCCCTCTACACCTTGCCGCTGCTCATCGGCTGCGCGCTGGGCTGGCTGCTGCGGCAGCGCCCGGCGGGCACGCGCGCGCTGCTGGCCGGGCTGGTCCTGTCCACCGGCTACATCGGCTGGTCGCTGACGGCGAAGGCGCTGGTGGAGCGTGAGGTCGAGCGCAGTCTCGCCGGCACCGGCCTTGAGGACGCGCCGCGCTTCTCCGTGCCGATGCCCTTCCAGACCCTGCTCTGGCGGGTGGTGGTGATGACACCCGAGGGATTTCTTGAGGGCGAACGTTCGCTGTGGGCGGATTCCGGCCCGATCCGCTTCCGCGAACACCGCAGCGATGCGGCGGCGCTGGAGGCCGTGCGCGAACTGCCGGCCGTGCAGCGCCTGCTGTGGTTCAACCGCGGCTTCATGAAGGCCGAGGTGCGCGAAGGCCAAGTCGTCCTGTCCGATCTGCGCATGGGCGCCGAGCCGGACTACAGCTTCAACTTCGCGGTGGCACGGGTGACGGCATCGGGCATCGAGGAGATCCGCCCCGAGCAGCTGTCTTGGCCTTGGCAGGTGCGTCGTCGTCTGGCCGAGATGTGGGAGCGGATCTGGGTGCAGCCGGATTGAGCGGGGATCGGGATTCGGGATTCGGGATTCTTAGAAGCAGGGCGGCGCTCCCTTTCTGCTAGGGAACCTCTGAACAAAGCGCCCCGTCCAGCAATCGAGCTCTCTGCGACGATCTT
>VFQU01000439.1_pt1 | contig 37440 bp, 32 predicted proteins | sample 3512311 | NCBI WGS metagenome assembly VFQU01 (sample SAMN10412377, study PRJNA504923) | tailings metagenome | isolation source: Relicate 3 Philex TSF3 active mining site | place: Philippines: Tuba, Benguet | collected 2017-08-29
ATTACTGGTTTAGAGTAGAATACCCTGAACAAGGTGTTATGAAAGAGTTTAAAGCCCATTTCTCATTGAAAAGATAAAAACCATGAATTTAAAAAGAGTTTATTTATTATTTCTGTTTGCGATAGCTCAGGTATCATTTTCGCAAGAAGGTTTACCTGTATATTCTGACTATCTTTCAGATAATTATTATTTATTGCATCCTTCTATGGCAGGAGCTGCAAATTGTACGAAAGTAAGACTTACAGCAAGACAGCAATGGTTTGGTCAGGAAGATGCACCTGCATTGCAAACAATCAGTATGAATGGTTCTTTAGGTGAAAGATCTGGAGGTGGGGTTATTGTTTTTAATGATAAGAATGGTTATCATTCTCAAACGGGTATGAAATTGACTTATGCACATCATATTATGTTTTCAAGGGATGATGTTGATTTGAATCAATTATCATTTGGTATGAGTGCAGGCTTTGTGCAAAGTAGATTGGATGAAACGAGTTTTTATCTTAATAATCCGGAGTATGATCCTATTATTAGTGGAACTATGGTTCAAAATGCTTCTTATTTTAATGTAGATATAGGAGCGTCATATAATTTCTTGGATTTTTATGTACATGCAACTGTTAAAAATGCTTTGGCGAGCGACAGAAAACTTTATACAGATAGAGAACCGGTTAATTTAAGAAGGTTCATTTTGAATTCGGGCTATACTTTTGGAGATCCGGGTAGAATTATTTGGGAACCGTCTTTTATGTTCCAGTTGGTAACTCAAACTCAAGAGAAAACAGTAGATTTGAATATTAAGGCTTATAAAGAGTTGGATTTTGGAAGGCTTTGGGGCGGATTGTCTTATAGAAGAAGTCTAGACGGTGCACAGTTTGTTGAAGGACAACAAAGTATAGGCGATCAAAAATTACAGTATATTACTCCTATTGTTGGTTTAAATTTTAATAGTTATATGGTTTCTTATACTTATTCACATTTGATAGGTGATGTTAAGTTTGATGCCGGAGGTTTTCACCAAATTACTTTAGGTATTAATTTATTTTGTAAAAGAGAAAAATACCACTGTAACTGTCCTGCAATTAATTAATAATTTTTTCAATATAAGTCCCGATTTAATCGGGACTATTTTTTTAGATATGGTTATAAAATCTGTAAATGGAAAGTATCCTCAAATTCCTGAGGATTGTTATGTTGCTGAAAACGCAACGATTGTTGGTGATGTTACTTTTGGTAAATCCTGTAGCGTTTGGTTTAATGCTGTTGTTCGCGGGGATGTTCATTTTATTAAAATAGGTGATAAAGTAAACATTCAGGATGGAGCCATTATCCATTGTACTTACCAAAAGCATCCTACAGAAATAGGGAATAATGTTTCTATAGGACATAATGCAATTGTTCATGGATGTAAGATTCATGACAATGTTCTTATTGGAATGGGAGCAATTGTGATGGATAATTGTGTTATAGAAAGTAATTCAATCATTGCTGCCGGTGCAGTAGTGACTCAAAATACAGTTGTAGAATCAGGGACGATTTATGCAGGTGTTCCGGCGAAAAAAGTGAAAGATATTAATCAGTCGGATTTTTCAGGTGAGATTGAACGGATTTCGAATAATTATGTAATGTATTCGAGCTGGTTTAAGGAAGATTAAAAGAAGCGAATAGTTTGTTTTTTAGCCCCGATTGAAGCTAGCTACCGTGTAGCGCGAAAAGCGGGAATATGGTATATGGATTTCTAAAAGTTTGGCTTCTAGAAATCTTTTTTTGTTACAGGATAGTTGTGGTTTAGAATTTCTTCTAAGACGGTTGGATTTGAATTTGTATAGAAAATGTTTTTTACAGTATGATTCTGTGTGTTAAGATTGTTGTTTTCTACAAGTATATTTTTAGTTTGTCTGGCAACAGCTTCGCCTGAATCGATAATTTTAACGTGTTTAGGAAGGATTTTTTTGATTTGTGGTAGAAGATATGGGTAATGACTGCAACCGAGTACCAGATAATCGATATTGGCTTCTATCATAGGTTGAAGATAGCTGTTAAGTAGTTGTTTCATTTCGGGAGAATTGATTTCTCCATTTTCTATGAGGCCTACAAGACCGATTCCTACTTGTTCAATAATTTTAGTGTTTTGAAATTTTTGTACGGTTTGATGAAAAAGTTCACTGCTAAGTGTTCCTTTGGTTGCAAGTATTCCAATGGTTTGTGTTTTTGAATGTAGTGCGGCAGGTTTTATCGCGGGTTCTATCCCAATAAATGGAATATCATATTTTGCTCGGAGTTCCTTAATGGCATTGGTTGTTGCGGTGTTGCAAGCAACGACAATGATTTTGGAATTTTGATTGAGAAGAAATTCAGTATTTTTTATGCTTAATTCAATTATTTCTTCTTTTGATTTTTGTCCATAGGGTGCATTTTTACTATCGGCAAGATATATTGTGTCTTCGTTTGGTAAAAGTTCATGGATTTCTTTCCAAATGGAAGTTCCGCCGATACCTGAATCAAAAAGACCTATTGGGTTATTATTTGTCATAGTAACAAAAATAAAAAAAAACTGCTCAATCCTAAATTTTGGACGAGCAGTTTTTTGCTTCTATAATTAAGTTTTATTAGAAACCTAAGTCTTTTTTAACATCAGCAGTCAAATCTGGACCATCGGTTAAAAGTAAATCAGCAGCATTTAACACATACTGGAAACCTTTTGCTTTTCCTACTTTTTGAATTGAAGCTCTGATTTTATCCATTAATGGTTTTACAAGATCAGACTCTTTCTTTTGAAGTTCTTTTTGAGCATTATCTCTATAATCAGTAATTCTTTTGATTAGGTCTTGAACTTCAGTTTGACGAGTTGCATTAACTGCTTCAGTTACAGAATTAGCTTCTTCATCATATTTTTTGATTTTTCTTTGATATTCTTCAGCCATTGTTTTGTATTCTGCATCATAAGTAGCGCTCAATTTTTCTAACTGCTTTTGAGCATCCAACATAGCCGGCATTTTAGAAATAATTTCATTTACATCTACATGTGCAGTTTTAGCTTGAGCATTCATCGTTTGCATTGTTCCTAAAAACAAAACTCCAGCTATTAGTAATGATTTCAATCTTTTCATTTTTTAAAGTATTAATTAATATTTGTTATTCTTCTTTTTTTGGTTCTTCTTTTGTTTGATTTTTCTTTTCTTCTCTTGCTTTTTTGGCAGCTTCTCTTTCTTCTAGTATTTTTTTCTTTTTATCTTCAAGAGCCTTTTTTCTGTCTTCTATTATTTTAGTTCTTTCTGCTGCTTTTTCTGCTGCTTTAGCTTGTTTGTCTGTTGAAGTTCCGTCAGCAGGTTTGTCTGCTTCTTTTGATTCTTCATCTTTTTCATCATTTGCAGAAATCGTGCCAGTTTTTTTGGAAGCTCTTTCGGCCGCAGCAGCATCTCTTTTTTCTTGTTGCTCTTTTCTTTTGGCATCGGCAGCTGCTTTTCTGTCTTCAATAAGTTTTTCTCTTTCTGCTTTTTTCTGTTCCAACATTTTTCTTCTTTCTGCAAGTGCCGGATTTTCGTCTTCTAAATCTTCTTTGTATTCTTTAGCTTCTTGTTCTTTCAATTGTTTTTTTGAAAGTTGTTCTCTTCTTTCAGCTCTGGTTATTGTTCTTATGACCTGATCGCTGATGTCATGTCTTTTTGCTGCAAAAAGCATTGTTAAGTCAGAAGATTTATCAAAAACATAGTCAAACTTTTTTGCTTCGGCAATATCTTGAACTGCGGTGAAAACCTGATCTTGAATTGGTTTTACTAAAACGGCTTTTTGTGTAATTAAATCACCATTTGGTCCGAATTTTTTTTGCTGGAAATCCAAAAGTTCATTTTCTTGAAAATGTATTTCTTCTTCTCTTTCTTCGATTAATTCACGAGTGAGAAGTGCTTTTTCAGTTTTTAAAGCATCTTTTAGTTTAGCAATTTCAACTTTTTTACCTTCTATTTCTTGTTTCCATTTTTGGGCTTTTTGTTCCAACTGACTTTTAGCTTCAGCATAATCGGGAACGTTTTGCAGAATATATTCCATGTCAATATAGCCCACTTTTATTCCTCTGCTTTGTGCATTTATTTGGAAAGCAAAAACAAGAAGTACTATTGCTAAAAAATACTTTTTCATATTATTATGATTTTGAAATATGTATCAAATATAATTAAAATTGTTGACCAATAATAAAATGTGTCTCCCAACCATTCTTTTGTGTTGTTCCTGAATTTGGTATAGCGTCAAATCCATGAGCAAAGTCAATTCCAAGTAAACCGAATGCCGGCATAAATATTCTTAAACCAAATCCTGCAGAACGTTGAAGAACGAATGGGTTGTACTCTTGAAAACTGTTGAATGATGAACCGGCTTCAAGAAATGTCAAAGCATAAATAGATGCGGCTGCTTTTAATGTCAATGGATATCTGAGTTCCAAAGAGAATTTATTATAAATCGTTCCTCCGTCATTATCGGATAATGACTGGTTTGGATAACCTCTAAGTTGAATAACTTCTCTTCCGTCAAGAGCAAAGTTTGCTAATCCGTCACCACCAAGGAAAAATCTTTCGAAAGGAACAATACCTCTTGCACTATTGTATGCTCCAAGGAAACCAAACTCACCTAAAGCTCTTAATACTAAAGCTTTTTGTTGCGACCCGGCAATTTTAGTATAAGAATCGACTTTGAATTTGATTTTGTAATATTCCAACCAGTTGAATTTTTGTTGATCTACTTTTGATTGGTCAGCTGCTGCATTACGATAGTCATCTACATATTGATAGATTATAGAACCATTTGCTAATGTTTCGGCTACACCAAGGTAATCTCCGGTATTTGGTATTTGTCCTGATGAAGTAGGTCTTACGGTTAGACTTTTGTTTGGATCATATCTTAATTTGTTTTCTTCTAAATCACCAAGCTTTCCATAATCAATTCCATTCCAAAGAGAATAGGGCAAAGTGAATTTAGCTGAGATACCATATTCAGCTCCTGATGTTGGATAAATTGGATTTACTCCTTTGTTATTACGGGTTAGACCTACAGTAAATGCTAAGTTTCTTGAAGCGCCGTCACCAAAAGTAAATAATCCTGTATTGTAATTATTTAAATCGTAGTATTGAAAACTTGTTGAACCTGATAGTACAAAATAATCATCAGGAACAGTTAGTCTTTTTGCCAAACCAACGGATAATGATGTAATATTAAAGCTTCTGCTTCTGTCAACATCTCTTGATCTTCCTGTATATAAAAACTGTTTACTATGAGATAATGAGGTTGAAAAGTTTATTGGTTTTTTTCCGCCAAACCAAGGTTCAGAAAATGACAAACTATACGTTTGGAAGAAAGAACTTGCTTGTGCTCTTAAAGAAACTCTTTGACCATCACCCATTGGTAGAGGCTTGTAGGCTTCTTTATTAAATAGATTTCTAACGGAAAAATTATTGAAAGATAAACCTAAAGTTCCTATGAAGCCACCGCCACCATAACCACCTTGAAGTTCAATTTGACTGGAACCTTTTTCTACTAAATTATATTCAATATCAACTGTTCCTGCTGCCGGATCTACATTCTTGAATTTAGGGTCAATAGCTTCCGGATCAAAGAAGCCTAACTGACCAATTTCACGAATGGTTCTAACTAAATCCTCTTTACTGTATTTATTTCCAGGATGTGTTCTTAATTCTCTATAAATAACTCTGTCATGCGTTTTGTCGTTTCCAACAACAGTGATATTGTTGAAATAAGCAATTGGGCCTTCAAGAATTCTAATTTCAAAATCGATGGTGTCGTTTTCGGTTTTCACTTCAACGGCATTGATATTTGAGAATAAATACCCATTATTTTGGTATAAGTTGGTTAAATCTTCTGCGTCAGGTTTAGTTTTGTCGGAGATTCTTTTTTCAAGTAAAACACCATTGTAGGTTTCTCCTTTTTTAATTCCTAATACTCTGCTTAATAGTTGATCGGAGTAAACAGAATTTCCAAGAAATTTAATATTTCCAAAATAGTATTTTCTTCCTTCTTCAACTTTAATATTAATCGCTAATTTTGATTTCTTTTCATTTAGAAAAACAGAGTCAGAAATTACTCTCGCATCACGATATCCTTTTTCTTTGTATTTTGATACTATAGAGGTTAAGTCTTCTTTGTATTTGTCTTTTACAAATTTTGATGCTTTAAATATTCTAATAGGATTGATTTGCTTGGTGTTTTTCATAGCACTTCTCAACTTCTTATCTGAGAATTTTTCATTGCCGTCAAATGAAATTTTAGAAATTTTCAGTTTGTCGCCTTTGTCAATGTTAACCAGCATTTTTACTAAATTTCCTTCAGTAGTATCGGGAGTTGTAGTAATGTAAACTTTAGTGTTAAAGAATCCGTCTTTTTTATATTTGTTTTCAATATAATTTTTGGTAGTGGTAATAAGATTTTCATTAACAATTTTGCCTTTTGTAAGTGAATTGTCTTTAATCAAACCTTCTACTTTTGATTTTTTTACACCTTGAATTTTAACTTCACTTAATTTTGGAAGTTCTGCAATAAATAAATCAAGCCAAATACTGTCGTTTTCAGTTTTATTTACATAAAAGTCAATGTCGCTGAAAAGACCAAGTTTTCCGAGTTTTTTAATAGCATTACTAATTTCTTCTCCTGGAACGGTGATTTGCTGTCCTTTTTCAAGTCCTGAAAAAGTTACTACAGTTTGTTCATTATAACTTATTTTACCTATAACATTAACATCTGCTAAAATATATTTTCTGCCTTGTGAAAAAGGAAGTCTTTCTTCTTGTTCTTGAGCTTGTATTTGAAAAATATTTCCGAAAAACAAAGTCATCAGAAATATTTTTAATGTTTTTATTTGCACTGAAAATCTATTTAATTTGTTCACTTGTTTTTCCAAATCTTCGTTCTCTTTTTTGATAGCTAATGATGGCATCGTATAAATCGTTTTCTTTAAAATCGGGCCATAAAACATCAGTAAAATAAAATTCTGCATAGGCAATTTGCCATAACAAAAAGTTACTGATTCTGTGTTCGCCACTGGTTCTTATTACCAAATCAACATCTGGTAAATTATGCGTGTAAAGATGCTGATTAATAATTGATTCATCAATAGTGTCCGGAGAAATTATATTATTTTTAACTTTACTACATATTTTTTTAACAGCATTTAACAATTCTTCTCTTGAACCGTAACTTAATGCCAATGTCAAGGTCATTCTGCTGTTATTTTTTGTCTTTTCTATTACTGATAGTAACTCTTTTTTTGCCGTTGACGGAAGTAAATCCAAATTACCAATGGCATTTAGCTTGATGTTGTTTTTTTGAAGAGTTTCAAGTTCTTTTTTAAGAGAAGAGATTAAAAGTTTCATTAATGTTTCTACTTCCAGTTTTGGTCGATTCCAATTTTCAGTAGAAAAAGCATAGAGTGTAAGATTTTCTATTCCCAGTTTGGCACAATTCTCCACAGTAATTCTAACAGCTTTTGTTCCGTTTTCATGACCAAATGCTCTGAGAAATCCTTTCTGTTTTGCCCATCGACCGTTGCCGTCCATAATAATGGCAAGGTGTTTTGGTAAATTGTCTTTGTCTATAGTAGTGTTCAAACTCATTCTTTATTTATTCTGCACAGTAGCATGGTTTTTCTCCAAAGGTATAAGTTATTGTTATACCTGAAAAAACATACCAATCTTTACTGTTTACATTACCAAATTGTAATGTTTTCAAATTTTCATTCTTTGGAAAACTTCCATCCAAATTGTCTGTAAAAGTATATCGGGCACCAACTTCCAATCCTATTACAAAATTTTTAATCAGGTTACTTTTAATACCAACTACCATTGGAATAGCAAAAGTACCTGCGGTGTAATCTTCTTTAGTTTCTCCATTAACTACAAATAGCTCATCATAGATAAAATAAGAGATTCCTGTAAAGACATAAGGTGTCGTTTTCCTTCTTAATGCATCATGAAGGTTAAAATCAAAAAAATTAAACTCCATTCCTGCTGTAAATTCTTTGATATTGTTTTTAAAATTATAACCACGTTGGCTTCTGCCCGGAATTTCAGAATCTAAATCGTTTGCAGTAATTGCTGCTTGCGTATATGAAAATCTATACGAATGTCTCGGACTTTTATTCCATTTATATAAAATTCCATAAGCAAATTCATTCGGATTAACATGATTTGTTTTCCCAACATCGCCAATGTAGTTGCTTCCACCTAAAAATACGCCAATCTCGTGGATTTGTGCATTTAGAAAGTTTTGAAACAGTAAACCAAAAAACAATACTAAAATCTTTTTCATTCAATTGAAAATAGCGTGCAAATATAACAATTCTCAGTACTTATAAAACATCAAAAGTGTATTTATCACAAATAATGTTAAAGTACCTAACTGATTGAACTTGAACAATGATAATTTTAAAACGAATTTTTTTGAATTGTAGTATAAACAAGATAGATTTTTTTCTAATTTCTCTTGTCTTCACCCCAAAGAAGTTTGTTTCGAAGTGTTTTCAGAAAGGTTTCTTCGGGAATTTCCACCATTTTAATTTTGAAAGGTGTTTTGCTTATAGTTAATTCAGAATTATTGTTTACAGAAGTAATTCTTGAGTCTAAAGAAACTAAATATTGTTCTTCTCTTCCTGAAACTTTTAGTTTGATAATTGTGTCGTCCGGGATTACTAATGGTCTTGCATTTAAGTTATGTGGAGCAATAGGAGTGATGACCAATCCTTTTACTTCGGGTGTTAAAATTGGTCCGCCACAACTTAAAGAATATCCTGTTGATCCCGTTGGTGTAGAAATGATTAGACCATCTGCCCAATACGAATTCAGGTATTCATCATTTAAATAAGTTTCAATAGTAATCATTGAGGTCGTGTCTTTTCGACTAACGGATATTTCATTCATAGCAAAATTGATGTCAATATCAATATTGTTGGTGCAATCCATCTTTAGTAGTGTTCTTTCAGAAAGAGTGTATTTTTTCTCCAATACTATATTAAGAAAAGCTTCTATGTTGTCTTTTTGAACTTTTGCTAAAAAACCAAGTCGTCCTGCATTTACCCCAAGTATCGGAATATTTAAGTCTCTTACAAATGTTGCTGCTCTCAAAATAGTTCCATCGCCGCCAATACTTATCAAAATGTCAAAACTTTTGTCTAAATCTTGATGTGAAGCAAAAGTGTTGTATTGTTTTTCCAGAATTTTTTCTTCGTAAAGAATTTTTAAGAATTTTTCTTCGATAACTAATTCGATGTTGTTTCTGTTAAAAAAAACAAAGATGTCTTTAATAATAGGTCGTGTGTCGTTTTGATAATATTGTCCGAAAATAGCAACTTTCATGAATTACAGATTTAAGTATTTGTCTAAGTATTCTGAACGTTCTTTTAGGTTGTTCAAATATACGTCTTCATGATGTTCCGAAATGATTTCATAATTATATCTTCTGAAAGTTTGAATGATATCATTCATTCCTCCAATAGTAATTTTTATGGTTATCTGAACTTTTTCATTATTAGCTTCAGAAACAAAAATTCCTAAAATTTTACCGTTATTGCTTTCTACAATTTGCGCAATTTGACTCATGGAATAATCAATTGCAGCTTTTTCTACTACAATAATTCCGCCGGCTTCTTTAAGAAAAGGTGTTTCGTTCAAAAACTTTATTACATCTGAAATTTCATAATACCCAAGATATTTGTTGTTTTCATCAAGAATAGGAACAAGATTGGCGTTGTTCTGAGCAAAAATTTCTAAAACATCAAGCCAAATCATCGAATTTCTAACAAAAAAGCCTTCTAAAGTATATCGATAATCAGCAATACTTTTATCAAAATCAAAAGTTTCAGCATCAACAGAAGAAATGCATCCTAAATAAACATTGTTTTCCCAAACAGGAAAATGAGAAAAAGTATTGTCTGCAAAAAAATCCTGAATAGAGGCAATGTTTTCTTGGCTGGAAAATGGTTTAAAATCGTTGTTGATGTATTCTGAAAGTTCTCTCATGTATTCGTTTTCTTTTATCGACTGCAAAATAATCAAATTTTCGGACATGTTGACTTGGTTTAACTTTGTATTTTTGTAAACAAAATTTTAAATCAGATTTTTATCTTTTCCTATGACAAAATTAAGCGTAAATATTAATAAAATTGCCACATTGAGGAATGCTCGTGGCGGAAATGTTCCTGATTTATTAAAGGTTGCAGCAGATATTCAAAAATTTGGAGCACAAGGAATAACGATTCATCCAAGACCTGATGAAAGACATATCCGTTATCAAGATGCGCGCGATTTAAAATCGATAGTTTATACCGAATATAATATTGAAGGAAATCCACAACACAATTTTATCGATTTAGTTCTTGAATGTAAACCAACACAGGTAACTTTGGTTCCCGATGCAATTGGCGCAATTACTTCTTCGGCGGGTTGGAATACCATAAAATTTCAAGATTATTTAACCGAAGTGATTGCTGAATTTAAACGAAATGGAATTCGGACTTCCATTTTTGTAGATCCAATTCTGGAAATGATTGAAGGTGCAAAAAAAACCGGAACCGATAGAATTGAATTATATACCGAAGCCTTTGCACATGAATATGGTTTAGGGAACGAAAAAGGAATTGAACCTTATGTAAAAGCGGCAATTTTAGCTAATGAATTAGGTTTGGGGATCAATGCCGGACACGATTTGAGTTTGGATAATATTAAGTTTTTTAAAAATAATATTCCGAATTTACTGGAAGTTTCTATTGGTCACGCCTTAATTTCTGAAGCATTATATTTAGGATTGGACAATGTGATCAATATGTATTTAAACAAATTAAAATAATGTTGTATTCAAGAATAGAAGGCGAAGGAAAGCCACTTTTAATCATTCACGGATTTCTTGGGATGAGCGACAACTGGAAATCATTTGGTTCGCTTTATGCTGCCGAAGGTTTTCAGGTTCACATGCTGGATTTGCGTAACCATGGAAGAAGTTTTCACTCGGATGATTTTAGTTATGAAATCATGGTAAATGATGTTTTAGAATATTGTCAACATCATAATCTGTCAAACATTTCTATAATTGGTCATTCGATGGGCGGAAAAGTAGCGATGCTTTTTGCTACAACTTATCCTGATTTGGTTGAAAAATTAATTGTTGCTGATATTGGTCCAAAATATTATGCACCACATCATCAGGATATTTTAGCAGGTTTGAACGCAGTCGATTTTTCTGAAAAACCCGATAGAAGTCAGGTAGAGGAAACATTATATCCGTTTATCCCTGATTTTGGAACACGACAATTTCTAATGAAAAGTTTGTATTGGGAAACACCAGGGCAATTGGCGTTTCGTTTCAATCTTCCTGTTTTTAATGCTAAAATCGAGCAAATTGGCGTGGCTTTGCCTGCAGAAAAGCGTTTTGAAAAACCAACGCTTTTTATTCGTGGTGGAAATTCTCGTTATATTTTGGATACCGATTTGCCTGAAATTCAAAATCATTTTCCTAATTTTAAACTCGCAACGATTCCAAATGCAGGTCATTGGCTTCATGCCGAAAATCCAAAATTATTTTTTGAGGAAACTAGTAACTTTTTGAAATAAATAAAATAGAATGAAATTAATAATAAGATTACTCGTTACGGCAATTTTAGTAGTGATATTGTCGTATGTTATAAAAGGAGTTGTGGTCGATGGTTTTACCACGGCATTGACTGTTGCCATTGTTTTGGGATTGCTAAATCTTTTTGTGAAGCCAATTTTAGTAATTCTGACATTGCCGGTTACAATATTCACTTTAGGTTTGTTTTATCTCGTAATAAATGCTTCGATGATATTATTATGTGAATATTTTGTAGATGGTTTTCACGTTGCTTCTTTTTGGACGGCTTTGTTGTTCAGTATTTTATTGTCTTTGTCGCAATCTATCGTCTTCAAGTTGACAAATAATGACTAAAATAAAAAGCTAAAATTCAAATATTTAAAAACTTTGTTGGGTTGTGAAAAAGTTGTACTTTTGCAACCCAATTTTAGTATGTAAAAACACAAGAAATGAATATCACAAGAAATAACGTAGATGCTTTAAATGCAGTAGTTACAGTAGAAGTATCCAAAGCAGATTATGCAGAAAAAGTAGAAAAAGTTTTGGCAGATTATAGAAAGAATGCTACTATTCCAGGTTTCAGAAAAGGTGCCGTGCCAATGAGTTTAATCCAAAAACAATATGGAAAAGCTGTTTTGTTGGATGAAGTAAATAAGTTGTTACAGGAAAACTTGAATAACTACTTAGTAGAAGAAAAATTAGATATTCTTGGAAATCCGTTACCAAAAGTAACTGAAGATTTCAATTGGGATGTTGAAGACTATAAATTTGAATTCGAATTAGGTTTAGCGCCTGAGTTTACGGTAGATTTAACAGTAAAAAACAGTTTGGTAAAGTATACTATCGTTGCTGATGATAAAATGTTGAATGACCAAGTAGCTAGAATTCAAAAACAATACGGAAAATTAATTGCGAAAGACGTTGTTGAAGCAGGAAATGATGTTTCGGGAGTTTTTGCTAATGAAGAAAAAGGAATCAATAACAGGACTACAATTTCGCTTGACGCATTTGCTGACAAAAAAACAGCGAAAGCTTTCATCGGTAAAAAAGTAGGCGATGTGGTAACGTTAAAAACCAAAGGTTTGTTTGATGATGATCACAAATTGATGGATTATTTGGCAGTAGGTCATGATGATGTTCATGGTTTGGATATCGAAGTGACTTTTACTATTGATGAAGTAACAACTCATGAACCGGCAGTTTTAGATCAAGAATTATTCGATAAATTATTCGGACCAAAAGTGGTAACTTCAGTTGATGAATTGAAAGCAAAAATCAAAGAAGATGCTGAAAAACAATTTGCACAACAAGCTGATCAAAAATTCTTAAATGATGTTACTGAATTTTTGATTGCAAATACTAAATTTGATTTACCGGCTGAGTTTCTTAAAAAATGGATCCAATCAGCAGGTGAAAATCCTTTAACGGCTGAAGAAGCTGAAACTGAATTTACAAAATCAGAAAACGGTTTGCGTTACCAATTAATTGAAGGTAAAATCATTACAGAAAATGGTTTACAAATCACTTTTGAAGATTTAAAAGCTTACACATCTGAATTGATTAAAAAACAAATGGCACAATTTGGTCAAATGGATCCATCTGATGAAGATGTACAAGGAATTGTTGCTCGTGTAATGTCAAACCAAGATGAAGTTAGACGTTTGTCAGAACAAGTGATGAACGAAAAAATATTGAACTTATTTAAAGACAAAGTTAAAGCAAAATCTAAAGAAGTTTCTTATGATGATTTCATCAAAGCAATGTATGGTGAGATTTAATTAAAAAATTAGTATCTTTGAGCGTCAAATCTGAAAAGGTTTGACGCTTTTTGCGTGTTTTAAAGTTTGTGTTTTAATTTTAATCACGTAAAGCCTAATAGTTTAACTTATTATTTTTTAAAAATGAACTACGGAAAAGAGTTTAAAAAATTTGCAACAAAAAAACATGGTGTTAACAGCTTATATTACGATAAGATTGTAAGCAGCATGACACCATATATCATCGAAGAACGTCAGTTGAATGTATCGCAACTAGACGTTTTTTCACGTTTAATGATGGATAGAATCATCTTTTTAGGAACAGGTGTTGATGATCATGTGGCAAATATTATCCAAGCACAATTACTGTTTTTAGAAAGTGTTGATGCATCAAAAGACGTTCAAATTTATATCAATTCTCCAGGAGGAAGCGTTTATGCCGGACTTGGAATTTATGATACAATGCAATACATCAAACCGGATGTAGCAACAATTTGTACCGGAATGGCAGCTTCAATGGGAGCAGTTTTGCTTTGTGCTGGTGCAGCTGGAAAACGTTCAGCGTTGCCTCATTCAAGAGTGATGATTCATCAACCTTCTGGTGGCGCACAAGGTGTTGCAAGCGACATGGAAATCAACTTGAAAGAAATGTTGAAATTAAAAGACGAATTGTATCAAATTATAGCTTCACATTCAGGACAAACTTTTGATAAGGTTTACAAAGACTCTGAACGCGATTATTGGATGATTGCCGATGAAGCTAAGGAATACGGAATGATTGATGAAGTGTTGAGAAGATAAATGTATCGAAAGTCAAAGGTCAAAAGTTGAAAGACTTTATGACTTTAAGACTTTGGACTTTAGACTATAAAAAAATGGCAAGAGAAGTATTAGAGTGTTCGTTTTGTGGTAGAAAAAAGCCGGAAACCAACCTATTGATTGCTGGAATTAATGCACACGTTTGTGACAGATGTATTGAACAAGCTCACGGAATAGTGCTAGAAGAATTGAAGACCAATTCAAAAGTTAAGGTTTCTTCCGATTTAGTTTTGCGAAAGCCAAAAGAAATCAGAACATTCCTTGACCAATATGTAATCGGGCAAGACCAAACCAAAAAAGTAATGGCTGTTGCGGTTTACAATCACTACAAAAGATTGATGCAACATAGCGCTGCCGATGATGTTGAAATTGAAAAGTCTAACATCATTATGGTTGGACAAACCGGAACAGGAAAAACATTGGTAGCAAAAACCATTGCAAAAATGCTTGATGTTCCGTTAGCAATTGTTGATGCAACTGTTTTAACCGAAGCAGGTTATGTTGGTGAAGATGTGGAAAGTATTTTAACGCGTTTGCTTCAAGCAGCTGATTATGATGTGGCAAAAGCCGAAAGAGGAATTGTGTTTATTGACGAAATTGACAAAATTGCTCGTAAAAGCGATAATCCGTCGATAACGCGTGATGTTTCGGGCGAAGGTGTGCAACAAGCTTTACTGAAGTTATTAGAAGGAACGATTGTAAATGTTCCTCCAAAAGGTGGAAGAAAACATCCTGACCAAAAATTTGTTGAAGTAAATACACAAAATATCCTTTTTATTGCCGGTGGTGCATTCGACGGAATTGAAAGGATTATTTCAAAACGATTAAACAGACAAGCCGTTGGTTATAGTTCTTCTAAGAACGGAGAAAATATTGATAAGGATAATTTGCTTCAATATATCATTCCAAAAGACATCAAAGACTTTGGATTAATCCCTGAAATTATTGGCCGATTACCAGTGTTAACACATATGGATCCGTTGGATAGAGAAACATTACGTTCTATTTTAACAGAACCTAAAAATGCATTAATTAAGCAATATGAAAAACTATTTGCTATGGATGATGTGAAGTTTAGTATATCCAATGAAGCTTTGGATTTTATCGTAGATAAGGCATTAGAATATAAACTTGGTGCAAGAGGTTTACGTTCACTATGTGAAGCAATTTTAACCGATGCCATGTATGATTTGCCAAGCAGTGATGAAAAAACATTGGATATTGATAAAGAATATACCGAAGATGCTTTGGGTAAAAATTTATTGAAACGATTAGAAATAGCGTCTTAGAAAAAAATATTTAAAGTAAAAAATCCCTCAATTGAGGGATTTTTTACTTTATAAAAACACTAATAAATTTTTAAAAAGAGTTTGTAAAATCTGTGTTTTTATTTTACAAAACCACCACCGCTTTTTACTTTTTCTACTTCAATGTCGGTATTTTCTTTTTGCAGTTTTAAGTTTCCAAAGTTATAGGTCAACGAAATTCTAAAATGTCTTGTGTCATTTTTTTCACGAAATCTGGTTTGTAAATTGGTTGATGATATCAACGCATTTGTTTCATTTTGATTGAAAACGTCAAACGCGTGGATTCCTATTTTCAGTTTTTTGTTCATGAAATCTCTATTGAAAGAAATGTCAAACTGCTGTATCGGTTTTGTAATCTTGTAAATTTCCCAAACACCGCCTTCAGGTAAGATGAAATAGGTTATTGTACTTTTGATATCCCAAGGTAGCATAATCTGCGATTGTGAACCAAAATTCCAAACAGGCTTTGAGGCAAATGAAAAATCATAACCTTCCGTTAGGTTTTTGATGTAATTAATATTCAAATAGATGTAGTTCATCTTATCGATATTATTCATTCGTTTTTGGAATTCTTCTTTTCCTTTGAAGAAATAATCCAACGGAATTGGGAAATTAGCATAAGCACTGAAAGTTTTGAATCGATCAAATTGTTGAAACGTTTGTGTACTTACTAATTCGCCCGGTTCTGCAGTCATCAGGAATAAGTTATGATCTTTTGCCACCGTATAATTTGCTCCTAATTGAACAAATTGCATCGCTGAGACTCTGAATTCAAAGTTGTCAAAAAAGGTTGGATTCAATAATAAATTTCCACCTGACGTGTTGTACTGGTCAAAAGTTCCTCCGTTTGGATCAAGAACGCCATAGCTTGGTTGTGAAATTTTTCTGGAATAGGAAGCGCTAACATTAACATCGTCGGTTACTTCATACAAAGCACTTAGATTAGGGAATAAGTTAGTGTTTTTGAAATCGATATTGGTTTTAACGTCATCTATAATCCCAATTCTATCTACTTTAAAGTCTTCAAATCGCAAACCTGCTGTTAGATATAACTTTTTAATCTTCTTTCTTACTTCGGCATAAAAAGCCAAGTTGGTTTCAGTATAATCAAAATCAATAATTTCGGTTGTTGGAGAATTCAAATTATAACTTCCGATGTTGTTAACTTTGATAGTGTTAAATTTTCCTCCGGTATTTACCGAAAGGTTTAGTTTTTCAAACGGAATGGCAAAATCATATTTCAAATAATAATTCAGTAAATCGAAATCATTTTTGAAATTATTATAACTGGCGTTATTGTTTTCTAATGCGTTTGTTTGAGTGTCAGGTGTTCGACCAAATGTATTGGCAAAAGCAGTAACATCTAAAGTTCGTCCGATAGTATCCAATTTGGTTTTATATTGTAAACTGAATTCATGATTTTGAGCTTTAGTTTTGGATATTCCCGAGTTAAAATAATCCGAAATTTCAGAACCGCTGGTAACACCATCAAAAGTATTTCGGTCATTAGCAAAAACAGTATTGTAATTAAATAACAAATTCGATTTTTCGTTCAATTTATAATTGGTTCCAACTCGAGCATAAAAATTTCGATTGGTGTTGATGTTTAATCGGTCTTGATTAATGAATTTATCAGGAGTAAAAGAAGTAAAGGTTTGACCATTATTGGAACGTTGTTCCCATTCGATATAATTGTAACCAATCATGGTTTGCCAACTTAGATTTTTTTCCTTTCCGTTAAGTAAAATTTGCGGACTTGGTTTTTGGTACTTGTTAAAATTATAATTGATGTTAAAGCTGGCGTTAATACCTTTTAGTCTTTTAGAATTAGTCACTAAATTGATAATAGAGCCACTGGCGTTAGCATCATAAGCTGCACCGGGATTATAAATCAATTCTACCTTTTCAATAGCACTTGCCGGAAGAGACGATAAATAATTTTCTAAATCACTTCCACTTAACGTACTTGGCGCACCGTCAATATAAATGGTAACTCCTTTTCCGTTGAGTGATAATCCACCGGTTGGTGAAGCAATAACGCCGGGAAGTTTTTTTACAGCCTCAAAAGCATTTCCGGTGCTTAACATCGCGTTGTCTTTTACACTAACTGTTGTTTTGTCGGAATCAACTTTAATGAATTTCTTTTGTTGCGTAATTGTAACTTCCTTTAATTCATTAACTTTATTTTTAATTGTGTCATTTTCTGTTTCCTGAGCAAAAACGGTTGTTGCTGCTAAGAATAACGCAGCCATAAAGAATGATTTCATTTTTTGATTTTTCAGATTGATGATTGGCAATAAGACTTTAATCGGAGGAAAATGTTACAATCTGAAGTGATTTTTTAGCAATTATTTTTTTGCTCAGTAGTTTTTTCAATAGCGCAACTTCTTGGTCCGCAACCCAATCTTTTTGGTCCACAAGAAGTTAGATAGCAAAGTAGGAGTAATATGGTTAGAGGTTTTTTCACTTAAATTTTAAGTTTTCTTGGATTTTTAAAATTTGGAATTTACTATGTTTTGCATGCCAATAAGTTGTTCCAAATAATCCCGTTGATTAGAAAGTCTCGGAATTTTATGTTGTCCGCCGAGTTTATTGTTGTCTTTCAGCCAATCATAAAACAAATTTTCTCGTGCTACATTAATTTTTAATGGGTTTAATGTCATGTTGTTGTAGCGTTTGGCTTCATAATCGGAATTGACTGATTGCAGATTTTCGTCCAATGTTTTTTGAAACAAATGAATATCTTCGGGATGTTTTTTAAACTCAATCATCCATTCGTGTGCGCCTTTTTCTTTGTCTTTCATAAAAATTGGTGCAACGGTATAATCTTTTGCTTCACAGTTTAAAGCGGAACATGTTTTGGCAATTGCCGAATCGGTGTTTTCAACCATCAATTCTTCGCCAAAAACATTAATATGATGTTTCGTTCGTCCCGAAACCCGAATTCTGTATGGACTTAATGAAGTAAATCGAACGGTATCACCAATCATGTATCGCCATAATCCGGCATTGGTAGTAATGACAACAGCATAATTTTTGAATAATTCAACATCAGCTAAACGAACAATCTTTTGATTTGGTGTACCAAAAGTATCCATTGGAATAAATTCGTAGAAAATGCCATAATCTAACATCAGCAATAAATCGTTGGAATAATTCAAATCTTGGATAGCAAAAAATCCTTCGGAAGCGTTGTAGATTTCGTAGTATTTGAATTTGGAATTTGGTAAAATCTTTTTGTATTGCTCGCGATACGGTTCAAAACTTACTCCACCGTGAAAATACACTTCTAAATTTGGCCAAAGCTCAAAAAGATTTTCTTTCCCCGATTCGGTTAAAATCCGGTTTAATAAAACTAACATCCATGAAGGAACGCCGGCAAAACTGGTTACATTTTCACTTTTTGTTTCGTTGATGATAGCCGCCAATTTGCTTTCCCATTCGCTCATCAATGAAACTTTATTGCTTGGTGTACTGCTGAATTCTGCCCACATTGGCATGTTTTCTATCAAAATAGCTGATAAATCGCCAAAGAAAGTATTGTTATTCTCATAAATCTGAGAACTTCCGCCAAGACGCAAACTTTTGCCCAAAAACATTTCGGAGTTTTCGTTATTGTTTAAATACATACAAAGTAAATCCTTACTGGCTTTGTAATGACAATCTTCTAAAGCTTCATTACTAACGGGAATAAATTTACTTTTAGCATTAGTGGTTCCACTTGATTTGGCAAACCATTTTATGGGTGTGTTCCAAAAAATATTTTGATAACCTTTGCGTGTTTCTTCAATCATCGGTTCCAAATCTTCATAGGAAGAAACCGGAATTCTTTCAGCAAAAGTTTGATAGGATTTTATACTCTCAAAATCATACTTTTTCCCAATAACCGTTTCGTCACATTGGCGAAGTAAATTCATTAATAATTCGTCTTGTACTTCATTTGGATATTTCAAAAACAATTCAATCTGATGAATGCGTTGTTTCAGAACCCATGAAGCAATCGAATTTATTATAGGAAAAGGCATATTTTAAAATTGGGATTTTAATTTTTTAACTCAGAAACAAAGTTTAAAATTGTTTGTGCAATTTGATTTTGTCCTTCTTCACTTGTGATGTATTCTCGGTCGTTTTTATTAGAAATAAATCCTATTTCAAGGGTTAAAGCCGGAACTTCTGATTTTTTTAAAATCCAAAAAGGAGCTTTTTTAACACCACGATTTTTCAAAGGAATGTTTTTTTCAAAATCTAAAACTAATTTTTGTGCCAATTCGTTTGCTTTTTCATAAGCAAGTGATTTGTCGGAAACAAAAATTTCAAAACCACTGGTTGCTACATTTTTATTGTTGTTTACATGTAACGAAAGAACTAAATCCGGTTTGATACTATTGATGTAATTTGTCCGTTCGGCTAATTCTACAAATTTATCTTCGTCACGAGTAAAAAGAAGTTTGATGTTTTTATCAGAATTCAACGATTCGATTTTTTTAGAAATGCTGTTTGCCAAATCTTTTTCTAGTAAATCATTATGTTTTCCTCCAAAATCGTGTCCGCCATGACCGGCATCAATAACTACTGTAATAGTTTCTTTTTCAAATGAAATAAACGATAGAGTTGCAAAAGCAACAATAAGAAGCAAAGCTTTAAATAGATTTTTCATGGTTTCAGATTTTGGTTAAACATCTGCTTGAATAACGCTAAAATACTAAAATTAGTATAAATTTAGTCAAAAATCAGAAAATTGATAGTGTGGTATATGAAAACTTTACTTAAAAATGATTTTGAATTTGATATTGTTATTTAAAAGTAAAAAAATATCCAAATAGTTTTTTCAATGACGTTCTTCAAATGTTTAATCTTTATTGGAAGAAACTAGTTTTTAAAATTTGAAACAATTCTAATTTAGGGATTAGAATTTCAATTACGTATTATTTTTTTCTTAAAATATAGAAAAAATCGTATTATTGGACTTTGTCAAAATTCTATTCCATAATGAAAAAATTAATTTGTGTTTCACTACTTGTTTTTAGTAACGTTTTGTTATCTCAAATCAGAGATTTAGCTTCTTTATCTACAGGAAGCTATGTTAGTTTTTCTTCTTTGTTCAATAAAGAAGAAGAATTTTTTGGGTATTTGGCTCTTTATAATAAAGGTAAAGAGACAGAAACAACCAACAAATTTGAGTATGTTTATCTTGATAAAAATCTTAATGCAGTTGCTAATAATGAGTTTTCTGTAGAAAATTCGGTGATTTCGTTTTCGGCATATATCAATACAAAAGGTGAAATTGAATTGGGTCCAAGAATAAATCAATATTTCACTTCTAAGAAAAAAATGAATAATACGATTATACCTAAGGATAAAGTTATTGATATAAAGACCAATAAAATTTTTCAAAAAGAAGAAATATGTTACGAGAACAAGCAGTTTGTTGATTGTGGAGGAAGTAAAACTATTGGTGAATATGGTAAAGAATCCAAAAAAGAACGCAAAGAAAATGGTTTTAATTACGAATCTGATGTCACTATCCTTAACGACGGAACTTATCTTGTTTATGAATATAAATATGAAAAAGGGAATGATTTTGACAATGCTTTTATAAAATTTGATGAAGCTAAAAATGAAGTTTGGCGATATGAGTTTAATAAAGACATGAAGAAAAAAGAAAAGCAATTTATCAATGTATTATACTTTGATAACGTTTTTTTATACTTAATTGAATATACAGATTTTAGAAAGGAAAACAGTTATAAACTAATCAAAATTGATTTAAAAACAGGAAATAGAGTTATAGATGAAGAAATAAAAGATTATTCTAAAAAAAGTGTACAAAGCTTAAGAAGAATGGTTGAAAGTGGCTATTATATTACCAATAAAAAAGAGTTTGAAGATAAACTTATTATGATTGGAAAAATTATTAGTGAAAAAGACAATATTTGTTCGGGCTATTTTAGAATGGTTATAGAAAAGACTACCAATAAAATAACTTATACAAATATGCCATTCTTGGCAGCGAAACCTTTTTTAGAAAATATAAAAGCCAATGGAACTGTTGAAAATGGATATGGATTGAATATAAGAGATTTGTATATTTTAAAAGATGGAAGTGTTGGATTTTTGTTTGAAAAATATAAAATAGGCTACAATCTAATGTTAGGAAATATTGCCAAAGCAACAGATTTGGTTTATTTTTCTACGGATAAAGATTTGAAAATAAAAGAGGTGAAAGTGTTTTCAAAAGATAAATCATTAGGATATAATTCAGATTATTTATTTTCTCAATATATTAATAATGATGAAGATGTTGCTTTTTTTTACAGAGATTTTCAAAAAGATGAAGATGGTGAAAGAAACTGGAATCTATACATAAATACTATAAAAGCTGGAGTTTATTCGCAAGAAAAAATCCCAATTTCATCCAAAGAAAACTCAATTGTTCCATATGTAGCTAAAGAAGGTTATATACTTTTGAGAGAGTACAATAAAAAGTCTAAATACAACGGAATCCGATTAGAAAGGTTGAATTATTAATTTATTTTTTAAACAAAATTAGACAATTATGAAAAAATGCATTGTTATACTATTATTACTTACTTCGTTAAATTCTTTTACACAAACTAGCGATTTAGGTTCAGTATCAACTGGAGGTTTTTTAGGCTTTTCAGCTTTGTTTGATGATGATGAAAAGCTTTTTGGATATTTAGCCATTTATTTCAAAGGAAAAGAATCGCCTACAACAGAAAAATTTGAATATGTTTATTTTGATAAAAACCTTAATAAAGTAGCAAATAATGATTTTGTTGCACAAAATTATGTAAACGGATACAATGCATTTGTAAATAAAAAAGGCAATCTAGAACTCGTGCCTATACTTGATTTGGAAAAGTATTATAAAGCAAAAAAGCAATCAATAAAAACAAATAAAATAATAAACCTTGCAGATAATTCAATAGTTGATAAGCCATTAATGGTATATGAAGACGATAAACTAGTTGATTTAGATTTGAATTTAACCGAGAAGGAAAGAGAAAGTAATTTAAAAAAATATCTAAGTTCAAAGAGTTACATTCCAAGATCAGAAGTTATTGAATTGGAAGATGAAGCTATGTTGGTTTCAATCCATAAACATAATCCTTACAAAGGAATGAGATATGATTTTGGAATTATAAAATTTGATAGAAACAAAAAAGAGCTTTGGCGATATGAATTTAATAAAGACAAAAAAAACAAGACTGAGCAATCAGTGGATATTATTTATTTTGACTACAAGAGTATTTATTTATTGGAAAAAACAACCATAAAGAAAGATGTTTCTTTTAAACTATTAAAAATTAATATAGATAGTGGTGTAAAAGAAATTGATTTGCCCATCAATGGTTATTCTGAAGAATCTTTAGAAAGTTTAAGATTATTTGATAATAGTATTGATAAGATATATAATAAGAGAAAATTTGACGATAAAGTTGTTTTTGTTGGAAGAATAATAGGAAGTTTGTACAGTCCTGATAAAGGCTGTTTTAGGATGATTATTGATAAAAATACTAATGAAGTAAAATTTGATGATTTGTATTTTTCAGAGATTCAAAGTTATATAAGTTACAATAATAAAGGAAGTGTTGACAAAGACGGTTATATGCTTATTCCAAGAGATTTTTACTTTTTTAAAGACAGTAGTGTTGGTATAATGTTTGAAAAAATGAAAGGCGGAGGGGTTTCTATAATGGGATTTGGTGGAGGAATTAAAACCACAGATTTAGTATATATTGAAACTAATGAAAACTTTAAACCTAAACAAGTAAAGGTTTTTGAAAAAGACAAATCAAAAGGTTACATGAATTCAGATTATTTGTTTTCGCAATACATAAATGAAGGAAATGATATTGCTTTCTTTTACAGAGATTATCAAAAAGAGAGTGATGGAGAAAAAAACTGGAATCTATTTATAAACAGTGTTAAAAATGGTGTCTATTCGCAAGAAAAAATTCCAATTTCATCCAAAGAAAATTCGATTATCCCTTATGTAGCCAAAGAAGGTTATATACTTTTGAGAGAATACAACAAGAAGTCTAAATACAACGGAATTCGACTAGAAAGATTGAATTATTAATCTAATTTTATAGTGTAAAAATCAGCAATTTTCTTAATTTCATCAAGTTTTAAATTCCACATGAAGCTAAGAAATTGCTGGTAACTTTCAGATTGTTCTTTTGGAGAAATGCGTTCTAAATACCTGTTTAGAGTATAATTTTTTCTCGCTTCATAAATTTTCTGAAACGATTTTCCTAACCAATCTTTAAAATACCCATTGTTTTCTTCGTCTTTCTCCAAATAAAGTAAGGATGCATAAATTGAAAGGCCATATTCTTCATTGAAATACAAGTTAGGGACTGTTTCTAGATAAGCTATTTTAGTAAGCTTTTCATATAATTCTTTATTTGGATTGTAGGCTTTAGTTTCAGTTTTAGTTTCGGGAAATAAGGTTAATATCCTTGAAATTCTTGCTTCAGCTTCAGGATGTGAAGCGACAGAATCTTTATTGATTTTTTCAGTAAATTTAGAATAGTCATAATTAGAAAAATCTTCTTTTTGAAGCCATTTTTCATTAAAGGGTTGATTGGATAAATCAAAAAACTTTTTATAGACAGCAGCCGAAAGACCAACAGGTTTTATAGAGTCATATCGTTGCATTAATTTTAAAGCTGAAAGGTATTCGCTTTTTGAATAATTAGTATTTCTGTAAAATGCATATCCTAAAGAATCTGCTTCAAATTCTTGTTTTTTAGCTCTGTTGCCATTTTCATAAAGACGTTCGCGAAAAAGTGTCAAAGCTTTATCACTGACATTATATTTTTCCTTTTTTAATTGTGAAACACTTTGTTTTGCGCTTTTCTCTTCATGAAAATCAAGTTCTTTCTTTTTTAAACTATGCTCCATCATTTTATGTGCTATTTCGTGAGATAAAACGCCAGCTAATTGATCTTCATTGTCAAGCCAATAAAAAAGCCCAAGATTTAATACAAATGTGCCGTTTGATAGACAAAATGCATTAAGAGAATGGCTTTTGGAAATCAAAATTTTGAATTTTATGTTTTTTAATTCTGAATTATTTTTTTTAATTTCTTCCAAAACGCTATAGGAATATTGCATAATTTCATCGTCAAAAATAAAATTACCCTTCTTTATTTGTTCGCCAAATTCTTTTGAAAATTCATTGAATGAAGTGGAGATGTACTTTGCTAATTTGGAATCGTATTTTGATTTTATCTCTTTGATATATAATTCGTTGTCGGTTTCAAATTCTTTTAAGAATAAATTTTTCTTCTCATGTTTTGTAGTGTCAATGGGGATGTATTTTTGAGAAAATAGCGATGGAGACCAAAAAAGGAAATAGATAAGGGCACTAATTATTTGAAGCTTTTTTCTAAACATTTTCTGAAACATTTAATACTTTTACAATGAATTCAAAAGTAATATTTTTTTTCTTCCTATGACATACGAAGGCGTTCTTACCAAAATGCAAACCGAATTTTCTTCTCCAATTCAATATTATTTGGTATTTGAAAACAGTTTTTTGAGCTTAAATCAACTTTTAGATAAATCGATGGAAATTAATTTTATTGGTTATCAGTGTTTAAATTGTGGTAAAAAAAAGAAAATTTTCCGACAAGGATTTTGTTATGATTGCTTTATGAGTAGTGCAGCTGCCGGCGATTGGATTATGAAACCCGAACTTTCTACAGCGCATTTGGATATAGAAGACAGAGATTTAGAATATGAAAAAAAAGTGCAATTGCAACCGCATATTGTGTATTTGGCATTGTCGAGCGAAGTAAAAGTTGGTGTAACTAGAAAAACACAAGTACCAACGCGCTGGATTGATCAAGGTGCAATTCAAGCCATTCCAATTGTTGAAGTTCCCAATCGTTATTTAGCGGGAATTACCGAAGTCGCTTTGAAAAGTCATTTTGCTGATAAAACCAATTGGCAAAAAATGTTGAAAAATGATATTCCAAATGTAGATTTACTAAAAGAAAAAGCATCGTTGAAATATCTAATTCCAAAAGAAGTTCAGGAATATTATGCCATTGATAAAAATGATTTATACGAACTACAATATCCGGTTTTGGAATATCCGAAGAAAGTAAGTAGCTTAAATTTGGATAAATCTCCCAACTTTTCAGGGAAGCTTACCGGAATTAAAGGTCAATATTTAATTTTCGAAGATGGAACAGTTTTTAATGTCCGAACTTTTGAAGGTTACGTCGTGAAGATTTCGATATAAGCATAAAATTATAACGCAAACTTTGTTATGCTGACGAAAGAAGCATCTCATAATAGTAAGGAATAGTTTAATGAGATTCTTCCTTCGTCGGAATGACAATAAAAACAGGAATAACAAAAAAAGCACAAAATTCCAGTGAACTTTGTGCTTTCTTCGTCCCGAAACTTCGGGATTCGTGGTTAAAAAAACTACTCTGTTTTCTTTGGTTCTTCTTTTTTCTTCTTACCAAAAAGGTCTTTAATCAAGCTGTTTGCCTTGTCTTTGACATCGGTTTTAACATCCGTTTTAGTAGAATCGGTTTTTGGTTTTGTAGCATTACTGATGATGTTATTTAATGCATCTTTTCCACCTGTAACTAATTTGTCTTTTTGTTGCTTGACTAAATTGTTGACTAAATTAGTTGTTGCCTGTTTTACATCGGTAGTAATTTTTGGAGAAGAAAAACTTCCTCCTAAAATAGCATTAATCGGAATGCTTTCTACTTTTTGAGCATCGGCTGGCGATAATTTTGCAATTAAATTATTGGCTTCGGTTCCAAGATATTTCGCCGGAACATCTAATTTTAAATTGTAATTCATGTTTTGGTCAAAACCATGCGTGCCGCCAACAGTTACTTTAATATCTTGGTATTTTAAATCAAATGGTTTTACATTTACCTTTCCGTCTTTAAATGTAACCGCAGTTTTTAAATCATTCAAATTTATCTTGTTCAAATCAATAAAATTCAAATTGTTATCCAAAGCAGTTAATAATGTTGAGTTTTTAGAATTTACAGTCGTCGAAAGCAATTGTCCTAATAAATCTCCTGATAAACTGCTTAAAACTGGTGTCATTTCGGTTTCATTCAGATTTCCTGACAAATGAATTTTTGAGTTTAGCTTACCGTTAATTATGCCTGCAATTGGAGCGATTTTTTTCATCATGTCCAATTGCGTGAATGTTTGCATGATGTCAACTGTATTCAATCCTAAATCCATGTTGAATTTTGGTGTTTTTTCTTTGGTAGAAATATCGCCATTAAATGAAATTGAACCTCCGAAAATATCAGTTTTTCCGTTTTCTAACGTTGCTTTTTGGTCTTTAATAATTATTTTTCCGGATACGTTTTTCAATGTCAAATTATCATATAAAACGGTATTGGCTTTAGCTGTTAAAGAACAATTCAAGAACGCCGGAATTTTTATGGCTTCCGATTTTTTAATTTCTTCTTTTTTAATGGTTTCAGGTTCGGTTGTCATAAAATCGGAAACTGCAAGCTGATTGGAATTCAAATTAAAATTTCCTTTCAACTCTTGATTTTTGAATACAAATCCGTAGAAATTTTCCAAAACTCCATTCACAGCAATATCACTTTTTCCTGTTTTGGCATTAAATTGTTGTAAGTTTACGGTATTTGGATTGAAAGCGACCAAAACTTTGCTGATGTTCATCGTCTTGCCGTTTTCATCGGTATAATTAAATCCTGATAAATCGATAGTTCCGGCATTTTTAATTCGAGCATAATCGCTTTTTTCTACCGATTGCATGTCAAATTCTGTTTTAACATCGGCTTTTAAAATTCCGCTTAAAGGTTTGTCCAATTTTACCGGATAAGCTTTGGTTACATTAGCCAAATTGATTGTTCCTTTCAAATCAGCGTTTACTAAAGCATTTTCAGCGATGTTTTTAATATTAGCTTTTGCATTAAAAACATCTTGGTCAATTTGAAATGATAATTTGTCCAAATTCACATACGTATCATTCATGACACCTGTTTCGTTGATGATTTTGGTGTCAATTACGATATTTCGAACCGATTTTGGTAAATCCGGATATTGGAATGAAGCATTATTGGAAGCAATTTCAATGTTGAATTTTGGTACAGTAGTTTCAGAATACAAACCTTTAGCAAAACCAACAACCGTAAAATCTCCGCTGGTTTTTACATTGTCTAAATTAGCAGCATATTGCGCCGGAATTAATCCTAAGAAATTTTTAAACGACGAAGTTGGCGTTTTAAACTTCAAATCATATTCTTGCCCAGCTTCAACAATTTGAATAAAACCATCGAATTCCAATGGCAATTCGTTGATTTTTGCTTTATTTTCTTTAAACGTATATTTGCTTTTTTCTAAATCAATTCCCAAAACAGCGTCCAATGAAAGCGCAACATTTTTCATATAGTTGGCTTTGTCCATCGAAAGTGAAACTTTGGTCGTTGTTTTAGTGGTCAAGTCTAATTTTGTCGAAGTGAAATCGCCTTTTCCTTCATGGTTAATGCTATCAAGAACCATCTTCATTTTTGACTTTTCATCATAAAATTGAAATCTGAAATTCTCGATTTTGTATTCTTGAATTTTTAAGGCTAAAGGTTTACTTTCTTCTTTGTCTTTTTCGTCATCTTTTTTGTTTTTCAAAGCAATATCAAAATTCCCAACACCATCTTTATTGAAAATGATGTTTATCAAACCATTTTTTGATGAAATTCCGTCAATATTCATCGGCTCATTTTCTCCTTTGAATAATTCTTTGATAGACATCTTTAAATTTAGTTCTTCAAAAGAAACTAAAGTATCGCCTTCAAATGGTGCTTTGTTTATGATAGAAAGTTTATCAATCGTTACACTTGCATTCGGAAAATTTTTGAATAAACTCAAATCGGCATCGTCAAAAGCTACTTTAGCATCTACATTTTCATTGATGGAAGTAAGGATTTTTGCTTTGATTTGATCTTTGAAAAAATAAGGAATGGCAAAAGCAGATACTATTAGTAGTAAAAAAACAATTCCAACGATTTTTAAAATTTTCTTTAGCATAACATAATGATTTTAATCTAAAACACTTACAAAAATAATGCCTTTTTAACTAAAGGTGTATAAAAATTAGGTTAGTTTTATGATTTCAACGTTAAAAAAATAGTTATCAACAGCAGGTTTGTTTTTTCTTTTATTCTAAAATAGTTTTATTTAATTTGCGGTTGGTATGAATAAGCAGCATCAAGTCGTTTTATCGTTAGGAAGTAATCAAGGCAATCGTCTTGAAAATATTGAGCGTTGCATTATGTCAATTCATCGAGAAATTGGTACGGTTATTAAGGTTTCACGACTTTATGAAACTCCGGCTTGGGGTTTTGAAAGCGAACCATTTTACAATTGTGCGGTTGTAGTTTATACGCATAAATCAGCACATCAGGTTTTGGACGAAGTGTTGTTGCTTGAAGAAGCTTTGGGTAGAATTCGTTCCGATGTTGAAGGTTATCAATCAAGAATTATCGATATTGATGTGATTTCGTTTGATGAAGAAATTATTGCTTCAGAAAAATTGAAAGTTCCACATCCTGAAATGCAAAATCGTCTTTTTGTTTTGGTGCCGATGCGCGATTTGAATTTGGATTGGCGTCATCCTATTTTGCAGAAATATTTACATGAATTATTGATTCTTTCCGAAGATAAAAGCAATTGCAAAGTCATACAATCACTTGAAAATCCTATTTCAAAAATTCCGTTAAGTCAATACAATTATATTGCTATCGAAGGAAATATTGGTGCGGGGAAAACAACGTTAAGTAATAAGTTAGCGGAAGATTTTAATGCAAAATTGGTTTTGGAACGTTTTGCCGATAATCCTTTTTTGCCAAAATTTTATGAAGATCAAAGTCGTTATGCTTTTCCATTGGAAATGTCTTTTTTAGCCGATAGATATCAGCAAATTTCAGATGATTTGGCACAATTTGATTTGTTTAAGGATTTTGTGGTTGCCGATTATCATATTTTTAAATCGCTGATTTTTGCGAAAGTCACACTTGCCGAAGACGAGTTTCGGCTATACAAAACGATGTTTGATATCATCTACAAAGAAATGCCAAAACCCGATTTGTATATTTATTTGTATCAAAATACCGAACGATTACTTCAAAATATAAAATTACGCGGAAGAAGTTACGAGCAAGAAATTCCGGCAGAGTATCTTGAAAGAATAAACAGCGGTTATCTCGATTATATCAAATCTCAAAAAGATTTGAATGTTTTAATTATTGATGTTTCCGATAAAGATTTTGTCGAAAATCAATCAGATTACATCTTTATTTTGGAAGAAATTCAAAAGAAAATTCAGTCCTGAATTTATCGAATTAAACTAAAATGACCTTTGTGTTCAGGTATGTTTTCGTGCATTTTGGCAAAAAACCAATAATCATCGGCAGGTAATTGTCTTCCGTTGTAAGTTCCATCCCAAACAGGATTTTGCGAAGTAATAATACCAACCAGTTTTCCGTAGCGATCAAAGATTCTAATTTTCGGATTGCTGTAGAAACTCATTCCTTTGATGCTCCAATAATCATTATGTCCATCGTTGTTAGGAGAGAAAAAAGCAGGATAAACTATAAATAAAAACTGCTGTTGGTCTGCTCCGCAAAGATTTTGTCCTTTAACATAAGCTGTAAAAATTCCTCCGTGTGGTAGCAAAAAGACATTTGAAGGTTGGAAATTTATGCCGTCTATTGAAAATTGAAAATTTCCGGGATTTGTTATGATAGTTGCAGTGTTGCCGGAAATAGAAACACTGGTAATAATTGGTTTTGGGTTGACTTCAACGGTAAAGTTTCGGATTGAAGAACATCCAAAACTATTGGAAATTTCTACCGAATATTGTCCTTGAGTTGAAGCTGAAATATTTTGAGAAGTTTCTCCTGTTGACCAGTCATAAGTCATTCCTGAAATTCCTGCAGATAATGTCGTACTTGTTCCTTCACAAATTTCAATCTGTGTATCCGGAAAAGTGGCTGGTTTTGGGTTTATAGTAATGTTGATTACGTTTCGTGGTGTTGAAATACAGTTGTTATTATTGGCTTCAGTATAGTAAGTCGTATTCTGATTTAAGATTGGTGTGGTAAAAGTGCTTCCGGTAAAAGCAGGTGTACTGGAAGTTGGACTATTATACCAGCGTATCGTTCCGGCGGTAGTGCTGGCAGTTATAACAGTGCTTGTTCCTTCACATGCTGATACCGAATTAGCTACAGTTATAGAAGGTGTTTGATTTACGGTAACGGTTATAGGTGTTCTTGTGCCGGTAAGGCAGCCAACAGGAAAAGCATCGATATAATAGGTTGTTGTTGAAGAAAGTACCGGAGTTGTAAAGTTATTTCCACTACCAACAGGTGTTCCTCCGTTTGGGTTTTCATACCAATTTATAGTTCCGGCTGTTGCTGTGGCATTCATGTTTACAGATACAGCATTACAAACAGCATAAGCAGAAACAGGGTTAATTGCCGGAATGGTAATTGTTGTACTGGTTGAAATATTTAAAACAGGATCGCCGGGCATTCCTCCATATTCTACAATATAACCTTTTGGTTGATAATCTCCACTTGCTTCTCCGGTATTAGATAAGTCATTCCAAGAACCCGGAATTCCAACTCCCGGAGCAGTAATATGTGCATAATCTTCATTGCCGGAATTGTTAGGTTCGCCGTTATTCCAATTGGCATAAGTTGGACTTGAACCGTTTGGACCACCATTCCAAAAAACCATTCCAATTTCAGGACCGGTCATCCATCTCCAAACGCCTTCTGTAGCTTCATCACTTCCGCCAATCCATCCTGCACCAGTGGCCTGTTCCCCCGAAAGTTGTGCTTCATCGGCAGCGGTAATTGTAGCTAAATAGCCTTGAAGTCCGTAGTAAGTACTGTTTTCTGCTGCAATTTTTGCGTCTGACCAAGTAATTCCTAAACTCGGAATATATTGATAATAATGACCGTTGGAAGGAAGATAGTTAGCTTGTCCTACGGTAATTGAAAATGTTTTTGCGCCAGGTTGAGGGTTTGCTGAACTGTTTTGAAAAACCACATCTTTAACTGCTGCAATAATTTCAGGATAAGTAGGTTGTCCTGAAATACCCGTTAGTGTCAATTTTCCGGTTGTTGGATTCCAAGAAGTAGTTATGTTTGGGTGATTTCCTGTTAAAATAAGTATATCTTGAGAGTTTACATAGCCGGAAGAAATTTGGATATAAATAGCATTAATTCCCGGATCATCATCAACAATGTTAAAGTCGGTTACTATTTTAGTTTGACTTTGCGGACAATAAATCTGGTTTCCGGTTGAAGATAGAACGGGAGCATTGTTTAAAATACTTTTGCTTGAGGTTTTGCTTTCTCGAAAAATAAGATTGATATCTTTCGTTTTTAAAGTGTCTTTTGTGGTGTTGTAACCAAAAACGGATTGTATGATAAAAAATAATAATATTAAGATCTTTTTCTGCATGGCTAAAAATAAGGAAATTATAACGGATTAATTCTAAAAGAAATGCTAATGATTTGTTAGAATTTTATTTTTTGAAACAAATCCCAAATTACGATTCCTGTGCTAACCGAAACATTCAATGAGTGTTTTGTGCCAAGTTGTGGGATTTCGATGGTTCCATTACAAATTTCGATAGCTTTTTGGTTTACGCCATATACTTCATTTCCAAAGATTAATGCGTATTTTTCTTCTTTTTTCACTTCGAAATTTTGAAGAAATGTTGCGTTTTCTACCTGTTCAATGGCGAAAACTTTATAATTCTCATTTTTAAGTTGCTCAATAACCGAAAGAACTTCTTTTTGATATTCCCAAGCTACAGTTTCGGTTGCGCCGAGTGCTGTTTTGTGAATTTCTTTATTTGGCGGAGTTGCGGTAATGCCACATAAATATATTTTTTCAATAAGAAAAGCATCTGAAGTTCTAAAAACAGAACCAATATTATGTAAACTTCTTATATCATCAAGAATTATGGTAATTGGTGTTTTTTCAGCTTGTTTAAAATCTTCAACGGTTTTACGTTCGAGTTCTTTATTTTCTAGCTTTCTCATGGAATTTTTTTGCAAAGATATTCAAAAAAAAAGTCCCGATTAAATCGAGACTTTTCTGAAATCAATATATAATAATTAACTTTTTACTGGTTCAGCAGCCGGAGCGTTATCTACAACAGTTCCTTTGATTGTCAATACTTTTGGTGTATCAGAAGCATTTGAAGTAATAGTTACTGTTTTTGTAAACGGACCAACTCTGTTAGTGTCATATTTTACACCAATAGAAGCTTTTGCTCCTGGAGCAATCGGACCATCAGGTTTTGTTGGAACAGTACAACCACAAGAACCTTGTGCATTCGTGATTGTTAATGGTTTTGTCCCGTTGTTAGTTAAAACGAATTCTCTTTTTCCGTCAGCACCTTTTTGAATTGTTCCGTAGTCAATAGTTTCGTTTTCGAAAACAATTCCTGCACCATCAACTTTTGGAGCTTCAACTTTTGTGGCTTCTTTTTTAACTGCTTTTTTTGCAGTTTGAGCGTTAGCAGTTCCAAGACCGAAAACAGTAACTGCAGCTAGTAAAATTATTCTTTTCATTTTTTATTGTGTTTTATGATTATGGTACAAATCTATTTAAAAAAATAAAGGCGACCTTTTTTTTAATCTTAATATTAAATTAAAATTTAAAATGGCTATCGTTTCAAAAATAATTAAATTCGCTGTCACAAAATTAACCTAATACGATTTTCCATTGGCATCAAAAGAAAAAACACCCAAAGAAACCCCGTTGATGAAACAATATAACGAGATAAAAAGTAAATATCCCGATGCGTGTTTATTGTTTAGGGTGGGCGATTTTTATGAAACTTTTGGTGAAGATGCTATAAGAGCTTCTAAAATTTTAGGTATTGTTTTGACTAAACGTGGTGCCGGAAGTGAAACCGAAACTGCATTAGCGGGATTTCCGCATCATTCGTTAAATACTTATTTGCCAAAATTGGTGAAAGCTGGGCTTCGAGTAGCGATTTGTGATCAATTGGAAGATCCAAAAATGACTAAAACCATAGTAAAACGTGGAGTAACAGAATTGGTTACGCCAGGTGTTGCAATGAATGATGAGGTTCTGCATTCTAAATCGAATAACTTTTTAGCATCGGTTTATTTTAGTAAAAAACAGCTTGGCGTGGCTTTTTTGGATGTTTCTACCGGAGAGTTTTTAACGTCTCAAGGCAATCAGGAATATATTGATAAGCTGTTACAAAATTTTCAGCCTAGTGAAATTTTAATTCAAAAGAATAATAAATCAGATTTTAAATCGGCTTTTGGTGAAGATTTTAATGTTTTTTATCTCGAAGATTGGGTTTATAAAGAAGATTATGCTGTCGAAACATTAACGAATCATTTTAAGACGAATTCCTTAAAAGGTTTTGGGATTGAAGAGTTGCCAGACGGAATTATTGCTTCTGGAGCTATACTTTATTATTTATCCGAAACGCAACATAATAAAGTACAACATATCACTAACATTCATCGAATAGCAGAAGATGCTTATGTTTGGATGGATCGATTTACGATTAGAAATCTTGAATTGTATCACAGTACATCTCAAAATGCTGTGACGTTATTGGATGTTATAGATAAGACTATTTCACCAATGGGTTCGCGTTTGTTGAAACGTTGGTTGGCATTGCCTTTAAAAGATATAAATAAAATAAGGAGCCGTCATGAGGTGGTTTCTTATCTAAAAGAAAACACTGAGACTTTACAAAAAATCCAATATCAGATCAAACAAATTTCTGATTTGGAACGATTAATCTCAAAAGTAGCAACAGGTAAAATTTCACCAAGAGAAGTCATCTATCTTAAAGAATCTCTGGATGCTATTATTCCGATAAAGAATATTGCACTTGAAAGCAAACAAGAAGCGGTTCGTGTCATTGGAGATAGTTTACATGCCTGTGATTTACTGCGTGAGAAAATAAAAACAACATTGAATCAAGACGCTCCGGTTGCTATTGCCAAAGGAAATGCTATTATAACAGGTGTTCATCCTGAATTAGATGAATTACGTAGTATTGCTTTTTCGGGCAAAGAATATTTGGAAGGAATTGAACAAAGAGAGTCGGAAAGAACCGGAATTTCGTCACTAAAAATTTCGTTCAATAATGTTTTTGGATATTATATTGAGGTTAGGAATACTCATAAAGATAAAGTTCCTATAGAATGGATTAGAAAGCAGACGTTGGTGAATGCTGAACGATACATCACCGAAGAATTAAAAGAATATGAAACAAAAATTCTTGGTGCCGAAGAGAAAATTCATCAAATAGAAAGTCAGCTTTTTGAACAATTAGTGATTTGGATTGGAACTTATATAAAGCAAGTTCAGTTGAATGCAAACCTTATTGCGCAATTGGATTGTTTGACTTCATTTACGCAATTAGCTATTGAAAATAATTATGTTTGTCCGATTCTTGATGATACTTTTGAGTTGGACATCACAAATGGAAGACATCCGGTTATTGAAAAACAATTGCCTGTCGGTGTTCCTTATGTTGCCAATGATGTTTTGCTCGATAGAGAAAGTCAGCAAATTATAATGATTACCGGACCAAATATGTCGGGTAAGTCGGCAATTTTGAGACAAACGGCTTTAATCGTTTTGCTGGCGCAAATGGGAAGTTTTGTTCCTGCTGAAAAAGTCAGAATGGGAATTGTAGATAAAATTTTCACTCGTGTTGGTGCAAGCGATAACATTTCGATGGGTGAATCTACTTTTATGGTGGAAATGAACGAAACAGCTTCAATCTTGAATAATATTTCTGAAAGAAGTTTGGTTTTGTTAGACGAAATCGGTCGTGGGACTAGTACCTATGATGGAATTTCGATAGCTTGGGCAATTGCTGAGTTTTTACACGAAAATCCGGCTCGACCTAAAACATTGTTTGCAACACATTACCACGAATTAAATGAAATGACCGAGCTTTTACCACGAATTCAAAATTATAACGTATCGGTTAAAGAGTTAAAAGATACAGTTTTGTTTATTCGTAAATTGGTTAAAGGAGGAAGTGCGCATAGTTTTGGAATTCATGTAGCAAAAATGGCTGGAATGCCACAGACGGTTATTCAAAAAGCGCAAAAGTTACTTAAGAAATTAGAAAAAAATCATTCCAGTGATGCGTTAAATACAATTAAGTCTTCCAAAGATGAAATGCAACTTAATATTTTCAGTATGGATGATCCGTTATTGGAAGAAATCAGAGAAGATATATTGAATTTAGATATTAATACATTAACTCCGGTGGAAGCTTTGATGAAATTAAACGAACTGAAACGAATGTTGTTGAAAAAATAATCAACTCTATTCTTTTTGCAATCAATAGATTATAATTTGTTGAAGTTTTTTTATTAAAAAAGGTTTGTAATATTCAATTTTAGTATTACATTTGCATCCGCAATACGGGATAAGTATTGTTGTTCTAACAAAAATTGATAACGCGAAAATAGCTCAGTTGGTAGAGCGCGACCTTGCCAAGGTCGAGGTCGCGGGTTCGAACCCCGTTTTTCGCTCGACTACTATATAATGCTCGAGTGGTGGAATTGGTAGACACGCTGGACTTAAAATCCAGTGGGTAGTAATGCCCGTGCGGGTTCAAGTCCCGCCTTGAGTACAAAAGCTTCAAACTATGTTTGAAGCTTTTTTTTGTTTAAAGTAATATTTGTAAATAATATGTACTTTGTTTATATTTTATTTTCGGAAAAACTTAACAGGTATTATGTTGGAACGACAGATGATGTTGAGGGACGATTGTTTGAGCATAATTCGGGTTTTTATGATGGGGTTTTCACTTCTAAAGGAATTCCTTGGCGATTGTGTTTGAGTTATTCTTGTGATACAAGTGATAAAGCCTATGCTTTGGAGCGATTTATAAAAAGAATGAAGTCGAGAAAATTTATAGAAAAATTGCTTGAAGATGTAGGGATAATTGATGATATAGTGAGTAAATTTTGATGCGGGTTCAACTCCGAAGCTTCGGAGCCGCCTTGAGTACAAAAGCTTCAAACTATGTTTGAAGCTTTTTTTGTTTAAATCCATATCATTAGTATTCTTTATAAATCTATAAAAGATTTTGTTTTCTTTGTTTTTATTTGCGAATTTGCGGTTCGCTTTTTTGTTGAAAATGTGTTTTACTGTTTCAATACTGAAAAAAGCATTATAAATCTAGATTAATTAAATGGGAACATTTGTAATTACGAAAAGACAGAATGGATATTATAAATATGAATTTACTTCTAGAAAAGGTAAAACCATTTTTATGAGTGACGATTTTGAGTTGCGATTTGAATGTGAAGAAGCAATTGAGGAATTTCGTAACAATATTGAGGCTGTTTTTTTTATGAAGTTCAAGTCAAAAAATGGAAAGTTCTTTTTTAAAATTATTCTAAAAGAAAAAGAAATAGCGGTTAGCCGAAAATATTCTACGCAATTATTGCTTCAAAAAGGAATTGATGAAATAATTAGAAGTGTTGCGAAATCGGAAGTATTGGATTTTAGTGTTCAGGATTTTGTTTTTCCGGCTATTGAGGATGTTTTTGGAGAGGTTGAGTAAAAAGTTTTTTCAAAAAAAAAAGCCCTGCAATGCAGAGCTTTAAAATTAGATATTAATTTCTAATTATTTTTTTACTTCTTCAGCTGGAGCAGCAGTTTCTGGAGCAGCAGCAGAGTCTACAGCAGTTGTATCAGCAACTGGAGCAGCAGTAGTGTCAACAGTTTCAACAGCAGTTGAATCTGTAGCTTCTGGAGCAGCAGTTTCAGCTTGTTTACAAGATACTACAGTTAAAGCAGCAACGAAAGCTAAACTTAAAAATACTTTTTTCATCTTACTTAATTATAAAAGGTTAATTATTAATTCG